>Ga0134121_10000428_pt1 | contig 49414 bp, 30 predicted proteins | sample KB301_FD_96463 | JGI IMG/M metagenome (GOLD analysis project Ga0134121, IMG submission 96463) | Terrestrial soil microbial communities without Nitrogen fertilizer from Kellogg Biological Station, Michigan, USA - KB3-0-1 | ecosystem: Environmental > Terrestrial > Soil > Unclassified ...
CATCCATGGCGCCACGGTGGTCGCCCGATGGATCCTGACCGACGCCGGCCGCAAGGAGACTTCGGGCCGGACGCTTCTCGTCTTTCACCGCGTCCGGAGCCGATGGGAGATCGTCCAGGACGCTTCGATGTAGGAGGCCGCGTGCGGCGGATCATGATGGCGATCCTGCTCGCGGGGATCGCCCTGCGTGTCGCCTGGGTCTGGCGCCCCCTGGATCACCGGATCCGGGCGCCGTGGCGTCAGGCCGACGAAACCCAGATCGCCCGCAACTTCGCGCGCGAGGACCCGAACATCCTCCGGCCGCGCATCGACTGGCGCCGCGACGGGCCGGGGCTGGTCGAGATGGAGTTCCCTCTCGTCCCCTGGACGGCCGGGATGCTCGACCGCCTCCTCGGCTACCGGGAGGAGTACCTCCGGGTCCTCTCCTGCCTGCTCGAGATCGGCGGGCTCCTGCTGTTCGCGGGCCTCGCCCGGCGACTCCTCCCCCCGCCGGGCGCCGCGGCGGCGGTCGGCCTGTACGCCGTCAATCCGCTGCTGATCTACCTGGCCACGGCGATGCAGCCGGAGCCGATGATGCTCTTCCTGTCGCTGGTCGCGATGACGCTTCTGGCGCGCTTCGACGAGCGCGGCTCCGCCGCGTCGCTGGTCCTCGCGGGCGCGGCTCTCGGCGGCGCCATCCTGGGCAAGGCGCCCGCCGCCTGTCTCGGGCTGGTCTTCGCCTGGGTCGTCCTGCGCCGCCTCGGGAGACGCGCCTTCGCCTCGCCCGCGGTCTGGGCCGCCGCCGTCCTGGCCCTCGTGCCGCCGATTCTCTGGTACCACTGGGCGAAGGGGCTCTTCCTTATATATGGGAACTCGCTGGGGCTGTCGAACGAGTACCCGTTTCTCGGCCTCGACATGCTGCGCCGGCCGGTCTTCGTGCTGGGTCTGCTGAAGTGGGAGACCCTCGGGGTGGTCACCCCGATCGGCTGGCTGCTGCTTCTTTTCGCCTGGCGCGCGCCGCGCGCCGCGACCGCGCTGCCCTGCGCCTGGTGGGTCTCGGTCTGGGTCTTCTACCTCGCGGCCGCACGCACCACCGCGGACGACTGGGCCTTCTACTATCATTGCGTTTCGGCGGCGCCCGCCTGCCTGCTGATGGGGGCCGGGTTCTCCGCGCTTCTCGTCTCGACGGGGGGGACGAGCCTGAAGCTGCCGCCCGGCGCGCGGCGCCGGGCGCTCGGCTGGCTGTTCTACTCCGCGACCGTCCTGGCCCTGATCCTGGCGACGGCTGCGCTGCTGCGCGCGCGCGACGGGCGGGAGGATCTGCGTGACATGCGCGCCTGCGGGCTGCGGTTCCTGGAGCGGATTCCGGAGGGTTCGATGATCGTGGTGCGTGGCGGATCGATCGCCGACGAGGACGGCTTTCCGACGGCGCACAACCAATCGATGTTCTTCGCCTGGCTCGACCGGCGCGGATTCACCTACGGCAACGAGGAGCTCGCCATCCCGGTCCTCCAGGACATCGCGCGGCGGGGCGGGCGCTACTGGATCGCCGAGACGTCGGAGCTGCGCGGCGCGATGAGCGCCGCGGCGGCGCAGAGCTTCCATTTCGTGGCGCGGTGCGATCCCGGCTACGTCCTCTACGATCTCGGCGCGCCACTGGCGGAGGAGGCCCGATGACCGGTCCGTCCGAGGGCCCGGGAGGGGATCGTCGCGCCGTCCTGGGCTGCCTCGCGGCGCTGACGCTGCTCGCCGCCTTCGTCCGCCTGGTCGACCTCGGCTGGCAATCGCTCTGGGTCGACGAGTATCTGTGGACCCTCACCGCGTCTTTGAAATCGCTCTCCGCGATCATCCACCGGCCCGACGGCTATCCCCCGACCATGGCGCTCCTGTTCCGCGCCCTGCAGCGCTCGGGTCTCGGGGCCGACTGGTGGCTGCGGCTCCCCTCGGCGCTCGCCGGCACGCTGTCGGTCCCGGTCCTGTACGCCGTGGCGCGCCGCGTCGCCCCGCCGGCGACGGCGCTGACGGCCGCGGGCCTGCTGGCGATCAATCCGATGGCGGTCTGGTATTCCCAGGAAGCCGGGGCGTACGCCCTGGTGATGCTCTGCGGCCTCGTGGCGACCTGGTGCCTCCTGCGCCTGCTCGAGGGGGCGGGCCCGGGCACAGCACTGGGCTACGCTCTCGCCGCCGGCGCCGGATTCGGGCTGCATTACTACTTCCTCTTCCTGCCGATGGCGCATGCCCCGTTCGCGCTGCGTGACGCGCTGGCGAGCCCCGCCCGGCGCCGGACCTGGATCGCCGCCGCGATCCTCGCCGCCCTGGCCATCGGCGCCTGGCTGCCGCTGTTCGTCGCCGACGTGCGCGGCCAGCGTGAGCAGGACCGGGGGCAGGAATTCTCCCTGCTGGCGCTTCCTTACACCACGCAGACCTTCGTCGGCGGCTTCGCGATCGGCCCGCCGGTGCGTCTCATGCATCCCGCCGTGCGCGCCGGCCGGACCCCCTGGAGCGCGTTCGGCGTCGAGACGCTCTCCTCGGCCGCCGCCATCCTGGTCGCGGCGGCGCTCTTCGTGATCGCCATTCCCGCGCCGCGCGCCGGACGCCGCCTGCTCTTCGCCGCGGCCATCGTGGTGCCGATCCTGGGTCCCTACCTGAACTCGCTGCTCGGGGTGGGATATCGTCCGCGCTACGCCCTGGTCGCGCTGCCGTATGCGCTGCTCTGGGCGGCGGGAGGGCTCGAGACCCGCAGGCGCCGACTCGCGATCCTCCTGCTCTCCGCCTTCGTGGTGATCGGCCTCGCGGGTCTGGTGCGCAGCCACGCCCCGAGCCACCGGCGCGAGGACAACCGCGCCGCCGCCGAGTACGTGGCCCGGGGCGGCGGCGGCGACGCGGTCCTGATCGGCGAAGGCGCCGACCCGTTCGAGCGCTACGCTTCCGGTCTGGACCGGCTCGTGGCGCTCGACGCGCCCGACGCGGAAGACGACGCCGCGCTGGGGCGGCGCCTCGGTCCGCTGCTCGCCGGGCGGGGCGACCTGTGGCTGATCTCGTCGCGCCCCTGGACCGAGGACCCGGAAGGCCGGGTCCCGGCCTGGCTCCGGTCCCACCTCGTCCTCGCGGATCGCGCCCAGTTCGCCGGCGTGACCGTGGAGCGGTACGCGCGGGGACGTTCGTGACCGGATCGCCGCCACGCGCACCGCGCCGGCAGGCCGCCCTGCTCGCCCTGGTCCTGATCGGGGGCGGCCTGCTCATGCTCCCGCGGCTCGGCGCGCAGAGCCTGTGGGTCGACGAAGGTCTCACCGTCATCGCCGTCTCCGGCGCGCAGAGCGTGCCCGATCTCGTCGATCGCGTGCGGACGCTCGACACCCAGCCGCCCGCCTCGCATCTCGTCCTCTATGCCCTGCGCGGCCTTGTGCCGCGCGACGAGTTCGGCTGGCGATTGTCGTCGTTCCTGCTGTGCGAGGCGGCGATCGTCCTGCTCTGGCTCGCGGCCACGCGCCTCTTCGGCCCGACGGTCGCGATCCTCGCCGCGGTCGCGGCGCAGTTCTCGCCGTTTCTCGCGTTCTACGCCATGGAAGCGCGCGGCTACGCGCTCTGGCTCATGGCCTGCTGCGGCGCGCTCTATGCGATGCAGCGCTGGCTGGAGGCGCCCGCCGGATTCGGCTGGGCCGTCGTCTGGGGCCTGGCGAACGCCCTGGGCCTCTGGACCCATCCGTTCCACCTGTTCGCCATGGTGATGCAGATGGTGGTGGCGCTCACGGCGATCCTGAAGGGGAGCGTCCCGGCAGGGGTCGCGCGCCGCGCCTTCGGCACCAGCCTCGCGGCGCAAGCCCTCGCCGTTCTCCTCTTCCTGCCCTGCCTGTTCGCCATCCTGTCGCGCGATCCGATCGGACGCGGCGTCGGCTGGACCCGGAACCCCACGGGCGTCAGCGTCCTCTATTATCCGTTCGCGCTGGTGTTCGGCTTCTCGTTCGGACCCAGCCTCGGCGAGCTCCATACCGATCCGCTGCGCCTGCTCCTCGGAAAGCACCTGCTCGCGTCACTGGCCGCGGCGGCGGCGTTCGTGGTCCTGGTGCTGGCGGCGGCGCTTCTCGCGCGTCAGGCCTGGGACGATCCGCGGCGCCGGGCGCTTCTGACCGGCACCGCGCTCGCGCTCTCGGCGGGGCTCGCCGGTCCCGCGATCTACGTCGTCCTGCGCAGCTTCCCTCTCCTGCCGCGCCACCTGATCTACGTCTGGCCCGCGGTCCCGCTGCTCGAGGCGCTGGCCCTGGTGCGACTGCCGCGTCTGCGGCCGGCGCTGCTCGCGGTCCTGGCGCTGCAGGGGCTCGCCCTGCTCAACCTGCTCTACAACCCGGCGTACGCCAAGGACGACGAGCGCGGCGCGGTGCGCTTCGCGCTCGCCCGTTCGGGAGAGCGACCCGTGGTGCTGGGCGACGTCGCGCCGATCTACGCGCCGGCCGGGCGCGGGCTCCTGCGGAATCGCACCGACCCGGGTGAGGCCTCCCCGTTCGCCGACGCGACGGACGTCTGGCTGGCCGACAGCCGCGCGTGGGAGGACCCCGAGGGCCGCTATCGCGCCCGCCTGCAGCGCACCCTCGGCGGCCTGGGTCTTGTCGACGCCGGAGAGGACGCCTCCTTCCGGGGCGTCGTCCTGCGTCACTGGCGCCGCGGGCCGTCGTCGTGAGCCGCCGTCTGCCCGCGGTCGTCGCGGTGCTCGCCTTCCTCGTCCTGACGGCTGTCGCCGCCGCCCGGGTCCGCGCCGATCTGGTCGACCCGCTGCGCCCGGCGCTCGAGCGCTTCGGCATGCAGGACCTGCGCGACAATTTCTACTATCCCTCGGTCGCGCTCCTGCAGGGACGCAATCCCTATGACGTCGCCGACTACAAGACGCACTACCCGATCGATCGCCCGCTCCCGGCCTATTCGCCGATCTCGCTTCTCGTCCACCTGCCGCTCGCGCTTCTGCCTCTGGGCGCCGCGGAGACGGCCGACTTCGTCGTCAACGCCGCGCTGCTCCTGGTGCTGGCGCGCGTCGCCCTGGCGGGCGCCGGCGCTCCGGTCACCGTCGCCCGCATCTTCGGGATCGCCGCCCTGATGACGCTGTCGCGCGCCGGGCAGCAGACGCTCTACATCGGCCAGTGCGCGGTCTACGTCGCCCTCGGCTCGGCGATCGCCCTGGTGGAGGCGAGACGCCGGCCCTGGCTGGCGGGCGCCGGGATCGCGATCGCCTGCCTCAAGCCGAGCTACGGCCTGCCGCTCGGCTTCCTGATGCTCTGCCGGCGCGACGTCGGCGCCTTCGTGCGCGGCGCCGGTCTGGCCGCGCTGGCGGGGATCGCCGGCGCGGTCGTCCCGATCGCCGCCGCCGGGGGGATCGCGCCCTTCGTCGCCTCGGTCCGGCACGGCATGCAGGTCGTGGCCACCGACCCGTCCTATCACGAGGCGACGAGCCTCATCCGGATCGACGTCGGCGCGCTGTTCGGGCGCTTCCTCGGCCGGTCGCCCGGCGCCGCGATCGAGATCCTGCTCGGGATCCTGATCCTCGGCTCGGCCGGGGCGATCCTGTGGACACGCGAAGCGCGCGCCGCGGCCGGCGGCGGGGAGCGGGAGCCGCGGCCGGCGGGTGACGGGCTGGCCTGCCTGGCTCTGCTGCTGGGGCTCTATCACCAGTCCTACGACGCGCTCCTGCTCGTCCTGCCGGTCACCGCCCTCTTGTTCGGCTCGCGGGTGTGGCGCCCGGCGGCCGGCGGGACGTGGACGCGGGCGGCGCTCCTCGCGCTGCTCCTCGTCCCGTGGTTCAATCTTCTCGCCACGCACGCGGTCCTGAATCGCGTCGAGACGGTGCGGGCGCTCTGGCTGCCGCTCGCCACCGCCAACGGAGCCGCGCTCCTGCTGGCTTATCTCACCTGGGCGTGGGGGATGTCGCGGACAGCGCCGCCGCGTTCGCCGCCATGAAGCGATCGACCAGGGCCACGACCTCGTTGTTGTTCAACGTGGCGCAGCGCAGCAGGGCGGTGTTGACGACCTGGAAGGGCCGCGCGAGCTCCGGCGCCCCGCCGCCTTCCGGCGGCGGCGTGTCCCGCACCAGCGGCAGCGGCTGCACGTGGCGCGCCCGGTGCACGCCGGCGTAGAGGGCGCGAGACGCCTCGAAACCGGGGAACAGGCGCTTCAGCCCCCTGTCGATCAGACCTTCGCGCAGCGCGGCGTCGCCGGCCTCCATCTGATCCGACGCGCTGTCCATGTATCGCGGCAGGTAGATCAGGCTCAGGCCGCGCGTCTCCTCCGGGCGCGAGATCAGGTTGGTCATCTCGATGAGACCGGTCAGCTCCACCGACGGCTCGCCGATGTTGAGCACGTAGTACGGCGTCAGGGGCTTCTCCAGGACCAGGACGAGACAGGCGACGCCCAGGTAGGTGACGGCGGTCGGGTTGTCGCGCTCGAACCTCTCGACGACCGGTCGCAGCTCCGGCCCGACCACCTGGCGCGCCAATCCGGTCGGGGCGGTGAAGAAGACCTGGTCGAACAGCTCGCTCGTCTCGGAGCCGGGGGCGTCGGCCCAGGTCACGCGGCAGGAGGCGGGCCCGGCGCCGCTCCCCGCGGCCCCGGTCATGCCTTCGATCCTCCGCACCGGCGCGCCGGTCCTGACGCGCGCCCCGGCCGCCCGGAGGCTCTCCGCGAAGCGTCCGAGGATGGCGTGATAGCCGCCATGGACGTAACCCAGGTTCTCGCTTCCCGCGGCGGCGCTGCGGGCCCCGAACAGGCGCTTGAGCGTCGCGTAGATGAAGACCGCCGCCACCTGGTCGTGGAACGGACCGAACTTGGCGCGCAAAAGCGGCTGCCAGAAGACCTCGTACCCCCGCCGCCCGCAGATCCGGGTCAGCCACTCGGCCGCGGTCACGAGATACAGCGGCTCCGGTCTCGCGATCCGGGTCGCGTAAAGGACCGCCGCCCCCAGCCGCGCCTTGTCCCAGGCGCTCAGCAGCGGGAAACGCAGGAAGTCGCGGTTGCCGTTCATGTCGTGGAACCGGCCGCGCGCGTAGTAGCCGGTGCCGGTCTTCGTCCAGCGCAGCGCGTCCTTGAGCCCGAGCTCGTCGAGCAGCGCGATGAGGCTCTGATCCTGGGGGAGGATGCAATGGTAGAACCGGTCCCAGACGAACGGTCCGTAGTCCTGGGACGCGGCGAGACCGCCGAGGACGGGACCCGCTTCGAGCAGGTGCACCGCGTGGCCGGCCCGGGCGAGACGGTGCGCGAGGGTGAGGCCGAGGATCCCGCCCCCGACCACCGCGGCCTTCATCGCGCCGAGACGATCGGGCTCTTGGGGCTCAGACCGTCCGCGTCGCGAACGTAGACGCGCCCGCACCGCTCGCAGGTCAGCTCGCGCGCGCCGGCGGCGCCGGTCGCGGCCCCGCCCCGCGGCGCGGTGGCGTCCGGGCCGCGCAGGAGCGGATGCCCGCAGGCCGAGAGCCAGCCGGCGACGCGCGCCGGGTTGCCGACGACGAGGGCGTGCGGCGGCACCTCGCGGGTGACGACCGAGCCCATGCCGACCATGGCGAATTCGCCCAGGAGGACGCCCGGACCGATGGTGGCGTTGGCGCCGATGGTCACGCCGCGGCGCACGCGGGTCAGGAGCGTCTCCTCGGTCGGGTCGGAGGTCTCGAGGCCGGTCAGATCGGGCCTCCCGGAACGCGGAAAGCGATCGTTGGTGAACACCGTGTGCGCCGACAGCATGCAGAAGTCCTCGATCGCCACGCCGGCGCAGATGTAGACCGAGGCGTTGATCTTGACGTAGTTGCCGATCACGACGTCGTAGGCGACGTAGCTCTTCTCGCCGACGATGCAGTCGTGACCGATGCGCGCGCCGCGACGGATGTGGACGCCGTCCCAGACACGCGTGCCGGAGCCCAGGATCACCCCCTCCTCGACCAGCGCGGTGGGGTGCACCCAGGCGGGGGCGCCGCCGCTCATGCCGCCCCGTCGACCCGCAGCCAGTTGTTGCGGCTCGCGGACCGGTAGGCCGCCTCGACGACCTGCACCGAGGCGAGCGAATCTTCGGCGGAGATGATCGGCAGCTCCCGTCCCTTCAGGCAGCCGACGAAGTTGCCGAGCTGGCGGGCGAACGCCTTCAGCTTGTCGTATCCGCTGCCGAACGGGACCCACTTGCTGCTCCCGTCCTGGCGGTACTTCGAGCCGCTCCAGCCGATCTGCAGCGTGCCGTCCGAGCCGAAGACCTGCACGTAGTGGGGCGATTCCTTGGTGATGGTCCAGGACAGGTCGAAGGTGCCGATGACGCCGCCCTGGGTGAGGAACTGGACGCGCACCGTGTCCTCGACGTCGAGCCCCTGCCACGCGATGCCGTTCTGCGCCTGCACGTCGACGATCGGCCCCAGGAGATAGCGCGCGATGTCGGCGGAGTGCGAGCCGTTGTCGATCAGCACGCCGCCTCCGGAGATGCCGCGGTCGGCGTTCCAGCGATCCTGCATCGAGATCTTGCTGCAGAAGGAGTTCTCGTACATGACGATGCGGCCCAGGATCCCCGACTCGATGATCGCCTTCGCCTTGATGATGTCGTCGACGTAGCGGAACTTGGACGCCATCATCAGGAGGAGATCACGCTCGCGGGAGAGCGCCACGAGCGATCGCGCCTGCTCCGACTGGATGGTCAGCGGCTTCTCGCACAGGACGTGGACGCCGCGCTCCAGGAAATGCCGCGCGATGTCGTGATGCAGGCTGGGCGGCGTGCAGATGATCGCCGCGTCGATCGAGTCCAGGATGGCGGGCTCGCGGTAGTCGGCGTACAGGACGCACTTGTGCTCCTCCGCCACCGCCTCCCCGGCCGCCTTGCGGTTCTCCACCGCGACCGCGAGCTTCGCCTCCGGCAGCGTCGCCAGGGCCTGCAGGTGCGACTGGGCGATGCGGCCGCAGCCGATGATCCCGAACCGGACCGTCTGACCCTTCGTGACCCCCTTCACGATGCCGTCCCTCCCCCGTTCCCGCTCAGCCCAGCGCCCCGGCCGTCTCGCGGATGGCGCGGGCGATCGCGTCGACGTGATCCTGCGTGTAGCGCTCGTTCCACGGCAGCACGACGACGCCGGCCAGCGCCTCCACGGCGCCCGGCGTGTCGCGCAGATCGTAGGTCACCGGCGGGTCGCCGCGGCGGTGCTCGCCGACGAACGGGAAGCGGCTGGCTCCGAAGGTTTTCTGATCCCGCAGCACCTCGCACTCGAAGGCGAGCTTCTGGATGTAGCGCGGCGCGCTGAAGATGCCGGCTTCCTTGAGCCGGTCGCCGAAGGCGTCGGCTCCGCCGCGGATGATCCCGGTGTCGATCCGGAGCGGGTACTTCCAGTAGACCGGGCTGGCGCCGGCGGTGATCTTGGGCGGCTGCACGCCGCGGACCCCTTCGATCTGCCGGGACAGGCTCTCGGCCATCGCCACCCGATGGCGCACCATCGCCGGCAGCTTGTCGAGCTGCGCCAGGGCCACCGCTCCGGCCAGCTCGGTCATCCGGTAGTTCAGCGCCAGGAAGTAATGGTCCGGCTTCGGATCGCCGTACCCCCAGGCCTTGTCGATGAACAGGCGCGCCCGGCGCCAGAGCGTCTCGTCGCGGGTGACCACCATGCCGCCTTCGCCCGCGGTGATGTGCTTGGTCTGCTGCAGGCTGAAGCAACCGACGTCCCCGATCGTCCCGACCGGCTTCCCCTTGTAGGTCGCGCAGAAGGCCTGGGCGCAGTCCTCGATCAGCCGGATCCCCTTCGCACGACACAGATCGACGATCGGATCCATGTCGCACGGGTTGCCGAACAGGTGCGTCACCATGACCGCGCGGGTGCGCCGGGTGATCTTCCGGGCGATGGTCGCGGCGGTCAGGTTGTAGGTCAGCGGGTCGACGTCGGCGAAGACCGGGATGGCGGTCTGGTACAGGATCGGCGTGATCGCCCCCATGTCGGTGATCGGCGTGGTGATGATCTCGTCGCCGGGCTCCGGGTCGATCGCCGCGACGGCGGCATGGATCGCCGCGGTCCCCGAGGTGGCGCAGCGGCAGTACGGGATGCCGATCGACGCCGCGAAGCGCTCCTCGAACGCGCGCACCGTCGTCCCCTTGGTGCAGTTGAGGGTCCCGGAGGCGATGACGCGCTTCAGGACGGCGATCTCCTCCTCGCCGAACGAGCGTCCGCTGATGTCGGCGTCGGACGGGAGGGTGACCTTGGTGCTCGTGGTGCTCATGCACGGCCTCCGATGGGGCCCGCTCCCTTGCGGGGCGGACCGGATGGTTGCGCCGCGACCGCGGCCGCGGGATCGAAATCTTCGGGCCTCGTCCCGAGACCCAGGCGAAACAGCACGGCGTCGAGGATCCGGCCGCTGGCCCGCCCGTCCCCGAACGGGCTGGGGTAGGGCGGCTCCCCCGCCCGCGTAGCCTGTGCCTCCAGATGGCGCCGCAGCTCGGCGAGGATCCTGTCCGGCCCGGTTCCGACCAGCATATTACTCCCCGTCTCCACCCCTTCGGGCCGCTCGGTGGTCTCCCGCGCCACCAGCACCGGGACTCCGAGGGTCGGGGCCTCCTCCTGGATGCCGCCCGAGTCGGTCAGGGCCACCCGGGCCCGGGCCAGGAGATCGACGAACGGAATGTAGGGCAGCGGGTCGAGCAGGTGCACGTTCGGGAGCCCGGAAAGAAGACGCCGGGCCGGCTCCTGGACGCGCGGATTGCGGTGCACGGGGTAGACGAAGCGGGCCCGCGGGTGGAGCCGCGCCGCGCTCGCGATCGCCTGCAGCACCTGCTCCAGCGGGGACGGGCCGGAGGAGCCCAGCGGCGCGATCCAGTTCTCGCGGCGATGCAGGGTGATCAGGACCAGCGGCTCCCCTTCACGCAGCGGGACGTCGCGCACTCCGTGCGCCGCCCGCAGATCGGCGCGCGCCAGGGTGGTGAGCAGGCTGTCGATGACGGTGTTCCCGGTGACCAGGATTTCGGCGCGCGGCACCCCTTCGCGCACCAGGTTCGCGGCGCTCTGGGGCGTGGCGGCGAGGTGCAGGTCGGTCACCGTGCTCAGCATCCGGCGGTTGGCCTCCTCGGGCCAGGGATGGAAGCGGTTGAAGCTGCGCAGACCGGCCTCGACGTGCGCCACGGCGATCCGCTCGTGGAAGGCCGCCAGACCGGCGGCGAAGGCGCTGGTCGTGTCCCCCTGCACCACGACGAGGGCCGGCCGGTCACGCGCGTACAGCTCCGCGATGCGCGGGATGACCCGGCAGACGATCTCGTTGAGCGACTGGTCGGGACGCATGATGTCGAGGTCGTCGTCCGGGGCGATGCCGAAGGGGCCGAGGATCTGGTCGACCATCTCGCGGTGCTGTCCGGTGACCGCCAGCCGGACCCGCAGCCGCGGCTCCGCGGCGAGCGCCTGGACGACCGGGAACAGCTTGATCGCCTCCGGCCGCGTGCCGAGGACGACCAGGACCAGGGGCCGCTCAGCCAAGCGCGCGCTCCTGGCGCATGCGGCGCACGACGGCTCCCGGCGCGGCGCCGACCGCCCGGGCGTGCTCCTCGAGCGTGACGACGTCGTGGGTCGCGGTGAGACGGCGCAGGACGTCCTCGACGAACTCGACCTTGGCGGCCGTGGTCAGGTCCATGCCGGGGAAGAAGGCCAGCTCCTTCACCTGATCGCAGCCGAGAAAATCGAGCGGATGGAGGAGGAACGACGGCGTGACGCCGGAGAGGCGGCAGAGGGTCAGGGCCGTTTTCAGGTGGAGCATCGCCGCGGAGCGTGAGAACCGCATCAGATAGAGCAGGTAGCTCATGTGAAACGGCACCCGGACCACCGGCATGGTGGTGACCGGGATCTCGACCAGCCTGTGGTCGTCGACCGACCAGGTGTAGGGGCGGATCGGCTGCAGCCCGTCGCGGAACGAGCCGAACAGCTTGCGGCGCTTCTCGCGCTCGGCGTCCGGCATGCCGCGGCTCTTCCAGAAGTAGTAGGCGCGCGCGAACGGCCCCAGGAAGGTCGGCAGCGTGCTGCAGTCGTACTGGTAGCCGCGGCTCACCAGGACCCGGAGCGTGTCCGGGCTGAGACTGTAGCCGGGTCCGCGGAAGCCGACCGGCCGGCGCCCGGTCGCCTTCTCGATCGCCTCCTCGGCCCGCGCCACCTCGTCCTCGATCTCGGGACGCGTGTAGAGGTGGAACCAGGGTTCGTGGCGGAACGAGTGGTTGCCGATCTCGTGTCCCGCGGCGGAGAGCGCGCCGAGCGCCGCCGCGTTCTTCTCGAGCGCGGCGTCCTGCCCGACGACGAACAGGGTGGCGCGCAGCCCCTGACGTCGGAGCACCTCGAGCATGATCTTCGCGAGGGTGTCGAGATAGGACGGCAGCGCCTCCCAGCCCGGGTCGCCGTGAATCTTCATGTACGACCAGAGATTGTCGAGGTCGACCCCGAGGCTCAGGAGCGGGCGCGTCCCTTTCACGTCTTCTCCGTGCGCGCGTCGTGCGCGGCGATCGTCTCGCCCGCGACGCGTGGCGGCCTGGGTGCGGTCGCGTCGGCCTGTGGCGGCGGCGCGCCCGCACGGATCCGCAGTCCCAGGAGCTCGCGCAGGAGCCCCAGATGGCTCCAGATGGTCCGCGCGATCTTCATCTTCGACTCGCCGAACAGGCGCGACTCCAGCGTCGTCGGGTATTCCACCACGCGCCCGCCGGCCAGACGCAGGCGGATCAGGATCTCGGCCACCCCCAGGAATCCCCCGTGCTCGATGCGGAGCCCCTCGACCGCCTCCTTGCGGTAGACGCGGAAGCAGCTGGTGTAGGTGTGGATCGATTTCCCCAGGAGCGCGCTGTACATGCGTGACAGGGAGCGCGACAGGAACAGACGCCAGGGCGGGATGTTGAAGACCCTGCCCTGCGGATGATACGGGGAGGCCGTCACCAGATCGGCCTCGGCGATCATCGGGATCATGTTGGCCAGATCGTTCGGATCGTAGGAGCAGTCGCAGTCGATCGAGGCGACCACCGGGGTCGGAGCGTTCCGCAGCCCGGTCATGATCGCGGCGGCCACGCCGGCGTTCTTCGGGTGACGCAGGATGCGGCAGTCGGGAAAATCGGCGAACCGCTCCCGAAGACGGTCCCAGGTGGCGTCGCTGCTGCCGTCGTCCACCAGGTTGAAGAAGATCCGGTAACGCGTCCCGAGACGACGCCTGAGATCGAGGAGCGTGCCGCGCATGTACGGGATGTTCGCTTCTTCGTTGTACAGCGGCACCACCAGGGTCACCGGGGGCCGGTCGGCCGCCGCCGGCTCCTCGGCCCGGATCTCGATCGGCCGCTCGACGTGCGCCGGCGCCTCGGGACGGTCGCGCCACGGCAGGCCGAGATAGTCGCCGACCGGCTGGAACCGATAGGTGCGGAAATACTCCTCGAACACGTCGCGCGTCTTCCCGAGACTGCGGTACTGGCGGATGCGCTGCAGGCGGGAGATGCCGCGGATCTGCGGCTGGTCGCGATCGATCTCCCAGGGCATGAAGTAGAAGACGATCGGCGTGCGGCGCTTCCGGCTCCACCAGGCCACCGCCTCGCGCAGCAGGACGTGCGGGAACTGGCGGACGTAGTTGCCACCGGAGAACGGGACACGCAGTCCGCCGGCGCTCACGGTCGAGACCGGCAGCTCCCAGATCGTCCGGGTGCCGGCGGAATGGCGGTGCTGGTGCGTCTCGAACATGCGCGGGTCGCCGGCGAAGCGGCGCAGGATCGGGTTGACGCTCGAGTCGTAGAGGTAACCCTCCTCGACCAGCACGTCGAGGACCCAGAGCTCGTGGCGCCGCATGATCCAGCGCGGGTGGCGATAGCCGAGGATCCGGTTCGAGCCGGCCGCCTCGAGCGCCTCCTTGGCGCGCTGCAGCTCCTCGCGCAGCTCCTCGGGGTGCGGCAGCATTCCCTTGACGCCGCCGCGGGGCCAGTAGCCGCGGCTGGCGATCTCGTGCCCGGCGTCGCGGATCATCCGGACCACTTCCGGCTGGCGCTCGGCGATCCAGCCGAGCACGAAGAAAGTGGCGGTGACCTGGTGCGCGGCCAGGAGGCCGAGCACCTCCTTGAGGCTGTTCTCGAGACGCGACTCGATCCGCGTCCAGTGCTTGCGCGCCACCACCCCGTCGAGGGAGGCGCCGTGGAAATAGTCCTCGACCGACACGGTCAGGATGTGCGGATGCTTCGGCTCGTCGGCCACTCCCACCTATCCTCGCCGGCGCCGCCGGAACGGCCCGACACCAGCGATCGGGGCCACACGGGTTACAGGATTGCAACCGGGCATGCAGGGAAACCCCCGGCACGGGGCGGCGAATGCGTCCGCGGCACGCTCCCGCGAACCTGCCCGATTCTAAGGCCAAACCGACCCGCCCCGCCCCCAAAGATAGGTTGCCCGAGGCCTTTAGGCACCCTCGGCCGCTCGCGCCGCGCGGTTGACAGCCCCGCCCGCGCCTCTTATCGTCCCGGCCATGTCCGAGGGCGGTCCAGCCAGGCGCGACCCGGTTTTCCCCGCCATCGGGGTCATCAGCCTCGCGGTCCTGATCCTGGAGCTGGCCCTGACGCGGCTCTTCTCCGCCACCCTGCACTACCACTTCGCCTTCATGGCCATCTCGCTGGCCCTGCTCGGCTCCGGGAGCGCCGGGGTGGCGATCTACCTGGCGCAGGACCGGCTGCGCCTTGCGGGATGGGAGACCTGGGGGGCCCGTGCCGCCGTCCTCTTCGCGTTGACGACGGTCACGGCCCTGCTCGCCGTGCTCCTGCTGTCCCCGGGGGTCGAGGGGACCGCCGGCAACGGGGCCCGCATCGCCGCCATCTACGTGGCCTGCGTGCTGCCCTTCTTCTGCGCCGGCTGCGCCGTCACGCTCGCGGTGATGAGCCGCGCGGCGGCGATCGCCCGGCTGTATCGATTCGACCTGGCGGGGGCCGCCGCCGGCTGCCTGCTCCTGGTCCCGCTGCTCGATCGGATCGGCGGCGTGAACACGATCCTGGTCGTGCCGGTCGCCGCCGCCTGCGGCGGGGCGCTCTTCGGACGGGCGCCGGGGGCCGCGCCCCGGGAGGCGCGGCGCGCGCTGGCGGTCGCCGCCGCGGCCGCGGCTCTTTTGGGCCTGAACCTCGCGACCGGCTGGATCGACGTGCGCCAGGCCAAGGGAACGCGGGAGACGCACGTGCTGCTGTCGCGCTGGAACTCGTTCTCCCGCGTGACGGTGACGCCCGCCGAGGGGTCGGGGCTCGAGATCCGGATCGACGCCGACGCCTCCACCCTCGTCACCGCCGGCGCGGGCGAGGTGTCGCGCCACCCCGAGGCGCGCGATCGCCTGACCGCGCTGCCCTACGCCGTCATGCGGCGGCCGAGCGTGCTGGTGATGGGACCGGGCGGCGGGGACGACGTGATGGTGGCGCGCTTCCACGACGCCCGCGCCGTCACCGCCGTCGAGATCAATCCGATCATCGCGCGCGACATCATGTCGAGCGAGCCATATCTCTCCTTCTCCGGCGGGCTCTTCCGGCGCCCCGGCGTCCGCCTCGTGGTCGACGACGCGCGCAGCTTCATCAGCCGCTCGGAGGAGCGCTTCGATCTGATCCAGGGGACCATGGTCGACACCTGGGCGGCGACCGCGGCCGGCGCCTTCGCCCTCACCGAGAACCACCTCTACACGGTGGAGGCGTTCCAGGACTACGACCGCCACCTCGCCGACGACGGCGTCCTCTCCCTGACCCGCTGGTACTTCGAGCCGCCCGACCAGGTCCTGCGTCTGGTGTCGCTGGCGCGCGAGGTGATGCGCCGCCGCGGCGTGACCGACCCGGCGTCGCACCTGGTGATCGTCCGGGATCGCGCCCGCAGCGACCCGCGCACGCCGGCGATGTTCCTCTACAAGAAGAGCGCCTTCACCGATGAGGAGGTGAAGGCGCTCGAGGGTTTCGCCTCCTGGCACCAGTTCACCGTCCTCTACTCGCCGGCCACGCGACCGGCGAACGATTTCACGCGCCTCGCCGAGGCGGAGCGTCCGGAGACCGTCTGGTCCGCCTACCCGACGAACATCGCCCCGACGACCGACGACAGCCCGTTCTTCTTCAACAGCGTGCGGCCGGGCGACCTGCTCCACCTGGCGGACAAGGCGCCGGAGTGGCGCAAGACCAACGTCGGCACGCTCATCCTGTTCCTGCTGTTCGCGCTGGTGGCGGCCCTGGTCGCGGTCCTGGTGGTCGGCCCGCTCCTCCTCGCGCGCCGGCGCGCCGCCGTGCCCGCCGGCGCCGCTCCCTGGCTGGCCTACTTCCTCTGTCTCGGGGCCGGCTTCATCCTCGTCGAGGTGGCGCTGGTGCAGCGCTTCATCCTCTTTCTCGGGCCGCCGGTCTATGCCCTGACCGTGGTGCTGTTCTCGCTTTTGCTCTTCGGCGGTCTCGGGAGCGGCCTGTCGGCGCGGATCGCGGGCGAGCGCGTCGCCCGGCGGCTGGGGCTCGTCCTGCTGGCGGTCTGCGGCGCCGCCGTGCTGGCCGCGTTCGCGCTCTCGCCGCTGGTCCACGCCCTGGTGCACCTGGGACGCCCCGCGCGCATCGCCCTGTCGGTCGCCCTGATCGCCCCGCTCGCCACCTTGATGGGGATGCCGATGCCGACGGGTCTGCGGATGCTGCGGGCGGCGGCCCCGGATCTGCTTCCCTGGGCCTGGGGGCTCAACGGGGCGGCGTCGGTGCTCGGCTCGGTCGGCGCGCTGATCATCGCCATCGCCGCCGGGTTCGACGCGACCCTGCTCGCCGGGGCGGCGTTCTATCTCGCCGGCTGGATAGCGCTCGCCCGCGTCAGCTCTTCAGCCGCACGCGCGCCAGGTTGACCGCCGCCACGCCCCCCAGGATCACCAGCGTCCCGAGGATCATGAATCCGTCGATCGGCTCGCCGAGCACGAGCGCGCCGAGTCCGACCGCGATCACCGGATTGACGTAGGCGTAGGTCGACACCTTCACGGCGGGGACGTGCGACAGGAGCCACATGTAGGCCGAGTACCCGAACAGCGATCCGGCCACCACCAGCCAGGCGACGGCGAGCGTGGCGCGCGGGGTGGGATGGAAGCGGGCCGCCTCGCCGAGCGCCAGCCCGAGACCGACGAGCGCCAGCCCGGCGATCAGCATCTCGAGCGCCACCGCCATCAGCGGCGCCACGTCGCGCACGCGGTGCTTGGAATAGATCGAGCCCGCCGTCCAGCAGAGGTTGGCCCCCATCAGCATCGCCTCGCCCTTCATCTCCCCCAGTCCGCGCGCCTCGAGAACCCTCAGCTTCGGCCACATCAGGATGAGCGTCCCCGCGAAGCCGATGCCGATCCCGACAATGCCGAGCCCGGTGATCCGCTCCCCGCCGCGACGCATCGCCTCGAACATCACCATGAAGAACGGCAGGTTCGCGACGATCACCGCGGCCATGCCGGACGGCACGGTCCTCTCCGCCATCGTGACCAGGAGATTGCCGCCGAACAGGAGCAGGAGCCCGGTCGCCGCGATGGGACCCAGCATGGCGCGCGGCGGCAGCGGCACGCGGCGCAACAGGAGAAAGACGAGCAGGATCACCCCCGCCGTCAGGAAGCGCGTGCCGGCCATCAGGGCGGGCGGCAGAACGCTCACGCCGGCGCGGATCGCCATGTAGGTGGATCCCCACAAGACATAGACGGCGGCGAAGTTGAGCCCCACCAGGAAGGCGTGGCGTCGTCCGGCCGGGGTGGTCAAGGTGCGGGAGCGGGGGGGCGCGACCGGAACATGTTGGCGACGGATTCTATCCGTCCCCGGGGCGCCGCGGCAACGACCCGGCCCGGGTGCGTCCCGGGCGTCGTGTAGAATGGGCGCGCTATGTCGTCTCCCGGCGTCTTCAAGTGGCCGTCGCTGCTCGTCGTCATGCGTCACGCCCAGAGCGAGGCGAACCTGCACCGCGAGCGGCTCGACCGCGCCGACAGCCCCGAGACCCACGTCCACATCGCCACCCGCGACGTCGACGTGCCGCTCACCGACGAAGGACGGCGCCAGGCGGGCGAGACCGGGCGCGATCTCTCCTCGCAATTCGGCCCGTTCGACGCGGTCTACGTCTCGCCCTACCGCCGCACGCGCGACACCGCCGAGCTGGTGGTCGCCGCGCTCCAGCCACGACCGCCCTGCATCATCGAGGAGCGGATCCGCGAGCGCGAGTTCGGGGTGCTCGAGGGGCTGACGCGGCGCGGCGTGCGCCAGCTCCATCCCGAGGAGGTCGAGCGCAAGCAGCGGGTCGGGAAGTATTACTACCGCCCGCCCGGGGGCGAGTCGTACCCCGACGTGAATCTCCGGGTGCATTCGCTGCTCGGCACCCTCGTGCGCGAGAACGCCGGGCAGAGGATCCTCGTCGTCACCCACAGCGTCGTGGTCCTGTCGTTCCGCCGCCTTCTGGAGCGTCTCGACGAGGACAAGGTGCTGGAGCTCGATCGGCACGACGAGCCGAAGAACGCCTCCCTCTCGGTCTACGCGAGCGTCGCCGGGGAGACGGGCGGCAGCGGCCTGCTGCTGCGGGAATGGAACAGGACGCCCTGGTCGGCCGGCGCCGGCCGGCTGGCGTCCGTCTGAGGAGGAACGATGGCCACCGATCTGATCCTGTACGTCGGCGAGAAGAACATCTCCTCCTGGTCGATGCGCGGCTGGCTGGCGGTCACCCACAAGGGCGTGCCGTTCGAGGAGCGCACCATCCCGCTCAAAGAGGACAAGGACCGCAGCCGGCGCCGGAAGGTCTCCCCGACGGGCCGGCTCCCGGTGCTGCATCACGGATCGATCGTCGTCCCCGATTCCCTCGCCATCGTGGAGTATCTCGAGGAGACCTTCCCCGCCCCGGCGCACCCCGCGCTCTGGCCCGCCGACCGCGGGGCCCGGGCGCACGCCCGCTGGCTGGCGGCGGCGATGCACTCCGGGTTCATGAAGCTGCGGGAAGGGATGTCGTTCAACACCTGCTTCCTGCCGAAGCGCAAGCCGGCCGGGGCGGAAGCGCTCGCGGAGGCCGCCGAGATGCTGGCGCTGTTCGAGGACGCGCTCCGCGGCGGGACGGGACCGTTCCTGTTCGGCTCCTACGGCGGCGTCGACGCGATCTATGCCCCGGCGATCGTGCGTCTGGTGGCCTACGAGGTCCCGACCGCCTCGACCCCGAAAGCGGCCGCCTACCTGCGCGCGGTCCTCGCGCACGAGCCGGTGAGCCGCTGGCTCGACGCGGCACGCGCGCTGCCTCCGGCCGAGACCTACTGAGCGGGCGCGGGAGGGACGCGGGCGTGGCGGAGCGGGCGATCCGGATCATGGCGAACGGCGTGCGCCTGTACGCCATCCTGAACGACTCCCCCGCGGCCTCCCTGCTCTGGGAGGCGCTGCCCCTTTCGGGAACGGCCCGCGTCGCCGACGGCGAGGTGGCGTTCGACGCCGACCTGGCGGGATCCGCCGGGCCGGCGGCGGCCGGCGCCGACACGAAGACGGGCAACGTTCTCTATCACGCGCGCCAGAAGCGCGTGGCGCTGGTCTACTCCCCGGCCGGAGCAGAGGGCGCGCCGCGCCGGCCCGATCCCGAGGCGCAGGTCTGCGGACGGATCACCGGCGACGCGTCACGCCTGGCGCGCGTCGGCGCGGGCACGCGCGTCGTGCTGACCGCGCTCGCGGACTGAGACGCGCCGGCAGCGCCGCCGGGCGCCCGACTACCAGGAGTAGTTGACGCGGTAGGTGACGACCTTCTCGCCGTCCGGCGGCACTTTCACCTTGAACTCGATCGTCCGCGCGTCGGTCTTGTTGTACGGGTCGGACGACAGCCCGATCTTCCAGGACGACCAGCGGTACAGGTGCTCGACCACCCGGACCTCGACCGCCTCCTTCTTGTGGTTCCGCACCTTGATCTCGAACGCCTCGCTGGCGGTCTGCCGGCTGCTGTCGACCTTGAAGTCGGTCTGCTTTCTCTGCGCCTTCAGATCGAAGGCGTTGCCCAGGAGCAGCCTGACGGTCTCGTCGGCCGGTGTGTGGTCGATGGCGTTCTCGCCGATGAACTCGCGCCGGCCGTCCTCGTCGGCGCGGTAGATCTTCATCGTCCCCTTCGGCAGCGGCAGACCGAGCCCCGACGCCTTGTCGTTGCGGAACTCGAGGGTGGTCGCCACCTTGGTGTTCCCCTCGGCGCCGTACGACGGGTTGGCGCGCGCCGCGTCGCTCACGTAGCCGCCAAGCGCGATCGCCTGCGCGCCGTCGTAGACATAGAGCCTCTTCCCCGGCACGCCGGCGCGGCGGCAGAACTCCACCTGCTTGGTCTCGCGCTCCCGCAGCGTGGTCGGCTCGCTCAGGGTGTAGAGGTGGTACTCGTCGAACGACTTCTCGGTGACCGCGGGAGCGGCCCCCGCCATCTCCGACCGCATCGCCTTGCCGGCCATCTCGTACATCGCCGGCTGGATCTTGCTGACGTCGCCGGCCATCAGCTTGACACGCGCGTCGGGGAACTCGGCGCCGCTCTCGTTCTCGAGCGTCACCCAGCCGACCAGGTCGAAGTCGTCCCCGCGCTCCGGCGCCACCAGGTTGTAGGTCGCCTCCCAGCGCAGGCCGCCCGTGAGATACGACACCTCGAGCTCGCGCGTCCCCGACCCGGCCGACCAGAGGCGCCACAGGAGCGTCGGCCGCAGGATGGCGTCGTCGGCGAGAGGCTCGAAGAGCGGCTGACCCGGCAACGCGAACATCACCTTGCCGTTGACCTCGACGATCGGGGAGGTCGGCGAGGTCTCGACCCCGAACGGCTGGTAGCCGCGCGCCATCCGCCAGCCGGCCGCCTGTCCCGTGTACCCGCTGCGGATGATCCGGCCGCTGGTGATCTCGACCGCGCCCGTCGCCGGGTTGATGGAGCGGAACGGGATCGTCTTCCCTTCCGAGCGCTTCAGGAGCGCGCCCTCGCTGAGCGGCTCGGCCTCGTAGTTCTGCTCCAGGATGCGCACCGCGCCGGCGTCCTTCAGGTCCCGGAGGATCACCGAATCGGGCTCCACGAGGGAGGTGACGTCGGCGAACCGCGCCTCGTTGGCCCCCTGTTTGAGGCTCAAGGAGCGCGTCTCCTTCACCAGAGCGAAGTCGCTGTTGTAGATCGTCAGCTGCACCTCGCGCCCCGCGGCCTCGGCCCGCGTGGCCGGGGCCGCCGTCAGGACGAAAAGCGCCGCCGCCGCGATCCCGCGTCTCGTGGTCGTCATCGCAGGCCCTCCGCGGCGGAACCGGTGACGCGCGATCCGCCGCGCGTGCCGCCGCCGGGGGCAAGCATAACAAAGCTCGTCGTGGAGGACGTGTCCGGCGCGGGGGAGGCTAGTTGCGCAGGCCGCGCTCGACCCAGCCGACCAGCTCGGTCATCCCGAACGGCTTCGGGAGCAGGCCGATGGCGCCCTCGAGCACGGCCTGGTGCGCCTGCTGGCTGTGGGCGTGACCGGAGCAGAGGAGGATCCGGGCCTTGCGATCCATGCCGGTCAGCCGCCGGAAGGTCTCGAGACCGCCCAGACGCGGCATGATCATGTCGAGCACCACGAGCGAGATCGTGCCCCACTCGCGGCGGTAGATGTCGAGCGCCTCGATGCCGTCGGCGGCGAGCAGCACCTCGTAGCCGCGGCTCCTGAGCATCTCCCCGGTCATCTCGCGCAGCACCGACTCGTCGTCCACCACCAGGATCCGCACCTGGCCGGCGGCGCCACCCTGCGACCGCACCCGCATCGTGCTCGCGGGCGCCCCCTCGCCGCGAGCCGGGTCGCCGGCCGCATCGCCGGCCGCATCACCGGCGCCGTCCCCGCCCGCCGCGCCATCGCTCCGCGTGAGGGCGTCCGGCGCGGCGGCGTCCCGCGCGTCCCCGTCCGCGGCGCCGGGCGCCGCGGCGTCGAGGTCGGGAGCCAAGTCCGTCACCTCCGTCACGCGTGGATCGACGCTCGCCGGCGCGGGCTGGGCGACCGGGAGATAGAGACGCACCGCCGTGCCGACGCCGGGTGCGCTGCTCAGCGCCACGTGACCTCCGAGGCGGCGGACGATCTCGCGCACCACGGTGAGCCCGAGCCCGCTCCCTTGCGACACCGGTTTGGTGGTGTAGAACGGCTCGAAGACGCGATCGAGCACCTCGGGGGTCATGCCGGTGCCGTTGTCGCTGACCACGACCGAGAGGTAATCGCCGGGCGCCAGCCCCGGGATCGAAGCGACGCCCTGCTCGTCGAGATGGCCGGAGCGCGCCTCGAACACGATCCGCCCCCCGTCGGGCATCGCGTCGCGCGCGTTCACCGCCAGGTTCAGCAGGATCTGGCGGATCTCCCCCGCGTCGGCGTCGACCGGCGGAAGGGAGGGCGCGCAGCGCGACTCGAGGACGATCGACGGATCGACGGTGCGGGTCAGGAGCGTCAGAGTCTCGGCGACGAGTGGCGACAGGTCGATCGGCCCCTGCTTCCCCGTCGCCCCGTGCGAGAACGCCAGGACGCTGCGGACCAGGTCGGTGGCGCGCTGCGACTGCTCCTCGATGACGGCGGCCTTGTCGTGCACCGGGTTGTAGTCCGGCACCAGGCTCCTGATGTGGCTGGCGTGACCCATGATGGCGGTCATGGTGTTGTTCAGGGAGTGCACGACGCCCGGCGCCAGTCTGCCGAGCGACTCCATCTTCTGCGCCTGCGCGAGGAGTCCCGCGGGGGGCGGCGCTCCCGGGGCCGACGACGCGTAGGCGGCCGAGGCCGGGCCCGCGTGGGAGCGCGCCGGCGTTTCGTCGGGCGGCGCGATGACCCGCGCCTCGGTCGCGGCGGCGGCTTCGTCCGCGGGGCGCGCGTCGGCGGCCGCGTTCTCGGGGTCGGCGGAGCCCTGGGCGCACTCCAGAACCAATGCGGCCATCGCCGAGACCGCCTCGACGCCGGCGCGTACCGTCTCGAGCCCCCCGGCGTACCGGTTGGCGAGGAGCAGCACGCCGCGGACCACGCCGCCGCTGCGGCACGGCGCGACCACGACGTGGCGGAACCCGGCGTGACGGGGCCATCCGACGGCCAGGCAACTTTCGTCCGCCAGGTCGACGACGGTCGGCGCGCCGTTGGCGAGCCCCAGTGCCAGGACCGGGTCGTCCACCGGCCGCTGGTAGAGTCCCACGGCCGCCTCGTCGGGGAAGCCGCGCTGCGCGACGAGCCGCAGGCTGGGCGGCGCGCCGGTCCCGGTGGCGAGCAGGGCAGCGGCGTCCGCCGAGGCCATCTCGACCAGCCGCCCGAGGATCGCGGCGGCCCGCAGCTCCATCTCGTGCTCCGACGAAGCGCTCGCCAGGAGGCCGGCCAGGGCGCGCTTCTCGCGCTCCAGGACGCTGCGCTCCAGCCCGTGCCGCTCGATCTGCCATTCCAGGTCGAGGCTGTGCCGCATCACGTCGGCGAGCATGCGCGCGTTGTGGATCGCCGTCCCGACCTGCCCGGCGATGGCGCGCAACAGCGCGCGCTCGCGCGGGTCGTAGGGCTTCGACTCCGAGCCGAACAGCTCGAGGATGCCGATGACGTGGCCGCGGGCCAGAAGCGGCTCGCAGGCGATGCGGCGGTAGCCGGCCCGGTGCAGGAGATCGAGACCGAACCCCGACGGATCGTCCGTGATCTCGCCGAACGCCAGCCCCTCCCCGCTCTCCCAGACCCGTCCGGACAGGCCCTCGCCCCGCCGCCAGCGCGGTAGACGCGCCACCTCGAGCCAGCGCGGGTCGCCGAAGCCGCGCGCGAAGCGCAGCACGTCGTCTCCTGCGTCGCTGGTCTCCACGAGATAGATGGCGCCCGCGGCGTGGCCGCTGGTCTCGATCGCCTTCTTCAGCGCCATCTCCACCTGGCGCTCCGAATCCAGACCCGGGGTCGCGACCGCCGCGATCGCCGCCCGCGCTTCGAGCCGGGCGTTGCGCGCCTCGAGCTCGGCGCGCGTCTCGCGCTCGTCGTCCGACAGGGCGACGGGCGACTCGGCGGCGGCCTGCGCCGCCTCGCCCAGGGCGCGCAGGCGGACGCGCTCGACGTGGTCGGCGGTTTCGGCCGCCAGGATCTCCGCCAGGATCATCGGCTCGCCGGCGAACGCGTCGGTCTCGCGCGCCACCAGGATCAGGACACCGGTCCGGCGCCCGCCGCTCCCGAGGCCGAGGACCAGGATCGATCCATATCCCAGCGCGCGGACCGCCTCCGGCAGGAAGCGGGCCGTGGCGGCTCCGGTCGGCGCGGTGAGCAGCAGGCTCCCCGCCTGGCGTCCCTGGCGCAGCGTGTCGATCTCGCGCCCGAGGGTGCGCTCCAGCAGGTCGGCCTCCGAGGCCGGGATGATCCGCCCCTGGCACCAGCCGACACGCATCAGCCCGTGACGCTCGTCGGCGTCGAGCAGGACGAGTCCGCAATCGATGGCGAGGATCTCGACGATGGCGTTGATCCCGACGCGCAGCACGGCCTCGGTGGTCTGCTCCAGACCGAGGCTGGTCTGCAGCTCGCGCAGCGCCAGCAGATCGGCGACGCGCGCCTTGGACGGCGCCGCGGGACCGGCCGGTCCGAACGTCGTGTTGAAGGGCGCGCTCAACGAGGAGGCTTCAGCCATGATGGTAGAATTCCCGTTCTCCCGCGGAGACCGCATGCCCGGCGGATGGCCCCGGTTCGATCTCTACGTCATCACCGACGCCGCGCTCGCGCCGGGACGATCCCACCTCGAGGTGGCGCGCGCCGCACTGGCCGGAGGCGCCGACGCCGTGCAGCTTCGGGACAAGAACGCCACCGCGCAAAACTTATGCGCCGCCGCCTCGGAAATCCAGCCGCTCGCGCGGAAATTCGGCGCCGCCTTCGTGGTGAACGACCGGGTCGACGTCGCTCTGCTGACGGGGGCCGACGGGGCCCATCTCGGGCAGACCGACCTGCCCTGCCAGGAGGCGCGCCGCCTGCTGCGGCGGCCGGCGATCCTGGGGGTTTCCGCCGCGACGGTGGAGGAGGCGAAGAAGGCGGCGAAGGACGGGGCCGATTACATCGGTGTCGGTCCGATCTTCGCGACCCCGACGAAACCGGACGCCGGGGAGGCGATCGGGACGGAGCGCCTGGCGGCGGTGGTCCGGGCGGTTCCGATTCCGGTGGTCGCGATCGGCGGCATCGATCACGAGAACGTCATCCAGGTGCTCGCGACCGGAGCGGCGGGGGTCGCCGTCGTGGCGGCCGTGGTCTCGGCTCCCGACATGGCCGCGGCGGCGCGGGCGCTGAAGAGCCGCATCACCGCGGCGCTGAAGGGCCGCGCTTCGTGAAACGGGCGCTGACCATCGCCGGCTCCGACTCGGGAGCGGGCGCCGGGCTCCAGGCCGATTTGAAGACGTTCGCGGCGTTCGGCGTCTACGGCACGTCGGCGGTCACCGCCGTCACCGCCCAGAACACCGTGGCGGTCACCCGCATCCAGGAGATCGACCCCGACGTCGTCGCGGCGCAGATCGAAGCCGTTCTCACCGACATCGGCGCCGACGCCGCCAAGACCGGGATGCTCGCCGGGGCCGCCATCGTGGAGGTGGTGGCCGCGACCCTGCGGCGCTTCGCGGTCCCGCACCTCGTGGTCGACCCGGTGATGATCGCCAAGAGCGGCGACGCGCTGCTGCGCGACGACGCGGTGGCCACCCTGGTCGAGCGCCTGCTGCCGCTGGCGGAGGTGGTGACGCCGAACCTGCCGGAGGCGGCGCGACTGGCGGGAGGCGGCGCCGGGACCGACCGGGACCTGGAGGATCAAGCGCGGCGGATCGCCGCCCTGGGGCCGCGTTGCGTCGTGATCAAGGGCGGACACGCCACGGGACCCGAGAGCGTCGACCTGTTCTTCGACGGGACGCGGTTCGAGCGCCTCCGCGGTCCGCGCATCGCCACCCGCGCCACGCACGGCACCGGCTGTACCTTCTCGGCCGCCCTCGCCGCCGGTCTTGCCCTGGGCCGCCGGCCGTTCGAGGCGGCCGTGGCCGCGCGCGCCTACCTCGAAGCCGCCCTGCGCGCGGCTCCCCGGATCGGACGGGGCGCGGGCCCGCTCGATCACCTCCACGCGCGGCGCGACGACCGTCCTTAGGGCCGGTCCGCGGGGACCGGCACCAGCGTGAGCAGAGCGATCTCCGGCGGCACCAGGAAGCGCACCGGCAGGATGCTCGTCCCGAGCCCGGTGGTCACGAACATCCTCCGTCCTTCGTCGATGATGAACCCCGCGGCATAGCGCTCACCATACCGGGACGGCACCAGCGGACGGCCGAGAAACGGCACCCGGACCTGCCCGCCATGCGTGTGCGCGGCGAGCGTCAGCGCGACGCGGGCCGGGACCTCGGGGAGCAGGTCGGGGTTGTGGGTCAGCACGAGCACCGGCGCGTCGTCCGTCACGCCCGCCAGGGCCGACCCGAGATCGTGGGGGCCGCGCAGGAGATCGGTCACGCCGACGATCCAGAACGGGGCGAGCGACCCTCCGGCGCGCGACCCGCCGGCGTCGAAGGGCGGCATGCCCGCGGCCGACGGCGGCACCCGGAAGGCCTCGTCGTTGAGCACGCGGATCCCGGCGCGCTCCAGGGCCTGGGTCACGCGGCGTGGATTGAAAGCGAAATCGTGGTTTCCGAGGACGGCGTAGACGCCGAGCGGCGCGTGCAGGCCGCGCAGGACACCCTCGAACTCCTCGGGCGGGATGAGGTGGCCGCCGGGATTCCGGTGGCTGATGTAGTCGCCCGCGAGGAGGATCAGGTCGGGCGCGGCCGCGTTGGTCCGCTCGACGATGGCGCGCAGCTTCCCGAGCCCGTTCCAGGGCGAGCCGATATGCAGGTCGGAGAGAAGGGCGATCCGCAGCGGCGCGTCGGCCGCCGGCCAGCCGGGAATCGGAACGGCGTAGGTATTGACCCGCAGCGAGGCCGGCTCGATCCAGAAGCCCCACAGGGCGAGCCCGCAGACAAGCGCCGCGGCCGCGAGCAGGAAGAGCATGCGCACCGCTCCGGGGGAACGCCTTGATGCCGCCCGCCGCCGCGCGTCGTCAGTGGGGATACGACGCTCCGGAGATTCGCCTCAGGAGCAGCCGCTGGTCGCGCCGCAGTTCATGCACTTGTAGCAGGCGCCGTTCCTGACCATGATCGAGCCGCAGTCGGGACAGGGCGGCGCATCCTCGTCCGGCCGGAAGGCGAACGGCGCATGGCCGGTGTCGGGTTCTTTGGCGTCGCGCGCCGCCGGTCCCGAGGGTCCCGGCACCAGCGCCACGGGGATCGCCGGCGCGGGCCACGGGCCGGGCGGCGCGATGGACGCCGCCGGCTCGCCCGCCTCGGGCTTCACGTGCACCCCGTTGGCCTCCGCCGCTTCGCGCCCGAGGAACTTCGCGCCCAGCCAGCGGAAGATGTAGTCGATGATCGACTTGGCGATCGGGATCTCGCCGTTGTTGGTGAAGCCGGACGGCTCGAACCGCACGTGGCTGAACTTGTCGACCAGGACCTGGAGCGGCACGCCGTACTGCAGGGCCAGCGACACCGCCGTGGCGAAGCTGTCCATCAGACCGGAGACGACGCTCCCCTCCTTCGCCATGACCAGGAAGATCTCGCCCGGCTTCCCGTCCTCGTACATGCCGACGGTGAGGTAGCCGTCATGACCGGCGATGGAGAACTTGTGGGTGATCGCCCGGCGCTCGTCCGGGAGACGGCGGCGCACCGCCCGTGAGCTCTCGGCCGCGGGGGCTCCCTGGATCGGCTCGACCTTCGCGGCGGCCGGATCCTTGCCGGTGTTGAGCGGCTGGCTGCGCTTGCAGCCGTCGCGGTAGATGGCGACCGCCTTCAGTCCCTGTTTCCAGGACTCGATGTAGGCCTGGGTGATCTCGTCGACCGTCGTGTCGGACGGCACGTTCACCGTCTTCGAGATGGCGCCGGAGATGAACGGCTGGGCCGCGGCCATCATCTTCACGTGTCCCATGTAGTGGATGCTGCGCGCGCCGCGGAGCGGCCGGAAGGCGCAGTCGAACACCGACAGGTGGGAGTCCTTGAGGTGCGGCGCCCCCTCGATCGTCTCGTTCTCGTCGAGGTACTCGAGGATCTCCTTCACCTGGGCCTCGCTGTAGCCCAGGCGCAGGAGCGCCTTGGGGACCGTCTGGTTGACGATCTTCAGCATCCCGCCGCCGACCAGCTTCTTGTACTTCACGAGCGCGATGTCGGGCTCGATGCCGGTGGTGTCGCAGTCCATCATGAAGGCGATGGTGCCGGTGGGCGCGAGCACGGTCGCCTGGCCGTTGCGGATGCCGTGACGCGAGCCGAGCTCGTGCGCCTCGGTCCAGGCGTCGCGGGCGGCGGTGTAGAGGTCGAGCGGCACGTGCGCCGAGTCGATCTTCGAGACGTGGCTGCCGTGCTTCCTGACCACCTTGAGGAACGGCTCGCGGTTCTTCTCGAACCCCTCGAACGGCCCCATCTTCTCGGCGATGCGGGCGGACATCACGTAGGCGTGCCCCGTGAGCACCGCCGTGATGGCGCCGGCGTAGTCGCGTCCCGCGTCGGAGTCGTACGCCAGGCCGCGGCTCATCAGGAGCGCGCCGAGATTGGCGTAGCCCAGGCCGAGAGGACGATAGTCGTGCGAGTTCTTCGCGATCCGCTCCGTCGGGTACGAGGCGTTGTCGACGATGATCTCCTGCGCCAGGATGGTGGTCTCGATCGCGTGGCGGTAGGCCGGCACGTCGATCTCGCCCTCGGTCGTGGTCAGACGCATCAGGTTCAATGAGGCGAGATTGCAGGCCGAGTCGTCGAGGAACATGTATTCCGAGCACGGATTGCTGGCGTTGATGCGCGCCGTGTTCGGGCAGGGATGCCACTCGTTCACCGTGGTGTCGAACTGCATGCCCGGATCGCCGCACAGCCAGGTCGCCTCGGCGATCTGCCGCACCACGTCGCGCGCCTTGAGGGTCTCGATCACGTCGCCGGAGGTGCGGGCGCGGGTGCGCCAATCGCCGCCGTCGAGCACCGCCTGCATGAACTCGTCCGTCACCCGGACCGAGTTGTTGGAGTTCTGGAAGAAGATCGACGAGTAGGCCGGCCCGTCGAGCGCCCCGTTGTAGCCGGCGTCGATGAGCGTCCAGGCCTTCTTCTCCTCCTCCTGCTTGCACTTGATGAACTCGACGATGTCCGGGTGATCGACGTCGAGGATGACCATCTTGGCGGCGCGCCGCGTCTTGCCGCCGCTCTTGATGACGCCGGCGAAGGCGTCGTACCCTTTCATGAACGACACCGGACCCGAAGCCGTCCCGCCGCCGGCCAGGAGCTCCTTCGAGGAGCGGATCGGCGACAGGTTGGTGCCGGTTCCGGAGCCGTACTTGAACAGCATCCCCTCGGTGCGTGCCAGGCTCAGGATCGAGTCCATGGTGTCCTCGACCGAGTTGATGAAGCAGGCGGAGCACTGCGGGCGCGACTCGATGCCGACGTTGAACCAGACCGGCGAGTTGAACGACATCTTCTGGTAGACCAGGAGGTGCTTGAGATCGGCCTCGAACGCCTGCGCGTCCGGCTCCTGGTTGAAGTATCCCTGCGCCCGGCCCCACGCGCCGACGGTGCGCACCACCCGCCCGATCAGCTGGCGGACGCTGCGCTCGCGCTCGGCGGTGCCGAGGGTGCCGCGGAAGTACTTCGAGGCGACCACGTTGGTCGCCGTCTGCGACCAGAACTTCGGCACCTCGACGTTCTTCTGCTCGAAGACGATCTCGCCCTTCTCGTTGGCGATGACGGCGCTGCGCTCCTCCCACTCGATCTCGTCGAAGGGGTCGACGCCGGGTCGGGTGAAATAGCGCTCGATGGTCAGACCGTCGGCCGCCTGTCTGAGGGACAGGGGCGCGGGGTATCCGGCGGGCGACGACGCACGGCCGGTCTTCTGCTGCGGCTGCGAGGCGATCCTGCGATCCCTGATCTCCGACTCCTTCTTCATTCCGCCCCCTCGGAGACGCGGCCCGGCGTGCGACCGGACCCGCCAGAAAAAGAGATAACCCGACCGAACGCCCCTGCGTGACACGCGGCGACCCGGGCAACATCCGGAGCGCCGATCCCGGAGGCCCCCACCTGCCAACCTCTGCCTGCCTTGAGCACTGGATTCGTCGTTCGCGACGCGGTGGGTCGGCTCGTCTTGCGCCATGCCGCCGTCCGAAACCACCGTGGTCGAGCGGGCCGCATCCTATTAACCCTGTTGTGGGCTGTCAAGGCCCGAAACGCAAAATGTTGGGGTCGCCGGCCGATGCGCCACAACATGCGGAGCCACAGCGAATTAGCCTGTGGGCCGCGATGTGGAAATCGTGTGCGCCCGCAACCGGAAACCGATTTGTGTATTTTACACCGGAACCCCGATCGCCGGACCCGGTCTCTTCGCGGCGCCGCGGCGTTCGTTGACGCCTCCCCGGAGAGCGGGCTATCATCCGGCCGCTTCGGCGCCGACGGGCCAGGCGCCGTCTCCCGTGGAGAGGTGTCCGAGTGGCTGAAGGAGCACGCTTGGAAAGCGTGTGTGGGGGAAACCTCACCGTGGGTTCGAATCCCACCCTCTCCGCCGGGGAGACTTCCTGACGCGATGATCATCGTCCGCCCGTCCTCCGCCCGCGGCCGCACGCGTCTGGACTGGCTGGACAGCCGGCACACCTTCTCCTTCGGCGGCTACTTCGATCCGCAATTCGTCGGCTTTCGATCCCTGCGGGTGATCAACGACGATCGGGTGAAGCCGGGCGGCGGGTTCGGCACGCATCCGCATCGCGACATGGAGATCCTGTCGCTGGTCCTCGACGGTGCCCTCGAGCATCGCGACAGCCTGGGTCACGGATCGGTGATCCGGAAAGACGACGTGCAGCGCATGACGGCGGGGACCGGCGTCAGCCACAGCGAGTTCAATCCCTCCGCCACCGATCCGGTGCACTTCCTGCAGATCTGGATCCTGCCGGAGCGGCCGGGGCTGACGCCGGGATACGAGCAGAAGACCTTTCCGGAAGCGGACCGCCGCAACGCCCTGCGGCTGGTGGCGTCGCAGGACGGGAGCGGTGGCTCGCTCACCGTGCACCGCGACGTGGCGGTGCACCTCGGCCACCTCGACGCCGGTGGATCCCTGGCGTTTCCGACCGCACCCGGGCGTCACGCCTGGGTGCACGTCTTCCGCGGCCACATCGCCGTCAACGGGACGATGCTGGTCGCCGGGGACGGCGCCGCATCGAGCGACGAGGCGTCGCTCGAGGTGAAGGCCCCCGACACCGAGGGGGACGCGGGATTCCTGATCTTCGATCTCGCCTGAAGACGCGCGCGGCCGCCGCGACGGCCGCGGGGGCCCCCATCACTCGCCGCCGTCGGTCTCCATCTTCTTGCGCAGCTGCAGGCGGATCTGCTCGGCGGCCGGATCGCGCGGGGCGGTCGTGGCGATCCCCGCCAGGGCGCCCAGCTTCTCGCTCAGGAGCACGCCGAGCAGGCTGTCGAGCAGCGAGCCGTTCCCCCCGCTCCCTCCCAGGCTGATCTTCGGGACCACGTCGACGCGGGAGGTCTCGATCGCCTCCGCGAACCGGCCCATCACCTGCTGGGCCATCTGGAACTGCGGGCCGCCGTAGGCGCGGACCTGCTCGTCGATGGCGAGGGCCTGCGCGACGCCGACCCGCGCCGCGCGCTCCGCTTCCGCCTCCGCCATGGCGCGGATCTTCTTCGCCTCCCCCTCGCCCAGGAGACGGGTCTTCTCCCCCTCGGCGCCGGCGAGCGTCTGGATCTGGGCCGCCTGCTGCTGGGCCCGCGCGAAGTCGGCCTTCCCCTGGTTCGACTGCACCTGGATGCTGATCTCGGACTCGGTGAGCAGCTGCTGCTGGCGCGCCCGCGCCTCGGCCTCGCGCAGCTCGCGCTCCTTGCCGGCCGCGGTCTGCTGGCGCGAGTAGGTCTCGATCTGCTCCACGGCGATCTGCCGGCTCCGCAGCTGCGTGAGGATCTGCTCGATCTGTCCCCCCGGCTGCCCGCTGGTCGGCGTCCCGATGAGCACCTCCTGCAGCTCGAGGTTGTAGTGCGCGAACTTCTCCTTCATCTGCTCCCCGGACTGCTCCTGGATCGAGGAGCGCTCCTGGATCAGCTGGATCAGGGTGCGCGTCTGGCCGACGTTCTTGAAGTAGGCGCTGACCATCGGATCGAGCGTCTGCTCCACGAGCTTCTTCACGTCGCCGAAACGCTGGATCACCAGCGGCGCTTTCCGATAGTCGATGTGCACCACCACCGACAGGGGGAGGCTCGGCTCGAAGGCGTCCTTGGTGATCAGGCTCACCTCGGCGAGGTTCTCGTCGTACTTGTGCGATCCGGTCTCGCCGCGGGTCCACTTCAGGATGAAGTTGGTGGTCGGCACCGTGAGGACCTTCCCCGCGTAGGTGTTGAACGCGTACTTGCCCGGCAGGAGCGGCTCGCTCCAGACGCCCCGCTGACCCCGCGCCACCAGCTCGCCGTGCAGGTAGTCCTTCCCCGAGAGGTCGGTGCCGGTGACGCCCGTGTACGACACCACCACGCCGACGTTGCCGACCTCGACGACGCTCTTCGGGATCAGCTCCACCGTCCCGAACAGGCGGTTGACGTAATAGGTCCCCTCCACCAGGACCTGGAGCTGCCGGCCGCGGAAGCCGCCGGCCCGCAGGAACCGGTCGGCGTCCTGGAACTTGTTGTGGTAGGTCTCGGCCAGCGCCGGCTCCTCGCCCACGATCGGCCCGATGATCTCCCCGCTGGGGAGCGACGGGCCGTCGTGCACGGTGACGATCCCCACGCTGTCGTCGGTGCCGCGGATGATCACCGGCTCGAAACCGCCCCGCTCGGCGATCACCGCCGACATCTTCTTGAAGACCGCGAATTCGCTCCGATCCAGCGGCAGGTAGTAGACCTGGTCGTCGGTGATCACGACGAACTGCGCCAGATTGATCGCGTAGGTCCCCTCGCGCAGGATCATCCGCTGCGGGCCCTTCTGCCCGCCGGCCCGCAGGAACCCCACGACGTCCTGGTAGTCCCGCGCCGATTCGTTGCAGGCCAGCACCTGGGTCGCGGACAGGTCCTTGCCGTCCCGCGCGAAGACGTAGCCGATCTTCCCCTGGGGGATGGTGACCAGGGGCATGCGATGGACGCGGTACTGGAACGGCGTCAGGAAGTGCCAGCCGCCGCGCAGGACGTCCGGCTGGAACCCCGCCTCGCCGCCCAGCGCGATCAGCCCCGAGCGGATCGAGCCCTTGCCGCTGATCAGCTTCTCGACGATGCCGACACGCGTGTTCGGGATGTAGCGAATCCAGAGGGACAGGACCAGCAACAGGAGAATGCCCCCGAGCACCCCCAGCGCGGTGGTGCCCGGGTGCAGGGCGATCCAATCGAGTGAACCGGCGATCATGGTCGTGTCCTCGTCCCCGTGTCGGGGCTTTTCGCGATCGGCTTCCTGGAGCGATGGCGCATTATCCTCCCGTGAAATCCGCCACCGCAAGCGGGGCCGGCGGGTGGCTGCGCGCGGGCGTGATCCACCGCCCGGCGGTCTCCCGGGCTCGCGTTGACACCCCCGGGTCGATCGGCTAGCATCGCCCGCGGTCGGCGAGTCCCTGACATTTCGCTTCGAGACCGTGGTGGGGATGCCGGCGTGACGGCCGGTTCGAGCCCCGCGCGATGCGAACCACCGAACCCGGTCAGGCCCGGAAGGGAGCAGCCGTAAGGCGGACCTCGCAGGTGCCGCGGGCCTGCTTGGACCGGCCCTCAGGCCGGCCTCCCCGCTTCCCTCGTCGCATCCGGTCTTCGTTCCGGCGGTCCTGTCCGGACGCTTGGAGCCCATGAGCTACCAGGTCATCGCCCGCAAGTACCGGCCCCAGACCTTCGAGGAGGTCGTCGGCCAGAGGCCGATCGTCACCACGCTCAAGAACGCGGTCGAGCAGCGGCGCGTGCACCACGCCTACCTGTTCTCGGGACCGCGCGGCGTCGGCAAGACGACCGTGGCGCGTCTGCTGGCCAAGTCGCTGAACTGCGCGACCGGACCGACCCCCGTGCCGTGCAACGCCTGCGCCTCGTGCGCCGAGATCGCGCAGAGCCGCAGCATGGACGTGCTGGAGATCGACGGCGCCAGCAACCGTGGCATCGAGAACATCCGCGAGCTGCGGGAGACGGTGCGCTACGCGCCGGCCCGCGACCGCTACAAGGTCTTCATCATCGACGAGGTCCACATGCTCACGGACCCGGCCTGGAACGCGCTGCTCAAGACCCTCGAGGAGCCGCCGCCCCAGGTCGTCTTCATCTTCGCCACCACCGAGTACCGCGAGATCCCGCGCACCATCCTGTCGCGCTGCCAGCATTTCGAGTTCCGCAAGGTCGCGCCGTCGGAGCTTCTGGCGCACCTGGCCAAGGTGGCCCAGGGCGAGAGCGTGACGGTGGAGCCGCAGGTCTTCGATCTGATCGCCCGGGTGGCCGACGGCTCGCTGCGCGACGCGTTGAGCGCGCTCGATCAGGTGATCGCCTTCTCCGGCAGCACGGTGACCGCGGACCAGGCGCGGACCATCCTCGGGGTGGTGGACCGCGAGCTGATCCTCGGCTTCTACCAGGCGGTGCGGGAGCGCGACTGCGCGCGCCTGATCGGCATCGTCGACACCCTGTTCGAGAAGGGGTACCAGCCGGTCGAGTTCCTGGAGGATCTGATGGCGCACGGCCGCGATCTCCTGCTGCTGCGCGCCCTGCCGGAGACCGGCCACCTCGTCGCCGGCACGGAGGACGAGCTGCGCGCGATGCGCGACCGGGCCCGTTCGTTCAGCGAGGACGAGCTGTTGCGCATCCTCGAGCTCCTGACGCGCGAGGCGCCGCGTCTGCGGGGCTCGTCGCACGCCCGCTTCCTGCTCGAGGCGCTGGCGATCAAGCTGGCGCGTCTGACCGATCTGCGCCCGATCGAGGAGCTCCTGGCGCGTCTGGACGCGCCCGGACGCCCGGCCGACGCCGGCGCTCCACCCGCGGCGCCGCCCGCCGGCGCCAAGACCGGTCCCGCGGCAGGCGGCTTCGGGGTGTCAGGCGGCGCGGCCACAACGGCGCGCGGCGTGACGGCGGCGCCGGTCGTCGCACCTGCCGCGACCACGGTCTCCGCCGCGGCCCCGGCCTCCGCCTCGCCGGCGACGCCGGCCTTCATGCCCGAGCCCGGCAGCGCGCTGCCGACACCTCTCGCCGGAACCGACGCGCCGGTGCCGAGCGAGGCTCTCGTCGAGGCGCTGCTCCGCCGCGTCCACGACGAGCGCGCCGCGGTCGGCGCCATGCTCGAGCAGGCCGCCTGGATCCAGGTGGAGGAGGATCTCCTGCGCGTCGTGTTCGCGGAGAAGCACGGCTTCTTCCGCGACAAGGTGCAGAGCCGCGAGGTGTCCGACTACATCCGCCGCGTCGGCCGCGAGATGGCGGGCCGCGAGCTGAGGGTCCAGGTGGAATGCGGCGCCCCGGGTGTGGCCGGCCCCGCCGCGCCGGCGCTTCTGACGCCGCGGCCCGCGGCGACGGGGCCCGCGCCGTCCCTCCGGACGCCCGCGCGCGTGCCGGCGGCTGCCGGCTCCGTGCCGGTCGCCGCCGCGCTCAACGGCGATCCCGGCCGCCGCGCTCTCGTGGAGCGGGCCCTGCAGGAGCCGTCCCTGCGCTCGGTGCTCGATCTGTTCGACGGCGAGATCGTGGAGATCGAGCCGGTCTGACGGGGCGCGGCCGGCGGCGAGGGGAGACGACGCGACATGGACATGCGGGTGCTGATGAAGCAGGCGCAGAAGATGCAGGAGAAGATGCAGCGCGAGATCGCAGAGCTTCTGGTGGAAGGCTCGGCCGGCGGCGGCATGGTCACGGTCAAGATGACCGGCTCCCACGCCCTGACCTCCGTGCACGTCAGCCCCGAGGTCCTCGAAGGGAAGGACGCCGAGATGATCGAGGACCTGATCCTCGCCGCGGTGAACGACGCCACCCGCCGGGTCGAGGAGGCCGTGGCCTCGAAGATGAGCGGGCTCCGGCTCCCCGGATTCTGAGGCGATGCAGCTCGCCGCCCCCCTGGAGCGATTGATCGAGCGGCTGCGCGCCCTCCCCGGCGTCGGCCAGAAATCGGCCCAGCGTCTCGCGTTCCATATCCTCCGCAGCCCCGACACCGAGGTCCGCGCCCTGGCCGCCGCCATCATCGAGGTCAAGGAGCGGATCCGCCTGTGCGGGACCTGCTACAACATCACCGACGCCGACCCCTGTCTCGTCTGCACCGACGCGGCGCGCGATCGCGCCAGCATCTGTGTCGTCGAGGAGCCCAACAACCTGGTGGCGATCGAGAAGTCGGGCGGGTTCCGGGGCCTCTACCACGTCCTGCACGGCTCGCTCTCGCCGCTCAAGGGGATCGGCCCCGACGATCTCAAGATCCCGGCCCTTCTCGAGCGCCTGCGCGACGGCGCCGTGAAGGAGATCATCCTGGCGACCAACCCGAACGTCGAAGGGGAGGCGACGGCGGTCTATCTGTCGCGCCTGCTCAAGCCGCTCGGCCTGAAGGTGACGCGCATCGCGCTCGGCCTGCCCGTCGGAAGCGAGCTGGAGTACGCCGACGAGGTGACTGTCGGCAAGGCGCTCGAAGGACGCCGGGAGCTGTGAGGAGCCCGTCCGGGACCGATCCGGGGCGGCGCTGATGACCGGCGGCAAGCAGGGACTCTTCCTCCGCATCGAGTCGTTCGCGCGGCGCCGCTATGGCCTGGTGTTCGGCACGACGATCGTCCTGGTCGTGGTCTCGACCCTCCTCGGACTGCGCCTGCATCTCGACGGCGACATCCTCAACCTGGTCCCGAAGCACAACCGCGCCGTCAACACCTTCAAGGAGGCGGTGGTCGATTTCGGGAGCCTCGACTACCTGCTGCTCCTGATCGAGGCGCCGCCCCGCGCCGCCGCCGGGTCGGTGACGGCGGCAGCCGCGGGCACCGCCGGCGCGGCCGCCGACCCGGCCGCCGACCCGGCCGACGAGGGGCACGGCGTCGAGGATCTGCAGACCTACGCCGAGCTTCTGGCCGGACGCCTGCAGAAGCTGCCGTCGATCCGCTATGTCGAGTACAAGCTCGACACCTCCGGGCCGCTGTTCGACTTCCTGCGGCGCAACCAGGTGCTTTTCCTTCCGCCGTCGCGCATCGACGACCTGGCGGCCAAATTCAGCGACACCGCCATCCGCCAGCGTCTCGAGGAGGATCTGCGCCAGCTCACGGGGCCGGCGTCGTTCCTGTCGAAGCGCATCCTCGAGCAGGATCCCCTGCAGATCAGCCCCTTGCTCTACGAGGCGGTGATCCGCAACCGCGGTCCGATCAAGATCGACACCAACGGCGGCTACTACCAGTCGCGCGACGGCACGGCGCTCCTGCTCGTCGCCAAGCCGATCAGACCAAGCCAGGATCTGAGCTTCTCGCGCTCGATGGTGAAGGAGGTGCGTGGCGCCGTCGCCGAGGCCGCGGACGATTTCCGGCGCGACGCGGGCTCCGCCGAAGCCCCCGCCGTCGAGCTGGGCGGCGGATACATCATCGGCCTCGAGGACAGCAATCTGATCGCGCAGGACATGAAGCTGAACGGCTTCCTGTCGTTCATCGCGATCGTTCTCCTCTATTACTTCTGCTACCGGCGGGTCGCGGCGATCCTCTACTCGGCCGTTCCGCTCATGGTCGGCCAGAGCCTGACGCTGGCGGTCGCCTGGCTCTGCCTCGGGAGCCTGAACTCGGCGACCACCGGATTCACCGCCATGCTCATGGGGCTGGGAACCGACTTCACCATCGTCATGTACGCGCGCTACGTCGAGGAGCGCCAGCGCGGTCTGCCGCTCGACGAGGCGCTGCAGCGCATGATGGGGGCGTCGGCGTTCGGCGTCTTCACGGGGGCCATCACCTCGGCCGGCACCTTCTATGCCATGTGCATCACCGAGTACAAAGGCCTGCGGGATTTCGGCTTCCTGGTCGGCACCGGGATCATGCTCTGCATGGTCGCCATCCTGTTCCTGCTGCCCGCGATGATCGCGTGGAACGACGGCCGCAAGCGCAAGGGCGACGTGACCGGCCGCCTCTACCTGCACTCGTTCGGCCTGGAGCGGATCATGACGTGGAGCACGCGTCACCCGGTCCCGGTCCTGGCCGTGTCTTTGGTCGTGACGGCGGGGGCCTGCGTCGCCGCCTGGAACGTGGAGTTCAGCGACAGCGTCCAGGACCTGCGCTCCGCCAAGAACCGCGGCATCCTCCTGCAGGAGAGGATCGCGCGCGAGTTCGGCGCCTCGTTCAACCCGATGATGGTGGTGGCGCGCGGCCCCGACCAGCAGACGATGATGACGCGCAACCGCGCCGCCAACCGGATCCTCGACCAGTTCGTCGCCGACAAGACGCTCCTCGGGTACGAGTCGATCTTCTCCTACCTGCCGCCCGCCGAAGACCAGCACGCGGTGATCGCCGCGATGCGGGCGCGTGCGGGCGGCGATTTCGACGTCACACGCATCGAGCGCACCTTTCGCGCGGCGGGCGGCGCGCTCGGCTATCGCGAGGGATCCTACGACGGCTACCTGGGCGCCCTGCCGGCCACCCTGCGGCCGGAGCGCCCGGTCACCCTCGAGGACCTCGAGTCGGCCGGTCTCGATCGCTTCGTGCGGCGCTACGTGCACCACGAGGAGGACGGCGACTGGACCTCGGTGACCTACATCTTCCCGTCCGCTCCCGACGCCAAGCGTCATGCGCCGCCGGCGCTCGTGGCGGCCCTCGATCACCCCGACCAGGGATTCGAGATCACCGGCGCGAACATCGCCAGCGCCGAGCTGCGGCGCATCTTCAAGCGCGACGCCTGGAACGCCGTGATCCTCGGCATCCTGCTGGTCTCCGTTCTGCTGTGGCTCGACTTCCGCAGCGTCTGGCTGACCGCGCTCGCCAACCTGCAGGTCATCCTGGGCGTGATCTGGATGCTGGCGATCATGCAGATCGCCGGCATCAAGATGAACTTCGTCAACGCCTTCGTCACCACCATGATCCTCGGAGTCGGCATCGACTACGGCATCCACATCATCCACCGCATCTCGCAGGAGGGCCTCTCCAACCCGGCCGGCCTGCTCGAGACCGGCAAGGCGGTGATCATGGCGGCCATGACCAACGTGGCGGGCTTCGGCACCATCGGCCTGTCGAACTACCCCGGCCTGCGGTCGATGGGGATCGTCAGCGCCATCGGCTCGGTCACCTGCCTCGCGACGGCCCTGACCACGCTGCCGGCGCTGCTGATCGTGCTGCGGACGCGGGTGCGGCACTTAGGCGGCTCCCCGAGCGAATCCTAGTCCCCCACTCATCGCTCGCCGAGGCGCACGGCGCCAGGCGCTCCAACGTCTCGTGCTCGCTGCTGTCGAGACGCCGGAATTCGCCTGGCGCCGCTGCCAGATCGGTCTGCGTACCGGCCAAAGGCGTCGTCAGGACCTGGATCAGGGCGTCGTCTTGATGATCAGTTTGTCGACGTACAAGTCGGTGGATACGCCGCCGTTGGGAACGGTATCGATGACGCGGATCCAGACCGTTCCCGACAACCCGCCCGGTCCGAACGAGAATTCGCCGATCGTCCCGTTGAGGGCGACGTTGATGAGCGCGCCGGAGATCGCGGTGAAGTTCCCCGGCTGCTCCGGCCACACGCCGGTCTGAGGCGTCGCGTAGTAGAACTGGAAATTGTCCCCGTCGCCATTTGTCCTCCATCCTCGCAGGGCCAGCTTGTGGCCGCCGCCGATCGGCACGTCGGGGAACTTCCAGGTGTGAACGAGTGCGTCGCCCGTCTCGACGAGCTCTTCCTGCTGATAATCGTCGGCATACGTGTCGAGGTAGGAGCCCTCCTCGCGCTCACCCGTTGTCGTGAACTCGCTCTGCGCTTTCGCATCGAACAAGGCTGGGAACAGGTACATCCGGTCCATTTTCAACGTGTCGGCGACAGAGTCCGACCCTTGGTTGCTGTCCGTGATCTTGACGCAGAACGAAACGTTCTGACCGCCCGGGGGATACCCCAATGACGCGGTCTGCAGCGTCTCGCTGAGAGAGCTCACGGTGAAGGCCGAGGTGTACGATTCGCCAGCCGAGCCGGTGCATTTGCCCGACGAGGTCTTCGTCGCCGTGTTGAAGACGAAATTGTCACCGTTCCCGGGAACTCGGAACCCTTCGACACGGAGGTCCCACGCCACGCTTTGACTCGGACTGTAGAAGGTGAAGTACTGCTGGACCTTCTTCATAATGCCGCCCTCGACGCTGGTTCCATACAGCTCATCGTCGTATGAGTTCGCCCGCATCGAAGCGAGACCCGTGAAGGTTCCCTGCGAAATCGACGTGTCACCCACGTCGATCGCGCAATCCATATCGACGACGCCGTCGCAGTCATTGTCGAGGTTGTCGAAGCAGCTTGCGTAGCGGGCGGTGGACTCGGTGCCGAAGATTCTCGGATCCGAATCGTTGCAGTCCTGCGAGCACGCGTATCCGTCACCGTCGGCGTCGGGCGCCTCGTCCGCGAGTCCGTTGCAGTCGTCATCGACGCCGTTGCAGACCTCCGTGGCGCCGGGATGGATGTTTGCGTTGGAGTCGTTGCAGTCGCCTGCGCACGAGGTGTACCCATCGGAATCGCCGTCGAACCCTTCGTCGATGACCCCGTTGCAGTTGTCGTCCACGCCGTTGCACACCTCGGCGGCGCCGTGGTGGATCCAGGGGTTGAGCGGCGCGCAATCCGTGATGTCCGGATCCCCGTCGCCGTCGTCGTCCGTGTCGTAGCAGTCGGCGATCCCGTCGCCGTCGGAGTCGAACCCTTCGTCGACGCCATCGACGCAGTTGTCATCGATGTTGTTGCACACCTCCGGGCGACCGTGGAAGACGGCGGCATTCAAGGGCGCACAATCCGTCGAATTGGGATCGCCGTCGTTGTCGTCGTCCGGGTCGTCGGAGGCGAAATAACCGAGCAGGTGCCCGCAACCGTCGGCGGTCCAGATCGAACCCGTCGACCCATCCGCGGACAATCGGAAGCCGTGGGACGAGCACGCCTCGTCGATGTCCTGGAGCGTTGCACCCGAAGCGGAGTCCAGGACAAGCAGGTGGCCGTTCCACATCGAAAGGTACACGACGCCGTCCACCCAGATCGGCGGCGCCGCAGCAGGGGCAGCCAGTGTCTCTTGCCAGAGGGTGCGGCCCGTCTGGGCGTCGAGGGCGTAGCACGTGGACTTTCCCGTGGAAGAATCGGAGGTCGTAAAGTAGAGAGCGTCGCCATCGAATGCCGGCGCGCTGTCCGGGCTCACGGGCGTGGCGACTGCCCAGACGACCTGACCGGTCGCAGCGTCGACGGCGCAGAGGCCGCCCTGACCCGGCCCGCTCTCACCTTTCAGGTCCAAATAGACGATGCCGCCGGCGTACATCGAAGTGTCGTCCCAGTAACTGTGCTGGCGCTGGGTATCATCCGGGTCGGCCAATGGATCTTCGAGGTCGAACGCTGCCGTGAGGGTGCCCGTCGTGAGCGCGTATGTGTTCAGGTGCAGCTCATCGCCGATCTGCAGTGCCGCGACAAGCTTGCCGTCACCCACGACGACGCTGGAGGCGGCGAGGTTGACGACCCACACCTCACTCAGGTCGGGATTCAGAACGCCAAACCCGCCGCTGTCGGTCCGGACGATGAGCTTGCCGTCGGAGGCCGACATGTCCGCGACGCCGCTCCAGAGTCGGAAGGAGGTCGGCTCCAGGGAATCCGCGACCGAGCCTGCCGCGTCGCTTCCCTCCGCCGTGAGCCTCACGGACACGATCCCGTAGCTCGTATTGTCGAAGGACACGTATGCGTACAGACGATTCCCCAGAATCGCAGGCATGCCGGTTCCGAGATTGAGGCCCACCTGAGTCTCCCAGAGAATGTCTCCGGTGAACTCGTCCCGCGCGCGGAGGTAGCCGTTCGATTCTGCCGAGTACACCACACCGTCGGAGACGACAGCTCCCCAGGTGGTCGATGGTGGCGTACACGAGGTCGTCGCCGGTGTTTCGCTCAGCGGCGGAATGAAGAATGCACCGGACGCACCCTGGCGCGACGCATTCCCCTGGTAGGTGGGCCACTCCAGCTGGAAGTCCGGCGCGGCAGCTGTGGTGAACTGATAGAAGGCTCCGCCCTGGTTGTCCGAGGTCATGTGACCCAGCAGATCGGTCGACTGCACGGAGAAGAGATACGTCACGCCCGGCGAAAGGCCGGACAGATCGACACCGTGCACCGTGATCCCGGGCAGCCCTGTCGCCGAGCCGGTGAGCGGCGGATAGACACCGTAGAAAACAGCCCCGTCAGCCGCCTCGTCCGTCGTCCAGGTGATACGGGCGCGGTGTGATCCGATGTCGCTGACCGCGACGTTGGAGATGACTGGTCCCTGGCTGTCAATCGTTGCGGTCGCGGTCCGATTCCCCGTCGGGCAACCGCCGCCGTTCGTGTCGTTGTACACCGCATCAATCGTATCGCCGTGCTTCACCTCGAGCTGACCGTTCCCCGAGATGGGTAAGTTGGCCGGATGGAGTTGGACAGAACCGACGAAGACTCCCGTGTGAGCACCGGTCTCGGTCAATGTGATCGACTCACCCGCCGTCTCGGTCGTGCTCGTGACCGCGATCGTGGTGACGTCCACGGAGCCCGGGTTGACGTCGAGGTCGGTGTCGCTGAGCTCGAGTTGGGCCAGGTTACTGGGGTCGTACACCGGTTGCCGGAACGCGATGCCCGCGCGCGCCTCGACAGTCTGCCCCGTCACGACGAGCGCGAAGGGCTGAGGACCGGGATCCTCGGTCGTCGCCCCAACACCTTCTGGGACGTCGGCGCCGTAGACGTCGATCGTCCAGGTCCCGAGCTGGAGGTTCGAGATGACGCGCACGCGCTCGACGTTGTTCAGGTTGTCGACCGAAGTCGCGTCGGGGATCGACTCGGCCGGGTTGTAGTGGTGGAACTGGTTCCCGCGATAGACCGTTCCGTTTGGCGCGGTGACGGTGAGATCGAGATCATTCACGAGGTTGTGAACGAGCGTGTTCGCCGCCGCGGCGTGATCAGTCCAGACGAGGGTGACCTCGAGCGGAGACGTCGTCCCGCCGACGTTGAACTGGACCTGCGCATGCTGCCCGGTCTCGACGCCGGTTCGGTCGTCATCGACGAGCAGGTGCTCCGGGTCGCACTGGAAGCTCAGAGCCTTGTCCAGCACGATGCGGCCCCAGCCCTGATTGTCGTTCGGATATCGGGTCTCACCGTTGTCGTAGGCGCCCGCACCGTTCATCTCCTGTGAGGAGTGTATGAGCATCGCCTTGATCAGGGCGCCTGTCGGAACCTTGATGTCGTTCGCGTTCTTGGTGCCGCTCGGATACCACCCCTCCCTGAAGTACTCGCGCACCAGCGCCGCGGCGCCCGCGACAGCGGGGGCCGCCATGCTCGTCCCGAACAACGGCTTGTAGGAGGTGTACTTTGTGCCGTCGGTCTCGGGACAGGGATCCTGCGGTGGCAGGACTGTCGTGTCGTAGTAGCAGCCGCGCGCCGAGTAGATCGCTTCCCCTGGGGCCATGACGTCGGGCTTGATGCGCCCGTCCTCGACCGGACCGCGGCTGCTGAACAGGCGACCATTGTGGAACGCGAGATTCGAGGCGAACTCTCCGTTGGCGGACGCTCCGACCGCAATGGCGTTCTTCGCCGAGGCCTGGGCGTTGACGGTCGTGAGGTTCGGTCCGTGGTTGCCAGCGCTGAAGATCACCGTGAAGTCAGGATGGTCCCAGAGATAGCCGTCGATGGCGCTCGAGTCAGTCGTGTAGTAGGGCAGCGGGTTGCCCCAGCTGTCCGAATGGATCCAGGAGGCCTCGCCGTCCCGCTTTCCCACCGGTCGAACGTTGGGGTCCCGGGCGGACTCGAAGAGATTGAAGTAGTCGAAGCCGACCGGAAGCGCGGTTCCGCTCACCATGTCCTGGACCTGGAGCTTGGCCTTGAAGGCGTCGCCGTCGTGAACCTCGGTGCGCTCCGCGGCGCAGTCGGGACTGTTGTACTCCTCCTCATTGCATTGGGGGCTGCGCTCGCCGTCGCCATCGAAAACGCCTGCGGTGCCGGCGTCTCCCAGGATGATCCCCGCCACGTGCGAGCCGTGGTTGGCGGGTGGGTTGTCGTAGGCGTCCCCCGTCAGGGTGGTGGGCGTGTAGTAGGCGGTGACCTTGCGGTGGTTCGGTCCCGGCGACACCGTGTCATGGAAGGCGGGGTGTCTCAAGTCGACCCCGGTATCGGCAATCGTCACCGTCTCACCGCTGCCGTTGATCTCGCGGTCATGCAGAGGCCTGGCCTTCGTCGTCGCATCGCCGGACTGGACCGTCCAGGACGAGATGTCGCTGTCCATCTCGATCGACCCGGCACGCTCGATCCAGGATACCGACGATTCCCGGGCGAGCTCTTCGAGCCGCGCGCGTGGCAGCGTCACCCGAAGAACGCCCTGCTGGCTGTCCGTCGTCATGGCGTCGGTCCCGCCCAGTTCCTCCACCGTCTTCAGCATCTCCTCGAACCGCGACGGCTCGATCGCCGCGACGTTCACGGCGATCTCCCCGGACGTGTCGACAGACCTCGTCGATGCGACCTCCCCAGCCGCTCGCGCCGATTGCAACCGCCGTTCGTTCAGGACCGCATCGAATGACAAGGCGAGGTCGGCGCTCATCTTGTAGGCGGGCTGGAACTCACCGATCCAGCGGATCGAGCTGTGCGCCTTCAGCCGCCGCAGCGAACCGGGCTCGATCCGGACGATGAACGCGTTGTCGTAAACGTAGTGGAGAATCTGCAGCCCCTCGCCCGCCAGGGCTTTGCGGGTGTCGAGCGCGCGATCCCTGAGCTGCACGACGTAGTACGCCTGCCCCCCTGGGGTGCGCTTCTCATTGCTCAGGCGCGGGGGCAGGTTCGGTCGCTCTCGGAGCGGATCGAAGCGATATGGCCCGAGCGTCACCACCAGGGGCGGGCCTCGACGTATTGCAATCTTGTCCTGCTTCGGAAGCGCAACGGCCGCCGTCGCGACGACCAGCAGCAGGACGACGAACACGAATGCGGCGTGTGTCCGGTTCAAGAGTCGCATTTCACCCTCCATGAAGTCGCTTTCCTCACACGACTCGTGCGGATTGGATTCTCATCGTCTAGCCTCGATCAGTTGCTCGAGCCTGATGCGGATGAATCGCGTTGTCGGCGACGGACGTGGCTGCGAATGGCCACGACCGGCGAGCCGACCTCCGGTCCACCGAGCGTTTGTAGATACAGATTCAGTCGTCGCGCCGTCTGGTTCCATGAATCTTGAATCGATCCGGCCGATCCCGCCGGGACCGTGGCCGGCGCCGCAGGCTCTGTGCTAGCCTCGCCTCACCGGCTCGCTCGAAGATGGCTCGATGATGGGGGGAAGCTTCGTGGGTTGTCGATTCGGAGTGGTCTTCCTTTGCTCTCTGTTCGTACTGTCGTTCGGCCCGATCCTCGGAGGAGAGAGTGGGGCGCCCACCTCCCCGGCGACGGCCGCCCTGCCGTCCGTCGCCGCCGCTCCGGCTGAGCCGACCGCGGCGCCGGACGATCCGGCCGTCGCGCGGGTCCAGAAGCTCGTGGATGACGGGCACTACGCTGAGGCCGAGACGGCGGCACGCGAATTCCTCACGGCCAGGAAGGCCGCGGGCGACACCGAATCGAAGTCGGTGGCCCGCGTGACTCAAGCGCTCGTCGAGGCGCTCACCAAGGGCACGAAGGCGCGGGAGCCTGCGACGCGGGAGCTGGCCCTGCGCTCCGTCGATCTCTCACGCCGGCTGTACGGGGAGGAGAGCGACGACCACGCAGAGAGCCTGTTCGACCTCGGCGAGCTGGCGTTCCGGAACGAGTCGCTCGACGAGGCGCGCTCGGCCTACGCGCGGACCATGGCGATCCAGGAAAAGATCCACGGGCCGAGGAGCCCACAGGTGGCGTTCACGCTCAGCAAGGCGGCCGCGGTCGAAGGGGTGAGCGGCCATTTCAAGGCCTGCCGCGAATTCCTGGAGCGGGCGGTCTCGATCCAGGAGGAGACGCTGGGACCCGACGCACTCCAGGTCGCCGCCGTGCGACACAACCTCTCGGTCATGATGTCGAATACCGGCGACCTTCTCGGCGCCGTGGACGAGAACGAGAAAGTGCTCGCCATCCGCACGAAGCGGCTCCCACCCGACCACCAGCTCACCGCCATGACGACGCAGAACCTTGCATTCCTCAAGTACAGGCTTGGAGATTTCGTCGCGGCGGAGGGACTCTTCAAAAAGGCGCTCGGGATGCAGGAGCGCAGTCTCGGCCCGGAGCACGCCGATGTCGGCCTGACGCTGGGAAACCTGGCGGCGACTCTCGCCGCGATGGGACGGCTGCCGGAGGCCCGTGCCGACTACGAGCGGGCGCTGGCGATCTTCGAGACTTCGGTCACGGCGAACCATTCGCTTCTCGCCCGCTGCCGCTCGGAACTCGCGGCGGTTCTGGCGCAGATGGGCGAGGGGGCCCGCGCCAGGGAAATGATATCGGCCGCGATTCCCAGTCTCGAGGCGAAGTTCGGAACCGTGAATCAAGAGGTCGCGGGGGCGCTTCACGACCTGGCCGACATCGAGGAAGGTCTCGGCGAGACCGAGGCGGCCCGCCGGCACAACGAGCAGGCGTTGTCGATCTTCGACTCGGTCTACGGCCCGGACAATCCCTTCTCGACGCGCACCCTGATCAGTCTCGGCGAGCTGCGGCTCGACGCCGGCGATTTCGAGGGAGCGGAGCCGCTCCTGCGCCGGGCCCTCGCCATCGATGACTCCGCGCTCGGAGCCCAGCATCCCGAGGGAGCGCGCGTGCGCGTCGATCTGGCGCGTCTCGCCCTCGCACGCGGAAACGGCGACGAGGCGATGCGTACAGCGCTTCAGGCCGAGGAGATCCTCCGCGCCCACTTCGATCACCTGCTCCTCGGACTGTCCGAGCAGGACGCGCTGGACTACGAACGGGTCCGCGTCTCGGGTCTCGGGGTCGCTCTCTCCGTCCTGGCGTCGCGCGGAGGGCGCGCGCAGGATCCCTCGTCCGTGGAGCAGGTCTGGAGCGGCCTCGCCGGCTCGCGCGCGCTCGTCCTCGATCGGATCGCCTCGCGTCACCGGCTTCTCGTCACCTCCGCGACGCCCGAGGCGAAGGCGATGACCCGCTCGCTGGCGGCGGCGACCAACCGGCTCGCGTCTCTCGTGGTGAAGGGGCCCGATCCCGGGCATCCAGGTGATTACCGCCGCGCCCTGTCCGAGGCGACGGAGGAACGGGAGCGGATCGAGCGCGACGTCGCGCAGCTCAGCGGGGCGCGGACGGCGGATCCCGCAGGGGCCGCCTCGTTCGGCGCGATCAAGGAGACGCTCCCGCCGGGAACGGCGCTCCTCGCATTCGTCAGGTTTGCGCGGACTGCCGTGGCCGTCCCCAATGCCAAGCCCACCGCCGGCAAGACGCCGGGCCGGCCCACGCCGACGTACGCCGCGTTCGTCTTGAACGGCGGTCGATCGGCCCCACGATTCATGGTCCTGGGCAGCGCGGAGGCGATCGAGCCGCTCGTTTCGTCCTGGATGAAGGAGGCCGCGCAACCCGGTGCGCCGCCGCCGGGACCGGCCGCGGAGCTGCGTTATCGCGACGCGGCGGCCGCGATCCGCGCGAAGGTGTGGGATCCGGTCGAAAAAGCGCTCTCGGGCGCGCGGACGATCTTCGTCGTCGCCGACGGCGCCATCAACCTCGTCAACTTCGCCGCGCTCCCGGTGGGGGATCACGATTACCTCATCGAGCGGGGCCAGGTGTTTCACTACCTCTCGGCCGAGAGGGATCTCCTGGAGCACGGCGCACGCCCTCCGGGAAAGCCCGGCAGTCTCGTGGTCGGCGCGCCCGATTTCGACGCCGCGCCGGATGTCATCGCCCAGGTCGCGGGCATGTCACCAACAGCCCCGGAGGGAACCACCCCCACGGCGGCGCCTCCGGGGGCGGTGTTCCGCGGTTCCACGTCCACCTGCGCCGATTTCACCATGCTCCGGTTCGAGCCTCTTCCGGCGGCGCTGGAGGAGGCGTCGGCCGTGGAATCGATCTGGCGGCGCGCCGCGGTCGCGACGACGCAGGGCGACGACTCAGGAACGACGCGGCTGACCGGCCCGCTCGCCTCCGAGGCGGCGTTCAAGGCGATTGCGCCGCAACGGGGCCGGCTGCATCTCGCCACGCACGGCTTCTACCTTGGCGCGGCGTGCGGCGAGCCGGGCTCCGTCTCGACCGGCCTCGAGGACGATCCCCTCCTGCTCTCGGGCATCGCCCTCGCCGGCGCCAACAATCGCGCCACGGCGTCAAAGGACGCCGAGGACGGAATCCTGACCGCCGAGGAGATCGCGTCTCTCGATCTGTCGGGCGTCGAGTGGGCCGTCCTGTCCGGTTGCGAGACGGCGCTCGGTTCGATTCAGGCTGGCGAGGGGATCTTCGGCCTGCGCCGCGCGTTCGAAGTCGCCGGGGCCGACACCTTGATCATGAGCCTGTGGAAAGTGGAAGACCGGGCGACGCTCGAGTGGATGAAGGAGCTCTACGAGCGCCACGCCGCCGGTGTTCCGGTTCCGGACGCGGTGCGCGACGCAGGCCTCGCGGTTCTTCGCGCGCGTCGCCACAAGGGTTGGAGCACCCACCCCTTCTACTGGGGCGCCTTCGTGTCGGCGGGCGGCTGGCGGTAGTCGACGCGCAGGACGGCGCGGTAGATCGGCGCCGCCGCGGGATCCGCCGCCTGCACGACGAACTCATAGTCCCCCGCCGGCAGCTCCGAGGTCGGAATCGGCGGAAGGTTGACCATCTCCGCGGTCTCGAGATGCCGACGAATCCGTCCCGCGGGCATCGCGAACGACCAGACGGGAGCCCCGCCGGGGGGGCGCAGCTCGAAGCGGATATTTTCCGTGTCGTCGATTCCGGACGGGAACGCGAGCGGCACGGCGGCGGCGATCTGGGTCTCAAGAGGATCGAGCGTCCAGACCTGCCGCGTGGTCTCCGCGCCGCGGAGCATCGCCGGCAGGACGTGGAGGATCGGCGCAGCGCCCGCGGCCGCCGCGTCCTCCCGCGCCGGCATGGACGGACCCACCCCCGGTGGGGCCGTCGACACGGAGGGCCGGCCCGATCGCTCGATCTGCATCCCGACGAGAAGACCCACGACCGCCGCGGCCGCGGCGGTCGTGCCGATGGCCGTCCAGCTCCGGCCGCGGCTCCGCGCCTGCGTCATCGGCCCGGCCGGGCGCCGGGCGATCCGACGCCTCCAGAACTCGACCTCGAGGCCGCACGAGGCGCAGGCCGCGACGTGGCTCGCGACAGTCGGATCGGCTCCTGCACCGTCCGCCGCCGCAAGACGTCGCAGCGTGCCCGTGTCGGGATGCGCTCCGAACATCGCCTCTCCCTGGGCCGCGACACGCGTCCCGATCTCCTTGAGATCGTCCGCCGCAGCGCGGCACGACTCGCAACCGGCGAGGTGCCCTTCGACGAAGCGGCGCTGGTCGTCTGACAACCGCGCCGCCACATAGTCGGCGAGCAGGTCTTCGAGCTCCTGC
>Ga0134121_10000429_pt1 | contig 49349 bp, 46 predicted proteins | sample KB301_FD_96463 | JGI IMG/M metagenome (GOLD analysis project Ga0134121, IMG submission 96463) | Terrestrial soil microbial communities without Nitrogen fertilizer from Kellogg Biological Station, Michigan, USA - KB3-0-1 | ecosystem: Environmental > Terrestrial > Soil > Unclassified ...
GCCGGCGGCGACGGCATCGCCGATCGCGGGCGTGATCGCATCGATGTCTTCGCGTCCCATGTGCCCCGATTCACCGCTATGCGGGTTCAAGCCCGCGACGAGGATGCGCGGCCGGGCGATGCGGAAGCGGCGCTTCAGATCCGCGTCGAGCACGCGCAGCGCAGCGAGCACGCCCTTGCGGGTGATGGCGCGAGGCACGTCGGTGAGCGGAAGGTGCGTCGTGGCGAGGGCGACGCGCAATCCGCCGCCGACCAGCATCATCACGACGTGCGGCGTGCCGGAGTGCTCGGCGAGGTATTCGGTGTGGCCGGTGAACGCGATGCCCGCGTCGTTGATCACGCTCTTCTGCACCGGCGCCGTCACCATGGCGGCGTATTCGCCTTCCATGCAGCCGCGGATCGCGCGATCGAGCGTCGCGAGCACATAGCGCGCGTTCGCCGGATCGAGCTTGCCCGGCGTCACGGGGCGCGCGAGCGCCACGTGCTCGATGCGCGGCGCGCCCTTGAGGAGCGAGCGATCGCCGATGACGACGACCTCCGCCTGTGAAGCGAGGCGCACGCACAGTTCCGGACCGATGCCGGCGGGCTCGCCGGAAGTAACGGCGATGCGAAGTCTAGCGCTCGTCAAGCCGCAGCTCGACGTACGTCGAATCGCGCAGCTGTCGCAGCCACTCCTGGTAGGCCTCGTCGGCCTTGCGGTCGCGCAGCGCCTGACGCGCCTGCAGCCGCTTCCTCTCCGGAGAGACGTCGCTCGCGCGGCGCTCGAGCACCTGGATCAGGTGGTAGCCGAAGGGCGTGCGCACCGGCTGGCTGACCTCGCCGATCTTGAGCTCCTCGTAGGCGCGCTCGAACTCCGGCACCGTGTCGCCGGGGTAGACCCAGTCGAGCTCGCCGCCGCGTGCCGCAGTGCCGTCGTCGGAGTAGGTACGCGCGAGCTCGGCGAAGTCGGCGTTGCCGTTGACGAGGCGATCGCGCAGATCCATGAGCTTGCGCCGCGCCTCGCTCTCCGATACCGCGTCGTTGGTGCGGATGAGGATGTGGCGCAGCCGCGTCTGGCGGACCGGCGCTTCGGCGCCGGCGCCGCGGCGGTCGACCAGCTCGAGGAGGTGGAAGCCCGCCGGGCTCCTCAGCGGCTCGCTCACCTGCCCGGGCTGCAGCTTCATCAGCGCCTCGGAGAAAAGCTCAGGCAGCCGGGCCTGGCTGCGCCAGCCGATCGCCCCGCCCTGCAGCGCATCCGGGGCGTCGGAATAGCTCGCCGCGACGCGCGCGAACGGCGCACCGCCCTTGATCTCGCCCAGCGCCTGCTCGGCGCGCTCGCGCGCCTGGCGGATCCGCTCGGGGCTCGCGCCCTCGGGCACGCGCACGAGGATGTGGGCAATGTTGTACTCGGCGTTGTCCGGGCGCGTTTTGGCCTGCTCGAGGAACACGTCGACCTCGGACTCGCTGACCTGCACGCGGTTCTCGACCTCGCGCTCGCGCAGCCGCGACATGATCATCTGCTGCCGGATCTCGTTGCGCCAGCCGTCGAAGGCGACGCCGTCGGACTCGAGCGTGCGGCGGAAGTCGGCGAGGGTCATATTGTTCGACGCGGCGATGCGTTCCACGGCGCGGTCGATCTGCAGCTCGTCGATGCGGATACCCGACTCGCGCGCCATCTGCAGCTGCGCCTTGTCGATGATGAGCCGCTCGAGCATCTGGCGCTCGAGCACGGGACGCTCGGGCGCCGGCGTGCCGCGCCGCCGCAGCTCGCGCTCGGCTTGCCCGACGGCGGCGTAGAGCTCCGAGTAGGTGATGACTTCCTTGTTGACGACCGCGACGATGCGATCGACCAGCACGACCGCGCGGGCCGGCAAAGCGAAGAGCGCGGCGAGCACCGCGAATGCAAGAAGCCGGCGCATCAGTACACCTGCGGGAACGGCAGCCGTGGCTGGGCGCTCGGCGGCGTGAACGACGGGTCGGTGCGGTTGATCACGGAATAGCCTGGCACGTCTCTCCTCAATAGCTGCGTCGCTTCGGCGGTGCCGATCTGGCCGACCCCGGTGAACTCGAGCTGGAAGACGAGCGCCGTGCTCGTGACATCCGCGGCGGCCTGGAGGCGTTGCACGACGAAGCGGAACACCCAACAGCCGGCATTGTATTCGGCGCCGGCGAGTCCCTCGAGGAGCCGTTGGTCGAGGAACGAGTAATTGTAGCGCCCGACGGCGTACCAGCCCTGCGCCACGGGCCATTGTCCCGACAGGTCAATCTGGCGCAGGATGTCGCGCTGGAAGCGGTAGCTGAAGTTCAGCACCTTGGCGACCTCCGGCGCGTAGCGCAGCGCGATGCCATAGCGCTCGGCGCGGCTCTGGTAGGGGTTGTATTGCGTCGTGACGTCGAAGCTCACCGCCTGCGTCGCCTTGCCGCCGACCGAGGCGAGTACGTCGGACTCGCTCGACAGGCGCAGCGTCGAGCCCGGCGCAAGCGCCACCCGCTCTTCCTCGAAGTAGAAGCGCTGGCCGAGCGTGGCGCGCAGCCGCTCCTGGCCATCGGCCTGCAGGAAGCGCGTGGTCAGGGCGACCGTCGCCTGGTTGGCGTCGCCGAAGCGGTCCCCGCCCACGAAGCGGTTCTCCGTGAATAGCTGCGGGTAGTTGAAGTCGGCGAGCGCCGTATCGAACAGCGGGATGTTGTCCTGGTTGTGATAAGGCACGCGCACGTAGAAGAGGCGCGGCTCGAGCGTCTGCGTGTAGCCCTGGCCGAACCAGCGCGTCTGGCGCTCGAACACGAGGCCGCTGTCGACGCTGAACCAGGGAATGGCGACGTATGGATTGGCCGGCGCGCCCTCCGCGCCGTGCTCCAGGGCGTAGGTGACGTAGCGCACGCCCGCCTTAGGCGTCACGAACCAGCCCGGTGCGAGGCGCGGCATGGTGAGCGTCGGCGCGAAGGTGGCGCGCGATCCGTCGACCAGCGTCGGATGCTGGAAGCGAACATATTCGCCCGGCAGAGCCGTGTCGAACAGGCCCATGATGTCGTTGTAGTTGGCCGAGCCGTTGAGCTGCGGCAGCCGCCAGTACGGCGGCACGATCGGCGCGAGCGGATCCTGCAAGGTCTGGAACTTCTCGAGTCGCGCCTGCGCGTAGTACCCGCCGCTGCGCAAGCCGCCAGTCTTCACGACGAACGCGTCCTGCGGCAGGTTGCCCACGGAAACCTGCTTCACCTGGCTCGCGAGGTCGACGAAGTAGCGGTCATCCGAGACCTTGTTGTAGTCGATCTGGCCCATCAGGCCGGGGGCGAAGTTCTGCGTATGCGCCCACGACAGGCCGGTGCGCGTGCGGCCGAACACCGGATCGTCCGGCAGATACTCGTAGCGCAGCTCGCCCACGTGCTGCGGCTGCATGTACCGGTAATCGCTTTTCAGCTGGAAGCCGCGCCGCGCCATCCACACCGGCGTGAAGGTCGCGTCGCGCTCCGGTGCGATGTTCCAGTAGTAAGGGATGCCGAATTCAAGGCCGCGCTGGCTGGTCTGCGAGTAGTACGGCGTCAGCAGGCCGCTGCGGCGCCGGTTTTCGAGCGGGAACGAGGCGCGCGGAAACGCGAGCATCGTCTCGCCGAAGAAACGCAGCCGCGGACGGTCGGCCGTGCCCTCGTCGGCCTCGTAGTCGAGGTCGAGCTCGCGCGCTTCCAGAAACCAGTCGTCCTGCCCCGGCTTGCAGGTGGTGAAGCGCGCGCCGAAGAGCTTGTACTTGCTCTTGCCGGCGAATTCGATCCTGTCGGCGCTGCCGCGCGCCAGCCGCTCGCGCTGCAGAAGGAATTGCGGGCTCTGAAAGGTGCCCGTGTCGTCGAGCAGGTTGTAGTAGAGCGCGGGCCCGAAGAAGCGGTCGACGCCGCTCTGCAGCCTCACGCCGCCCTCGCCTTCGAGCTCGCCGAATTCGCGGTTGTAGCGCAGGAACTCGCCGAAGACGCTGAACTCGCCGTGCCGGATCTCGGCCTCGCCGCGCGCGCTCGCCTCGAGATCGCTCACCCCCTCGATCTTCTGCGCATCGATGGTGGTGGCATCCGACTGGTCCTGCGCCAGCGCGCTCGCGGCCGAAGCCAAAGCGATGGCGAGCGTCGCCAGGCGAAACAGCATCAAGCGCTCGTTCGTTTTTTGTCGGATGTTAGAATTTTCAATGATAGCCGACGAACGACGAACTCGGCTCGAGCAATGGCTCGCCCAAGCGCTGCACGGCGAGCACTTCAGACTTACTCCCGCCTCCGAAGACGCCAGCTTCCGCCGCTATTTCCGCGCCACGCTCGATGACGGCGCGAGCTTCGTCGCCATGGATGCGCCGCCGGAAAAGGAAGACTGCCGGCCCTTCGTGCGCATCGCGCGCCTGCTGGCGGACGCCGGTGTGCACGCACCGGCGGTCCATGCGCAGGACCTCGCCGCGGGATTCCTGCTTCTCTCCGACCTCGGCACGCGCACCTATCTCGGCGAGCTCAGCGCCGCCACCGCGCCCGCGCTCATGTCGGACGCGACCGACGCCCTCATCCGCTGGCAGCTAGCGTCGCGACCCGCGGAGCTGCCGCCGTACGACGCGGCGCTGTTGAGGCGCGAGATGGATCTTTTCCCCGAGTGGTATGTTGCCCGCCATCGGCGCAAGTCCCTGGACGCGTCGCAGCAGCAGACGCTCGAGAAAATCTTTGCATTACTCGTGCAAAGCGCGCTAGCGCAGCCCGCGGTCTACGTGCATCGCGACTACATGCCGCGCAACCTCATGCTGAGCGAGCCGAATCCGGGCGTGCTCGATTTCCAGGACGCGGTGATGGGGCCGATCACGTACGACGTCGTGTCGCTCATGCGCGATGCCTTCGTCAGCTGGGAGGAGCAGCAGGTGCTCGACTGGACCGTGCGCTACTGGGAGAAGGCGAAGCGCGCGAAGCTTCCCGTCGATGCGGATTTCGGCGAGTTCTGGCGCGGCTTCGAGTGGATGGGCCTGCAGCGCCACCTGAAGGTGCTCGGCATCTTCGCGCGCATCAACTACCGCGACGGCAAGCCAAAGTACCTGGCCGACACGCCGCGTTTTATCGCCTACGCGCGTGCCGTGGCGCAGCGCTACCGCGAGCTCGCGCCGCTCGGCCCGCTGCTCGACGAGATCGAATCATGAAGGCAATGCTGCTCGCCGCCGGGCGCGGCGAGCGACTGCGCCCGCTCACCGATCGCACGCCGAAGGCTCTGGTCCCCGTCGGCGGCAAGCCGCTCATCGCCTGGCATCTCGAACGCCTCGCGGCGAGCGGCTGCCGCGAGACGGTGATCAACGTGTCGCACCTTGCGCAGCAGATCGTCGAGTACCTCGGCGACGGCAAGCGCTTCGGCCTGCGTGTCGCCTACTCGCGCGAGGCCGAGCCGCTCGAGACCGCCGGCGGCATAGCTCAGGCGCTGCCGCATCTCGGCGCGCCGCCTTTTCTGCTCGTCAACGCGGACATCTACTGCGAGGTCGATTTCCGCGCGCTTCTGCGCTTTGAGCTCGGCTCGAGCCTGGCGCACCTCGTGCTGGTGCCGAACCCGGCACATCGCGCGCAGGGAGATTTTTCGCTGCGCGCGGGCAGCGTCGGCAACACCGGCGAGCCGCGCTACACTTACTCGGGCGTGGCGGTGATGTCGCCGCAGCTCGTAAAAGCCGTGCAGCGCGGCGACAAGGCGCCGCTCGCGCCGCTCCTGCGCGGCGCGGCGGATGAGCGCCGCATCTCCGGCGAAGTGTTCGGCGGGCTGTGGCAGGACGTCGGCACCGTGCAGCGCCTGGCAGAACTTGAAACCCAACTTGCCTCGAGAAAATGAAGCCCGCAGACCATCTTTCCCTTTATGCATCGCGCCGCAGCCGGCTCGCCGCGCTGATGGGCGAAGGCGTCGCCGTGATCGCGACCGCCCCCGAGAAACTGCGCAATCGCGACAGCCACTATCCCTACCGGTTCGACAGCTACTTCTACTACCTCACCGGCTTCATCGAGCCGGAGGCGGCGCTCGTCGTCGTAGGAGGCAAATCGCTGCTCTTCTGCCGCAAGCGGGACGCGGAGCGCGAGATCTGGGACGGCTTTCGCTATGGCCCGGAGGCGGCGCGCGAGCGCTTCGGCTTCGAGGACGCGCATGCGATCGGCGAGCTCGATGAGCTGATGCCCAAGCTGATGGAGAACCAGCCAGCGCTCTATTACCCGGTCGGCGCCGAGGCCGAGTGGGACTCGCGCGTGATGCGCTGGCTGAATGCGGTGCGCGCACGCGCGCGCACCGGCGTTGCCGCGCCCGAGCGGCTGCATGACGTGCGCGTCCTGCTGGACGACATGCGCCTCATCAAGGATACGCACGAGATCGGCGTCATGCGGCGCGCCGGCCGCGTCGCCGCCGCCGCGCACCGCCGCGCCATGCAAGCCGCCCGACCCGGCCGCATGGAGTACGAGATCGAGGCAGAGCTCCTGCACGAGTTCCGGCGCAACGGCGCGCAATTCCCGGCCTACTCTCCGATCGTCGCGGCAGGCGCGCATTCGTGCGTGCTGCACTACGTGGCGAACGATGCGCGGATGGGCGATGGCGATCTGCTCCTCATCGATGCCGGCTGCGAAGTGGATGGCTATGCGTCGGACATCACGCGGACGTTTCCCGTGAACGGGCGCTTCAGCGGCCCGCAGCGCGCGGTGTACGAGCTTGTCCTCGCCGCGCAGCTCGCGGCCATCGACAAGGTGAGGGCCGGGCTCGGCTGGAACGAGCCGCACGACGCCGCGGTGCGGGTCCTCGCGCAAGGCATGCTGGATCTCAAGCTCCTGTCCGGCTCGCTCGACGAAGCGCTGGAAAAGGAGACCTACAAGCGCTTCTACATGCATCGCACCGGCCACTGGCTCGGCCTCGACGTGCACGACGCCGGCGAATACAAGCGCTCGGGAAGCTGGCGCACGCTCGCCGCCGGCATGGCGCTCACCGTCGAGCCGGGCCTCTACATCCGCGCCGCCGACGATGTGCCGCAGCCGCTGCGCGACATCGGCGTACGCATCGAGGACGACGTGGTGGTCACCGCAAGCGGCTGCGAAGTGATTACCGCCGAGGCACCGAAGCTCGCCGGAGACATCGAAGCGCTGATGCGCGATGCTTGATGTCGTCATCCGGGGCGCCGGCCCCGTTGGCTGCGCCCTCGCCCTCGCGCTGCGGAATTCGGGCCTGCGCATCGCGCTGGTCGAGCAGGCGTCGCCGGCGCCGGGATTCCGCCCGCTCGCGCTGTCGTACGCAAGCCGGCTGATCCTCGAGCGCCTCGGCGCGTGGGCGGGTCTCACGGTAACTCCCATCGAGCGCATCCTGGTTTCGCAGGCGGGCAGCTTCGGGCGCACGCGGCTCGATGCCGCGGACGCAGGCGTGCCGGCGCTCGGCTATGTCTCCGATTACGCCGCCCTCGTCGCCCAGCTGCGTGCACAGGTGGAAACCACGAGAGACGCGCCGCCGGCGCGCTGCATCGTGCACGCCGAGGGCGCACCCGAGAGCGAGGGCAAGCGCTATGCACAAGACGCGATCGTCGCCGTGCTTCATGCCGAGCCGGCCTCGACGGCGACGGCCTTCGAGCGCTTCACGCCAGAGGGGCCTCTTGCACTGCTGCCGTTCGCCGGCCGCTACGCCCTCATCTGGAGCATGCGGCCGCAGCGGGCCGGGCGCCTCGTCGCCGCCCCCGATGCCGAGTTCCTGCGGGAGCTCAATGCCATCGCGGGCGTCGCGATCGGCCGGGGCGTGCGCGTCGAGCAGCGCGGCGCGCAGCCGCTCGCGCTCAAGGTGCGCGGCGCGCGTGTCGAAGGCAACGAGGTCTACATCGGCAATGCGGCGCAGACCTTGCATCCGGTCGCCGGCCAGGGCCTGAACCTCGGTTTGCGCGATGCCTGGGACCTGGCGCACGTGCTCGGCAAGGCGCCGGATCCGGCGGCCCCGGCCGCGCTTGCGCGTTTCGCAGCGCAGCGCAGGCTCGATGCCGGCGCCACGATACGCATGACCGATTTTCTGGCCGCGGGTTTTGCCGGAGACAACGCGCTCCTGCGCGCCGCACGCGGTGCCGCGCTGACGGCGCTCGATCTCTTTCCCGCGCCGCGACGCTTTTTTGCACGCCGCATGATTTTCGGCGCGGCTTCCATTCCCTGAAAAAAGATTTGCGGTATAAAATTCGCTCCCCTTCGGCTCCCGTGCGCACTGCAATGAACATCGGCGCCTACGCGCTCGCCAACAGAGTTTTCGTTGCGCCGATGGCCGGCATCACCGATCGTCCCTTCCGCCGCCTCGCCCGCCGCTACGGCGCTGCGCTCGCGGTGTCCGAGATGGTCTCCGCGCGGCCCGAGCTGCGCGGCTCGCGCAAGACGCTGTTGCGCATGGACCACGCCGGCGAGCCGGGTCCCGTCTGCGTGCAGATCGCGGGATCCGATCCGCAGATGCTCGCCGAGGCGGCGCGCTTCAACGTCGCGCGCGGCGCGCAGATCATCGACATCAACATGGGCTGCCCGGCAAAGAAGGTCTGCAACGTGGCGGCGGGCTCGGCCCTTCTCAGCGACGAGAGCCTGGTCGCGCGCATCGTCGAGGCAGTCGTGGCCGCGGTTCACGTGCCGGTCACCGTCAAGATCCGCACCGGGCCAAGGCCGGGGCACCGCAACGCCGCGCGCATTGCCCAAATCGTCGAGTCAGCCGGGGCGCAGGCGCTCGCGATCCATGGCCGGACGCGCGCCTGCATGTTCGAGGGCCAGGCCGAATACGACACGATCGCCGAGGTGAAGTCGCGCATCCATATCCCGGTGATCGCCAATGGCGACATCTCGACGCCGGAAGAGGCGCGGCGCGTGCTCGAGCGCACGGCAGCGGACGGCATCATGATTGGCCGCGCCGCGCAAGGCCGGCCGTGGCTCTTCCGCGAGATCACCCACTATCTCGCCACCGGCGAGCGCCTCGCGCCGCCCGCGCCGCGCGAGATGGCCCGGGTGCTGGTCGAGCACCTCGACGGGCTGTACGATCTTTACGGCGACGAGCAGGGCACGCGCGTCGCCCGCAAGCACATCGGCTGGACAGTACGCGAACTGCCGGGGGGAGAGGGCCTGCGCAGCGCCGTGAATGCCATCACCGCGGCGCAAGCGCAGCGCGCAGCAGTGAACGACTACTTCGAGAGACTTGCCGCATGAATCGCAGCACGAACGAGCTGCACGACGCCGTCAGGCGCTCGCTCGAGCGCTATTTCAAGGACATGGACGGCGAGCGGCCCACTTCGATCTACGACATGGTGCTGAAGAACATCGAGAAGCCGATGATCGAGACGGTCCTCGGCCATGCCGAGGGCAACCAGTCGCTCGCCGCGCAGATGCTCGGCATCAACCGCAATACCCTGCGCAAGAAAATGCAGCAGCTGCGGATCAAGGGCTAGTGTCGATCGCGCGCCGGGCGCTCCTCAGCGTCTCGGACAAGTCCGGCATCGTCGAATTCGCCCGGGGCCTGAGCGCGGCGGGGTTCGGCATTCTCTCGACCGGCGGCACGGCCGCGCTCCTTTCGCGCGAGGGCATCGCCGTCACGGAGGTCTCGGCCTACACCGGCTTCCCCGAGATGCTCGATGGGCGCGTGAAGACGCTGCATCCGAAGATCCACGGCGGGCTGCTCGGCCGCACCGAGGATGCCAAGCACCGCGCGGCGATGAGCGCCGCGGGCATCGAGCCGATCGAGTTGCTGGTCGTCAATCTCTACCCCTTCGAATCGACGGTGGCCGATCCCGACTGTCCGCTCGAGGACGCCATCGAGAACATCGACATCGGCGGCCCGGCCATGCTGCGCGCCGCCGCCAAGAATCATGGCAGCGTCGCCGCCATCGTCGATCCGGCGGACTATCCGCGCGTGCTCGACGAGATTCGCGCCAAGGGCAGGGTCTCGCCGGAGACGCGCTTTGCGCTGGCGAAGAAGGTCTACGCCCACACCGCGGCCTACGACGGTGCGATCGCCAACTACCTGACGTCGATCGCCGGCAAGAGGCGCGGCGAATATCCCGAGGTGCTGACGCTCCAGTTCGAGAAGCTGCAGGACCTGCGCTATGGCGAGAACCCGCACCAGAGCGCCGCTTTCTATCGCGATGTGCGCGCGGTGCCCGGTGCGCTCTCCGGCTACCGCCAGGTGCAGGGCAAGGAGCTCTCCTACAACAACATCGCCGACGCCGACGCGGCGTGGGAATGCGTCAAGCAGTTCGCCGAGCCGGCGTGCGTGATCATCAAGCACGCCAACCCCTGCGGCGTCGCCACCGGCGCGAGCCTGCTCGCCGCCTATGAGAAGGCCTTCGCCACGGATCCCACCTCCGCCTTCGGAGGCATCCTCGGCTTCAACCGCGCGCTCGACGCATCGACCGTGCAGGCAGTCTCAAGGCAGTTCGCCGAAGTGGTCATCGCCCCGCGGGTCGAGCCCGAAGCGCTGAAGACGCTGGGAGCAAAGGCCAGCCTGCGCGTGCTCGAAGTGCCGCTCGCCCGCGACGTTCAAACGCACGACTACAAGCGCATCGGCGGCGGGCTTCTGGTGCAGAGCTCGGACGCGCGCATCGTGGAGCGCAAAGATCTCAGGGTTGCGACCCGGCGCCAGCCCTCCGCGGCCGAATGGGACGACCTCGTCTTCGCATGGCGCGTCGCCAAGTTCGTGAAATCGAATGCCATCGTCTTCTGCCGCGACGGCGCGACGCTTGGCGTCGGCGCCGGCCAGATGAGCCGCGTCGACAGCGTGCGCATCGCCGCCTTGAAGGCCCAGGCGGCGAAACTCCCGCTCTCGGGCTCCGCCGTCGCCTCGGATGCTTTCTTTCCGTTCCGCGACGGCGTGGATGCACTGGCGCAAGCCGGCGCCAAGGCCGTGATCCAGCCCGGCGGCAGCGTGCGCGACGATGAAGTGATCGCCGCCGCCGACGGGCACGGCATCGCGATGGTGTTTACCGGCGTGCGTCATTTCAGGCACTGAATGAAGCTCCTCGTCATCGGCTCGGGCGGCCGCGAGCACGCCCTCGCCTGGAAGCTCGCCTCGAGCCCGCGTGTGCAGAAGGTCTACGTCGCGCCGGGCAACGGCGGCACCGCAACCGAAAACGGCGTGGAGAACGTCCCCGTCAGCGGGACGCGCGAGCTCATCGATTTCTGCAGGCGGCAGCACATCCACCTGACGCTCGTCGGCCCGGAGGCGCCGCTCGCCGACGGCGTAGTCGATGCGTTCCGCGACGCGGGGCTCAGGATCTTCGGGCCGACGCGCGCCGCCGCGCAGCTCGAGTCGTCGAAGGACTTCGCCAAGCGCTTCATGGTGCGGCATCGGCTGCCCACGGCGCGGCACAAGACCTTCGAGGATGCCCGCGCGGCGAAGGCGTACGTGGCCGAGCACGGTGCGCCGATCGTCGTCAAGGCCGACGGCCTCGCCGCCGGCAAGGGCGTCGTGGTCGCGCAGACCAAGGAGGAAGCGAACGCTGCGATCGACGCAATGCTCGGCGAACGCCGCTTCGGCGCCGCCGGCGCGCGCGTCGTGATCGAGGAATTCATGGCCGGCGAGGAAGCGAGCTTCATCGTGATGAGCGACGGCACGCACGTGCTGCCGCTTGCCACGAGCCAGGACCACAAGCGCCTGCGCGACGGCGACCAGGGGTCCAACACCGGCGGCATGGGCGCCTACTCGCCGGCGCCGCTCGTCACCCCCAAGGTTCATGCGCGCGTGATGCGCGAGATCATCCAGCCGGCAATCAACGGCATGGCCGAGGACGGCCATCCCTTCGTCGACTTTCTCTACGCCGGGCTGATGATCGACGCCGCCGGCAAGCCGCGCACGGTGGAGTTCAACTGCCGGCTCGGCGATCCGGAAACGCAGCCGATTCTCTTCCGCCTGAAATCGGACCTCCTAGATCTTGTCGAGCATGCGCTCGCCGGCACGCTCGACCAGGCCGAGGCCGAGTGGGACCGGCGCTGCGCGCTCGGCGTGGTGCTCGCCGCGGCGAACTATCCGGACGAGCCGCGCAAGGGTGATCGCATCCAGGGCATTCCGGGGCCCGCCGACGACTGTCGCGTGTTCCACGCCGGCACCCGGCTGCAGGGCGACGCGCTCGTCACGAACGGCGGCCGCGTGCTGTGCGTGACGGCGCTCGGCGACGCGCTGCGTATCGCGCGCACGCGGGCCTACGAGGCGGTCGACCAGATCCGCTTCGACGGCATGCAGTTCCGCCGCGACATCGGGCATCGCGGCCTGAAGAAGAAATGAACGCGCGCGCAGTCCACGATTTCCTCGCCGGACTGCAGGAGCGCATCGTGGCCGCGCTGGAAGCCGAGGATGGCCAGCGCTTCCGCGTCGATGCCTGGAAGCGGCCTGAAGGCGGCGGCGGCGAGACCCGCGTGCTGGAAGAAGGCGGCCTCTTCGAGCGCGCCGGCGTGAACGTGTCGCGCGTGCGGGGTGCGGCATTGCCGCCCTCGGCAAGCGCCTCGCGGCCGCAGCTCGCCGGCCGCGCCTACGACGCGATGGGGCTCTCGCTCGTGCTCCATCCGCGCAATCCCTACTGCCCGACGGTGCACCTGAACGTGCGCTTCTTCAGCGCCGGCGATACCTGGTGGTTCGGCGGTGGCATGGACCTCACGCCTTGTTACGGCTTCGCGGACGACGCACGCCATTTCCACGCGGCCTGCCGCGACGCGCTGGCCCCCTTTGGCGCGGACTACCATGCCCGGTACAAGCGCTGGTGCGACGAATATTTTTTCCTCAAGCACCGCGCCGAGCCGCGCGGCATCGGCGGGATTTTCTTCGACGACCTCGCCGACAAGGACTTCGATCATTGCTTCGGACTGACACGCTCGGTCGGCGAGCATTTCCTGCCGGCGTATCTGCCGATCGTGCAGCGGCGCAAGGCCACGCCGTACGGCGAGCGCGAGCGCGCGTTCCAGGCCTATCGCCGCGCGCGCTATGTCGAGTTCAACCTCGTCTACGACCGCGGCACGCTCTTCGGCCTGCAGTCGGGCGGACGCACCGAATCGATCCTCGTCTCGATGCCGCCGCGCGCGGCGTGGCGCTACGACTGGAAGCCCGAGGCGGGCTCGCCGGAAGAAGACCTCTACCGGGAATTCCTGATCGCCAAGGACTGGATCTAGGGAAGCTCCGCCGCCCGGCGGAAATGACGCTGGGCGTCGGGCGCCTGCCCCAGGCGCTCGGCGAGCCGCGCGAGCTCGAGATGCGCGGCGCGGCTTTCCTCGAACGAGACGCTCGCTTCGAGGAAGCTGCGCGCCTTGCCCCAGAGCTCGGCCTGCGCGCACAGCCGGCCGAGCGCGGCGAGGAGCTCCGGATCGCGGTTGCGCTCGGCGAGCCAGCCCTCGGCGCGCTCGATGCGCACGCGCGCTTCCTCGGCGCGGTCCACCGCGCTCGCCTGAAGCGGCAGCTCGCCGTAGAGCGCGATCAGCTTGGAGTGCCATTCCGCGGCGAGCGAATGCTCGAGGATCTCGCGCGCGAGGCTGGCGTTGCCCAGCGCGGTCGCGTGGCGCGCCGCTGCCGCCGCGACGCGCGGATGCAGCTGGTCGCGCGCCGGGATCTCGCGCCAGCGGCGCTCGAAGTCCTCGGCGTCGTCGGCGGAGCGCTGCAGCAGCTCGACGTTCGCCTGGACCTTGTATTCCTCGGCAAGCGCCGGCGCGATGGCGTCGCGCTTGAGGAGATGCCCCGCGAGGCGCAGCACCTCGTCCCAGGCGCCGGCGCCACGCGCCGCGCGCAGCAGCATGCGCGCCGTCGGGATATGGCGCGGCTCGGCGCTCTGCAGGTCGCGCAGGGCGTCGCGCGCCGCGCCGAAATCGCGCTCCTCCAGGGCGAGCTCCGCGCGGCTCACGAGGCGCGCGGTCTGCATGTCATCGCCCGAGGCGTCGGCGCGCTCGAGCCAGCGATCGCGGCGCTCGAATTCACGCAGCTGGTGCGAGGCGCGGGCCGCGAGCAGCGCGGCGAGCCCCGGCACCGGGCCGATCTCGAAAGCGAGCGACGCTTCCTTTTCGGCGCGGCGATAACGGCCCTCGTAGTACGCCTGCAGCGCGGCGGCGAGCGCGCCGTGCGCCCGGTCGCGCCGCCGGCGCGACCGGTAGGCGCGCACGGTGGTGGGGAGCGAAACGGCCTGCCCCAGGAGGCGCACCAGCCCGTAGAGGATCAGGAAGCCCCCTGCGGCCGCAATCGAGAAGGCCAGCATGGTGAACTCGACGCGCCAGGGGGGAAAGACAAAGAGCACATACCCCGCGTTGACGCGCCCGAGCACGACCAGCGCGACGGCCGCGGCAAAGACGGCGAGCAGCCAGAAAAGCGATCTCACCCGGAGGTCCGCTCGCGGCGCGACTTGTAGCCGCGTACGGCGTCGAGGCTCTCCGAGATCGTCGGCATCTCGAACGAGATCGACACGGTCGCGAGGCTCTTCAGCTGCGCCACCGCGTCGCCCGTGGATTTCGAGCGATTGTCGAAATAGCGCTGCACCCAGGCGAGCGACGCGCGCAGGTCCTCGCGATAGCCGGCTTCATCCCGCGCGAGGAGCGACGCCCGGGCGTTCAGCAGGCGCAGGCGCAAGTTCTCGCGCACGAAGTAGGCCTGCGACGGCGGCAGGAGCGGCGGCTCGACCGCGTCCATGCGCCGCACCACGACGAGCTGCGACATCTCGCTCCACACTTCTGCGCCGAGGCGCGCAAGGAAGCCGCGATCGGGCGGAAGAGGCTCTTTCGCCGCGGGCGCCGTGCGCTCCTCGAAAGCGAGCGGCAGCGTATCGATGGTCGCGATCATGTTGTCGATGCGCCCGGTGACCGCGGCGAAATCGACCGCCGGCACGGCCTTCAGCCGCTCGATGTCGCGGGCGAGCGCCCGGCGGATCGGCGCGAATTGCGGCCGGTCGGCGCGCGCGAGGCGCGCATCGGCGAGCTGCAGCGCGAGCAGCGCGGCGCGCACATTGCGCGCGAGCTGGAGCTGCTGCGAGGCAATGGCGAGCACCTGCTCGATCTCGGCGAGCTGCCATTCGTCGCGGTTGCGCGAGAGGTCCTGGTACAGCGCTTCGAGCGCGAGCTGCTGGCTTTGCGATTCGGCAAGCTTTCCCTCGAGTTGCGCGAGGCGCACCTGCGACTCGCGCAGCGCTTCCTGCCCCTGCCGCGCCACCGAGCGCGCCTCGCGGGCATCGGATTCGATTTCGCGCAAGCGTCGAGCGAGCTCTTCCTGCGTCGTCGCAATGCGATGCCGGGCGTCGAGCCACGACAGCGCCGCGAGCCCGGCCGCGAGCACCACCGCCGCCACCGCGAGCACGATGGTGCGCGATGCGGCCGAGGCAGGCGCCGAATCAGTTTCCGCCATCGAAATATGCTACCAGCCGCTCGATCATCGCATCGTCGCTCGGCGCCGCGACCACGACCTCGCGCACGCCGAGGCTTTTCGCATGGCGGGCGATGCGCTCGTGGGAAACGAAGAAGGGCGTTGCCGCCGAGAGCGCGCCCTGCGTCATGTCGATGAAGTTGCCGAGCGCCTGCGCCGAGAGCGCGACGACGCCATCGACTTCGCCGCGACGCCACGCTGCGAGCAAAGGCGCCGGATCGGCGCCCGGCCGCACGCGCCGGTAGCACTGCGCATACTCGACCCGCGCGCCGCGGGAGGCGAGCGCCTCGCCAAGAACCGGGCGGCCGTCATCGCCGCGAATGATGAGCACGCGCTTGCCCGGCACGTGCTGGAGCTCGGGGCTCGCGAGCACCGCCTCGCTGTCCGCGCCCGCCTGCGGCACGATCACCGGCGCGATGCCGGCGCGATCGAGCTCGCGCTTCGTGCCGAAGCTGATCGCCACGGCGCGTGCGGTCGACGGCCAGGCGGGAAGCATTTTCTGCGCGACGCGCACCGCCGACGGGCTGACGAAGACGACAAAGTCGAAGCGAGCGAGCTCGCGAAGGACGGTCGGCGCCGGCAGCGGCTGGATCTCGATGGTCGGAAAGACGATCGCGCGAGCCCCTCGGCCCTCGATCCGCCGCGCGAACGCCTGCGCGAGCTCGCGCGGTCGCGTGAGGACGATGCCGCGCCCGGCGAAGCTCATTTCAGCGCGCCAAGGACCGCGTCCGCCCCCTGATCGCGCAGCGAGCGCGCCGCCTGGGCGCCCACCTCCTCGGGATCGCTTCCCGTAGCCCGTGCACGCAATACGCGGCGGCCGTCCGCGGAGGCGACAAGGGCGCTGAGATCGAGCTGTCCGGCCTGCATCACGGCATGGGCGCCGAGCGGCAGCGTGCAGCTGCCGCCGAGCGCGCGGCTCACGGCACGCTCGGCGCGCACGCACTGTGCCGTCGTGGCGTCGGCGAGCGCTGCCAGCAACTGCCGGACGTCCTTGCGCGCCGCGAGGCATTCGATGCCGAGCGCGCCCTGTCCGGGCGCAGGCAGGCTTTCCTCGAGCGAGAGCGGGCGCCTGATGCGCGCGCCGAGCCCGAGGCGCACGAGGCCCGCCACGGCAAGCAAGATGGCGTCGTACTCGCCGCGATCGAGCTTCGCCACGCGCGTCTCGACATTGCCGCGCAGGAGCTTCACCTCGAGTCCCGCGTGACGCTCGCGCACCTGCGCGGCGCGCCGCAAGCTGGAGGTGCCGAGCACCGCGCCGCGCGGCATTTCGCCGAGCGTCGCGAAACGGTTCGAGACCAGCGCATCGCGCGGATCTTCTCGCGCGGTGATCGCGGCGAGCACGAAACTCTGCGGCAAGTCGGCCGGCACGTCCTTGATCGAATGCACGGCGAGATCGGCGCGCCCGTCGGCCATCGCGTTCTCGAGTTCCTTCACGAAGAGGCCCTTGCCCCCGACCTTGTCCAGGCTGCGGTCGAGGATCTCGTCGCCTTTCGTGCTCATGGGCAGCAGCTCGACCGCGAGGCCGGGGTGCAGGCGCGCGAGCTCCTTCTGGATGTGCTCCGCCTGCCACAGCGCGAGCCGGCTGCGGCGCGTCGCGATGACGAGCTTCTTCACGGCCGTTCCGCGATCAGCTCGCGCACCGTCGGCCACTGGCGCCGGCTTACGGGCAGGCGCTCGGGGACGCCGTCGAGCACCACCTGCCAGTGCGCTTCCTCCTCGCCGCCGCCGGTGCGCTCGAAGCCGCGGACCGCCGCGCGCGCGACCAGGCAGTTCCGGTGGATGCGCACGAACGGGTACGGCAGGTCGGGAGCGGTGAATTCGCGCTCCAGCGCAATCAGCGACTCCTCGATCAGGTGCTCGCGAGCCCTGGTGCGCACCGTGACGTACTTCTGCTCCGCGCGCAGGAACAGGATGTCGCGCACCGGCACCAGCACGATGCGGTTGCGCTCGGCGACCGAGAGGTATTCGCGCGGTCCGCCGGCAGCGCGCGCCAGGCTCTCGCGCTGTGGCGCGCCGACGTTGACCGCCTTCTTGAGCGCGGCGGCGAGGCGCGCGGCGCGCACCGGCTTCAGCAGGTAGTCGAGCGCGTTCAAGTCGAACGCCTCGACCGCATGCTTGTCGTGCGCGGTGACGAAGACGACGGCGGGCGCGTCCTCGAGCGCGGTGACGTGGCGCGCCAGCTCGAGGCCGTCCATCCCCGGCATGCGGATGTCGAGGAGCAGCACCTGGGCGGCGCTCGCCGGCAGGCGCTCGAGCGCCTCGACGCCGTTCGCCGCTTCGCCGGCCACCACGGTCGGCACCTCGGCCGCGATGTCCTCGAGCAGCTCCTTCAGGCGCTCGCGGGCCGGGCCCTCGTCGTCGGCGATGAAGACGCGGATCATGCGTGCCGGTAAGGTATCTCGATCTCGACGCGATATCGACCGTTGGCGATGCGCGTTTCAAGCCGCGCCTCCGCATCGAAAAAAAGCGCCAGCCGCTCGCGGATGTTGTCGAGCGCCATGCGGTTCCCCGCGCGCTGGCCACCCGATTCGAGGTGGGGGTTCTCGATCGCCGCATGCACGCGCTCGCCCCGCCGCTCGATGCGCACCAGCACGTCGCCGACGCCGGTGCCCGGCTCGACGCCATGGTAGATGGCGTTTTCGAGGACCGGCTGCAGCACCATCGGCGGCAGCAGTGCATCCAACGGCGCCGTGTCGAGCTCCCAGGTGATACGCAGCCGATCGGCGAGCCGCAGGTGCTCGATCTCGGCATAGCGCTCGAGCAGCGCCAGCTCATCGGCAAGCCGCACGAATTGGCGCGCATCGGCCATCAGGGTGCGGAAGAGATCCGCCAGGTCCTCGAGAGTGCGCTCGGCACGCTTCGGATCGCGCCGGATGAGCGCAAGCACCGCGTTCAGGCTGTTGAAGAGGAAGTGCGGGCGGATGCGCGCCTGCAGCGCCTGCAGGCGTGCCTCGGCGAGCGCGGGCGAGAACGCCTTGCTGTGCAATTTGAAGTACGCGAGCAGTGAGCCGGAGACCACAATCGCAAGCACGACTGTGCGCACCACGCTGGGTGTCGCGTCGCCGCCGGCGACCGAACGCACCGCCACGTGATAAAGGCCGGCGAAGACGCAAGTGAGCGCGACGATCGCGGCCGCGCCCTGCCAGTACGTGAGGCGCGGGAGCCACGGCGACACGGCATAGAGCACCATCAGCTCGATGAGAAGCAGCGGCTCGAGGAATGCGGCTGCGTAGACGAAGCGCTCGAGAGCTGGGCCGAGCGCGGGCATCGCGTACAAGGTTCCGGCGAGCGCGGCTGCATTCACCGCGACCAGCACGCGCGCCATCACGGCCAGGTTGCGGAAATCCGGCAGCAGGTCCGAATAGGCGTTTTGCCTTATACTCGCCATGGTTACGTTGAGTTCTTAAACGGTATTCAAGCCGATGGGCGCATGGCGAGCAAGCCGAAACTCTGGTCCGGCCGATTCACGGAGCCCGTCGACGAGCGCGTAAAGCGCTTCACCGCATCGGTCGATCTCGACCGCCGCCTCGCCAAGCAGGACATCGCCGGATCGCTCGCCCACGCGCGCATGCTCGCCGCCGCCGGCATCATCGGCAAGCGCGATCTTACGGCGATCGAGCGCGGCCTCGCGCAGATCAGGCGCGAGATCGAAAAGGGCAGCTTCCCGTGGTCGATCGACGCCGAGGATGTGCACCTCAACATCGAGCGGCGCTTGACCGTCCTCGCCGGCGAGCCCGGCAAGCGCCTGCATACGGCGCGATCGCGCAACGACCAGGTGGCGACCGACCTGCGCCTGTGGCTGCGCGAGGAAATCGACCGCATCGATGGTTCGCTCGCCGCGCTGATCCGCTCGCTCATCACCCAGGCCGAGCGGCACGCGGCGCTCGTCATGCCAGGCTTCACGCACCTGCAGGTGGCGCAACCGGTCACCTTCGGCCATCACCTGCTCGCCTACGTGGCGATGTTCGAGCGCGATCGCGAGCGTCTCGTCCAATGCCGCGCACGGCTGAACCAGCTGCCGCTCGGCGCCGCTGCCCTCGCCGGCACGAGCTTTCCCATCGACCGCGAGCGCGTGGCGAAGGAGCTCGGCTTCGCCGGCGTGGCGGAGAACTCGCTCGACGCCGTGTCCGATCGCGATTTCGCGATCGAGTTCTGCGGCTGCGCCGCGCTTGCCATGGTCCACCTCTCGCGCCTGGCCGAGGAGCTCGTGCTCTGGTCGAACCCGCGCTTCGGCTTCGTGCGGCTGCCCGACCGCTATACCACCGGCTCGTCGATCATGCCGCAGAAAAGGAATCCCGACGTGGCCGAGCTCGTGCGCGGCAAGAGCGCGCGCGTCATCGGCGGCCTGATGGCGCTGCTCGCCCTGATGAAATCGCAGCCGCTCGCCTACAACCGGGACAACCAGGAAGACAAGGCGCCGCTCTTCGACGCGGTCGACACGCTGCAAGCGAGCCTCGCGGTGTTCGCCGACATGGTCGCCAAGCTCGTCCCGGTGCCGCGCGCGATGCGCGCGGCGCTCGCCGAAGGCCATGCCACGGCGACCGACCTCGCCGACTATCTCGTGCGCCAGGGCGTGCCGTTTCGCGACGCGCATGAAGCGGTCGCGCGCGCCGTGCGCGAAGCCGAGCGCCGCGGCACGGACCTCGCGCGGCTGCCGCTCGCTACGCTCAAGCGCTTCTCGCCGAAAATCGGTGCCGATGTGAAGCGCGTGCTCACGCCGGAGGGCTCGGTCGCTGCGCGCGATCACGTCGGCGGCACCGCGCCGTCCCAGGTTCGCCAGGCCGCCGCGCGCGCTCGCAAGCGCCTGGCCGCATCGCGGGCGTAATGGCCGAGCGCGGCCAGCCCGGGAGCGTCGGCAAGTACCCCGTCGTTCGCAGGCTCGGCGAAGGCGCCACCTCGGAGGTGTATCTGTGCCGCGATCCGTTCAACGATCGCGACGTGGCGGTGAAGGTGGCCTATCCGGAGTCTTTCCAGGACCCGGAGCGCGGGCAGCTCTACCGGCGCCTGTTCCTCACGGAAGCCTCCCTCGCCGGGAAGCTGCAGCACCCGCACATCTGCCAGATCTACGACGCCGTGGCGGAGGAGAAGATCCACTACCTGGTGATGGAATACGTCGACGGCGGCACGCTTGAAAGATACTGTCGTCCCGACGGCCTGCTGCCGGTGGCGCGCGTGGTCGAGATGACCTTCAAGTGCACGCGCGCGCTCGAGTTCGCGCATCGCCTCGGCGTCACGCACCGCGATCTCAAGCCCGCCAACATCCTGCACACCGGCGAAACCAACGTGAAGATCAGCGACTTTGGCGGCGCGCTGATCGCCAAGGGCGAGACCACGCAGGTCGGCTCGATCGGCTCGCCGGCCTACATGTCGCCCGAGCAGGTGAAGGAGCAGCCGCTCGACCACCGCACCGACATCTACTCGATCGGGGTGTCGATGTACCAGCTCCTCACTGCGCGGCTGCCGTTCCAGGGCGCGAACAACTTCAGCCTGATGTACGCGATCACCGGCGGCAAGCTCGAGCCGCCCTCCAGGCTGCGCAGGGATTTGCCGCCCGAGATCGAGGCCATCGTGCTGCGCGCAATGGCGCGCGAGCGCGATCAGCGTTATCCCGCCTGGGGCGACTTCTCGCGGGACCTCGCGCAGGTGTTCAGCGCCTCGCGCGGCGAGGCACGCAAGGCGCAGGAGTTCGCGGACTCGGACCGCTTCGAGACGCTGCGTGCGCTCTCCTTCTTCAGCGCTTTCTCGGACGCCGAGCTGTGGGAGGTGGCGCGCATCTCGACGTGGCGCCATGCCGACGCCGGCCAGACGCTGATGAAGGAAGGCGAGCCGGGCGCGGACTTCTGCATCCTTGCCGAAGGCGAAGCGAAAGTCACCCGGCGCGGCAAGCTCCTCGGCGTAGTGCGCGCGGGCGAGTGCTTCGGCGAGATGGCCTACCTCGCAAAGAAAGACAACCGCCGCGGCGCCGATGTCACGGTCAGCGCGGAGGCGGCGGTCATCTCGGTGCCGACGGCGTCGCTGCCGCAGATTTCCGAAGGCTGCCGCCACAAATTCGACCGCGCCTTCATGACGATCCTGGTAGAGCGGCTCGCGGCCGCGAACCTGCGTCTCTCGGGCGTTTAGATGGACCACGTCGCCAACTATCCGGTCGTGCGCAAGCTGGGCGAGGGCGCCACGTCGGAAGTGTTCCTCTGCCAGGACCCGTTCCGCGGGCGCGAAGTGGCCGTGAAGCGCATCTTCCCGGAAGCGCTGCGCGACCCGGTGCGCGGCCGGCTCTTCCGCAAGCTCTTCTTCACCGAAGCCTCGCTCGCCGGCAAGCTCGAGCATCCGCACATCGCGCAGATCTACGACGCGGGCATCGGCGAGGACTCGGGCTACATCGTCATGGAATACGTCCCCGGCGGCACGATGGAGCGCTTCTGCGCGCCGGAGAACCTGCTCGGGCTCGAGCAGGTGGTGGACATCGTCTTCAAGTGCACGCGCGCCCTTGCCTACGCGCACATGCACGGCGTCACGCACCGCGACATCAAGCCGGGCAACATCCTCTACGCGTCGTCGCCGACCGACGTGCGGATCAGCGACTTCGGCCTCGCGCTCAACGTGCATGCGCAGACCACGCAAATCACCGGCGTCGGCTCGCCGGCCTACATGTCGCCCGAGCAGATCCGCGAGGAGCTCGTCGACCATCGCACCGACCTCTACTCGCTCGGCGTGGTGATGTACCAGCTTCTCGTCGGCAAGCTGCCGTTCCAGGCGACGAACAAGTTCAGCATGATCTACCAGATCACGCAGCACGATCCGGCGCCGCCGTCGGCGCTGCGGCCGACCGTGCCGGCCTCGCTCGATCGCATCGTGCGGCGCGCGATGCAGAAGGAGGCGGCCAAGCGCTACCACAGCGGCGACGAGTTCGCGGAAGATCTGATCGAGGCCAAGCGCGCGGGGCTCGGCGAAGCGGCGCGCGACACCTTCGGCGACGCGGACAAGTTCGCGCTTTTGCGCACGCTGCGGTTCTTCTCGACCTTCATCGACCAGGAGCTGTGGGAAGTGGTCAAGCTCGGCAAGTGGCAGCGCGTGCAGGCGGGCGTCGAAGTCCTGCGCGAAGGCGAGCAGGGCGATTTCTTCTGCATCGTCATCGAGGGCGAGATGCGGGTGACCAAGAACAAGAAGCTGCTCACCGTGCTCGGCGCCGGCGAATGCTTCGGCGAAATGGCCTACCTCTCGCTCAGCGGCCAGACGCGCGGCGCGACGGTCGCGGCCGGTGCCCAGACGCGGCTCCTGCTGGTGCGTGTCGCCGACCTCGAGCAGGCGAGCATCTCGTGCCGCAGCAAGTTCGACCGTGCCTTCATCGGCATCCTGGTCGATCGCCTGAACCTCGCCAACACGCGGCTCACGTCGGGTTGATCCTCAAGCATCTCGCCATCGCCGACGCGCAAGCGGTGAGCGGCGGCTGCATCCATCGCTGCTACCGCGCAAGCCTCAAAGGCCGTCGCGTGTTCCTCAAGACCAACGATGCGCGATTCGCCGACGCCTTCGCAGCCGAGGCCGACGGCCTCGTGGCATTGCGTGCGGCCGGCTGCCGCGCTCCCGAGCCTCTCTCGCATGGCAGCGTCGGGCCTGAGTCCTACTTGCTCATGGAATATCTGGAGCTCAAGTCGCGCGGCGACTACGCCGCGCTCGGCCGAATGCTGGCCGCACTGCATGATCGGCAGGGCGAGAGCTTCGGTTGGGCCCGCGACAACTACATCGGCGCCACGCCGCAGAAGAACGCGCGCTCTACCCGCTGGGCCGAGTTCTGGCGCACGAGGCGCCTGGTCCCCCAGGCCGCGCTGGCGAAGCGCAATGGCTACGCGATCGATATCGGGAGCGTCTGTGACCTGCTCGAGAAGCACGAGCCGGCGCCCTCGCTCCTGCACGGCGATTTGTGGAGCGGCAATGCCGGGTTTCTCGCGAACGGCGCGCCGGTGCTGTTCGATCCGGCCGTGTACTGCGGCGACCGCGAAGCGGACCTCGCGATGACCGAGCTCTTCGGCGCCTTTCCGCCGGAGTTCTATTCAGCCTACGGGCCGCTACCGGCGGGATACGAGACGCGTAAGCATCTCTACAACCTCTACCACCTGCTCAACCACCTCAACCTCTTCGGCGGTGGCTACCTCGCGCAGGTGAAGGCGACGCTACGCCTTCTGGCTGAGGCCCTCTAGGAGCTTCTGCAGCTCGCCGGACTGGTACATCTCGCGCATGATGTCCGAGCCGCCGACGAATTCGCCGTTGACGTAGAGCTGCGGGATCGTCGGCCAGTTGGCGTATTCCTTGATGCCCTGGCGGATCTCCGCGTCGGCGAGCACGTTGAAGCTCGCGAAGTCGCGCACGCCGCACGCGGTAAGCACCTGCACGGCGAGCGCCGAGAAGCCGCATTGCGGGGCTTGCGGCGTGCCCTTCATGTAGAGCACGACCGGCGAGCCGGTGACTTGATCCTTGATGCGTTGTTTGATGTCCATGGATGGCATTTTACCGCTTCGCTCCGCAGACGCGGGGAATACCCGCTAGATCGGGCCAGGTGCGCGCATCTTCAAGCCCTGCTTGCGCGAGCAGTTGGCGCACCGCCGCGTCCTGGCCGATGCCATGCTCGAGAAAGAGCCATCCGCCGGGTACCAGATGCGCTGGCGCGGCGGCGACAATCTCGCGGAGGGCGTCCAGGCCATCGGCGCCCGATATGAGTGCGGCCGCCGGCTCGAAGCGCAAATCGGCGAGATGCGGGTCGCCGGCGGCGACGTACGGCGGATTCGAGACGATGAGATCGAAGCGCTCGCCCTCGAGGGGTGCGAACCAGCGGCCATGGCGCCAATCGACGTCGAGGCCGAACGCCACGCCATTGCGCTTTGCGACTTCCAGCGCCGCTGCGCTCGCTTCGACTGCGACTATGCGCGCGGCAGGACGATGCTTCTTGATCGCAAGCGCGATGGCGCCGCTGCCGGTGCCGAGATCGAGTGCCGCGGCGAAATCGTGCTCAAGCGCGAGCTCCACCAGGAGCTCGGTCTCCGGCCGCGGGATCAGTACCGCAGGATTCACCGCAAGCGGCAGGCCGTAGAACTCCTTGCGGCCAAGGATGTAGGCGACCGGTTCCCCATCTCGCCGCCGCGCGGCGAAATCGCTGAACCGTTGCTCCGCATCTGGCGGCAGGGAGCGCTCGGGATAGGCCAGCACCGCGGCCTCGCTGAATCCCGTGGCATGCGCGAGCAGCAACCGCGCGTCGCGGCGGTCCAACCCGCACGCAAGCGCTTGCTGGACGGTCAAGCGGCTTCTTCGGCGAGCTGGGTGAGCTGCTCGGTCTGGTGCTCGCTCGCAAGCGCGTTGACCAGCTCGTCGAGCTCGCCGTCCATGATGCGATCGATCTTGTAGAGCGTGAGGTTGATGCGGTGGTCGGTGACGCGACCCTGCGGGAAGTTGTAGGTGCGGATGCGCCCGGAGCGATCGCCCGAGCCGATGAGCGACTTCCGCGTCGAGGCGGTCTTCGCCTGCTGCTCGGAGAGCTGCTTGTCGCGGATGCGCGCGGCGAGCACCGAAAGCGCTTTCTCGCGGTTCTTGTGCTGCGAGCGCGAGTCCTGGCATTCGACGACGATCCCGGTGGGCAGGTGCGTGACGCGGATGGCGGATTCGGTCTTGTTCACGTGCTGGCCGCCGGCGCCCGAGGCGCGGAACGTGTCGATGCGCAGCTCCGCCGGGTTGAGGACGACGTCGTGCACCGTGTCCGCCTCCGGCAGGATGGCGACGGTACAAGCCGAAGTGTGGATGCGGCCCTGTGCTTCGGTCTCCGGTACGCGCTGCACGCGATGGCCGCCCGATTCGAACTTGAGCTTCGAGTAAACGCCCTGCCCGACGATGCGCGCAATGACTTCCTTGTAGCCGCCGAGTTCGGAGGAGCTCTCCGAGATGATCTCGACCTGCCAGCCGTTGCGCTCGGCATAGCGCGAGTACATGCGGAAGAGATCGCCGGCGAAGAGGCCCGACTCGTCGCCACCGGTGCCAGCGCGCACCTCGAGGAAGACGTTGCGCTCGTCGTTCGGGTCCTTGGGGAGCAGCGCCTTCTGCAGCTCGGCTTCGAGCCGCTCCATCGACGCGCGCGCCGCCTTGAGATCCTCGGGCAGGTCGAGCTCACGCGCTGCCTCGGCGTCGCCTTCGGCTTTGCGGTATTGCTCGTAGAGCCCGACGACCGTAGACAGATCGGAGTACTCGCGGGAGTGGTTGCGGAACCGATCCATGTCGCGGGTCGCTTCCTCGGCGGCGAGCAGCCGCTCGAGGTCGGCGCGCCGCGCCACCAGGCTGTCCAGCTTGGTTCGTACTGTCGGTTTCACCCGAGCTTGAAGAGGCGGGCGAGCGTCTCGGCGAGCGCCTTTTGCTCCGCGCCTGTGACTTCGTTCAGCGCCTGCGTCGGCGCATGCATCAGCTTGTTGACGAGACCCTGCGAAAGCGCTTCGAGCACCTTGGCGGGCTCCTCGCCGCGGGCAAGCATGCGCAGCGCGCGATCGAGCTCCTCGCGGCGCGCCTCGTCGGCACGGCCGCGCAGCGCGCGGATGAGCGGCACGCTCTCGCGCACCTGCATCCAGTGCATGAACTGCCCGACCTGGCTGTCGATGATCACCTCGGCCTGCGCGAGCGCCGAGCGGCGCGAGTCGAGGTTGGCGCTCACGATCTGCCCGAGATCGTCGACGCTGTAGAGGAACACGTCGTCGAGCTCGGCGGCCTCGGGCTCGATATCGCGCGGCACCGCGAGGTCGACCATGAAGATGGGCCGGCGGCGGCGCGCGCGCAACGCGCGCTCGACCAGGCCTTTACCGAGGATCGGCAGCGACGACGCCGTGCACGACACGATGATGTCGTATTCGTGCAGCTGCTCGGGCAGCGCTTTGAGCTCCATGGTGCGCGCACCGAAGCGATGCGCGAGCTTTTCTGCGCGCTCGAGGGTGCGGTTGGCGACCGTCATGCGCGCCGGGCCCTGCGCGGCGAAATGCGTCGCGCACAGGTCGATCATCTCGCCCGCGCCGATGAAGAGCACGTTCTGATCCTTGAGGCTGGGGAAGATGCGACCCGCGAGGCGCACCGCCGCGGCGGCCATCGACACGCTGGCGGCGCCCACTTGCGTGGTGGAACGCACCTCCTTGGCGACGGCGAAAGATCGCTGGAAGAGCTTGTGCAGCAGCGTGCCGAGCGTGCCCGCGGACTCGGCGGCGCGCGCCGCTTCCTTCAGCTGGCCGAGGATCTGCGGCTCGCCGAGCACCATGGAGTCCAACCCGGACGCGACCCTGAATACATGCCGCACGGCCTGCTCGCTCGGCAGCGTGTAGAGATAAGGCCGCAGTCCGTCGGGCTCGAACCGGTGGTAGCGCGCGAGCCACTGCGCGATCGCCGCGGGCTCTTCGCCCGCCACGTACAGCTCGGTGCGGTTGCAGGTCGAAAGGATCGCCGCTTCGCGCGCGAGCGTGCGCTTGATCTCGGTCAGCGCATCGCGCAGGCGCTCGACGTGAAACACCACGCGCTCGCGGATCGCGAGCGGCGCGGTCTGGTGATTGAGTCCGAGGGCGTAGAGGGACATGCCAAAATGTGCGCTAAACCCGCAGATTATAAGGTCTTAGTCAGCTTTCGGACTTTGGGCGGCGGCTATAATTCGCACCTCCATGGATACGCTCGGGCGCATCAAGGAACTCGCGAGCAAGGAATTCTCGCTCGACGCCAACGCGCTCGACTCCAAGGCGCCGCTCGATTCCCTCGGCATCGATTCGCTCTCGTTCATCGAGTTCATGTTCAAGATCGAGGAAGAGTTCGGCGTGAGCGTCTCCGACGACGACCTGAAAGGCATCAAGACGCTCGGCGATCTCGAGCGCCATGTCGCCGCCGCGCTCGCCGCTGCCGGCAAGGCCTGACGCGTTCCGTGGCTGAACGCCGCGTCGCAGTGACCGGGGCGGGTGTCGTTTCGCCGATCGGCGCATCGCTCGACGATTTTTATCGCGCGCTCTGCGAGTCGCGCTCGGGACTGCGCCGCCTGCCGGAGGAGCTCGCCAAGGGCTCGGGCGTGCAGGTCGCGGCCATGATCGACTGGAACCCGGCGCCGTTTCTCAAGGAAGCGGAAGCAGCCAACCTGGATCGCGCCGCGCAATTCGCCCTCGCCGCGGCGGGTCAGGCGATTGCCGCTGCCGGATTCGACCCGCGCGCCGCGCCGGATCGCGCGGGCGTCTACTGGGGCACCGGGCTCGGCGGCTCCAACACGCTTGAAGGCGCCTACAAGCAGGTCTATGGCGCGAACGAGTGGCGCCTGCGCCCGCTCACCGTGGTGATGGCGATGAACAACGCTGCCGGTTCCAATGTCGCGGTGCGCTACGGCCTGCGCGGCAAGTTCGCCAACTTCGCCACCGCCTGCTCATCTTCCGCCATGGCGCTCGGCGAGGCCATGCGCACGATCCGGGCGGGCCGCGCCGACGCGATGATTGCCGGCGGCTCGGAGGCGCTCCTCACGCCGGGCACGCTCGCCGCGTGGCAGGCGCTGCGCACCCTCGCGCCGGCCGACGCGGCGAACCCTGCCGCGAGCTGCAAGCCCTTCGACAAGCGCCGCGGCGGCCTCGTGCTCGGCGAAGGCGCCGCGGCTTTCGTGCTCGAGGAAGAATCGAGCGCCCGCGCCCGCGGCGCGCCGATCCTCGCCTTGCTCACCGGCTACGGCAACTCGTGCGATGCCGTGCACATGTCGCGCCCCGATCGCGACGGGCAGGTGCGCGCCATGCGCGAGGCGCTCGACGAGGCGCGCCTGCAGGCGAGCGACATCGGGTACATCAACGCGCACGGCACGGCCACGGCGGTGGGCGACGTCGTGGAGTCGGAAGCGATCAACCTGGTCTTCGGCGCGGCGGCCGTGCGCCTGCCGGTGAGCTCGACCAAGTCGCTGCATGGCCACTTGCTCGGCGGCGCGGGAGCGCTCGAGTTCGCGGCGGCGCTGCTGCCGCTCGCCCGCGGCTGGCTGCCGCCCACCGCCTGGCTCGAGCAGCCCGATCCCGCGTGCAAGCTGCGTCACGTGCCGCTGCGGGCCGAGCAGACCGAGACGCCCCGCGCCGTGATGTCGAATTCCTTTGCCTTCGGCGGCTCGAACGTGGTGCTGATCGCCGAGCGCGGCTAGACGGTCTCGCGCAGGAGCTGCTGCAGGGCGCCGAACTCGACCGGCTTCACCAGGTGATGGTGGAAACCGGACGCGGATGCCCGCGCACGGTCGTGCATCTGGCCATAACCGGTCACCGCAATGAGGAGCGTGCCCTCGAGCGAAGGTTCCTCCCGCATGCGCTGCGCGAGCTCGTAGCCATTCATGTTGGGCAATCCGATGTCGAGGAGCGCCACGTCCGGCCGGTACTCCTTGGCGAGCGCGAGTCCGCCCGGTCCGTCGCTTGCCACCCGGACCTCGTGGCCGTCGCCTTCGAGGAGCAGGCGCAGCGCCTGCGCGGCGTCGCGGTTGTCGTCGACGACGAGGATACGTCGTCGCGTGCCGCCTTCCATCGGAGCGCAGCCCGGCGCCGGGGGCCGCACGATCGCCGGCTCGGGTCGCAGCGGCAGGCGCACGAGGAATTCGGATCCGCGTCCCGGACCGTCGCTTCGCGCCTGCACGGTGCCGTTGTGCATGCGCACGAGGCGCTGCACGAGCGTGAGGCCCACGCCGAGCCCGCCCTGCGCGCGGTCGAGGCCCTGCTGCGCCTGCTTGAAGAGCTCGAAGGCGCTGGAGAGCATGTCCGGGCTCATGCCGATGCCGTTGTCGCGCACCCGGATCACGACTTCGTCGCCATCGCGCTCGGCGCAGAGGTCGATGCGTCCGCCGTTGGGCGTGTACTTTGCCGAGTTGTGCAGCAGGTTCTGCACGACCTGGCTGAGCCGCACTTCGTCGACGTCGGCGACCAGCCGTTCGTCGGGCAGCGCAACGTTGAAATTCTGCTGGCGTTGCTCGAACCACTGCCGCGAGGCATCGGCGGCATGCCGCAGGATCGGGCGCACGTCGGCCGGGCGGCGATCGAGCACCAGGGCCGAGCGCGTTATACGGCTCACGTCGAGCAGATCCTCCACCAGGCGGCCGAGCTGCGCGGTCTGCCGCCCGAGCACCTCGCGCACCCAGAGCTCCGTCGGGTCGGCGGTCGGCTTCCTTGCGAGGAGACTGAGCGCGTTCGCGATCGGTGCGAGCGGGTTGCGCAGCTCGTGCGCGAGCACTGCGAGGAACTCCTGCGTCTGGCGGTCGGCCGATTCCAGCGCCTCGACCCGCTTTTTCTCGGTCATGTCGCGCGTCACCTTGGCGAAGCCGCGCAGCACGCCGCGGTGGTCGTACATGGGATTGATGACGACGTTCGCCCAGAAGACGGTGCCGTCCTTGCGCAGCCGCGTGCCCTCGTCCTCGAAGCGCCCCTGCTCGCGCGCGCGGCGCAATTCCTCCTCCGGCCAGCGCCGCTCGCGCGCGTCCTCCGTATAGAAAACGCGGAAGTGCTCGCCGATGATCTCGTCGGCGCGATAGCCCTTGATGCGCTCGGCGCCCGCGTTCCAGCTCGCCACGCGGCCCTGCGTGTCGAGCATGAAGATGGCGTAGTCCTGCACCGCCTCGATCAAGAGGCGAAAGCGCTCCTCGCTCTGGCGCAGCAGTTCCTCCTGCCGGCGCCGCTCCGTCAGGTCGCGCGTGATCTTGGCAAAGCCGCGCACCGCGCCTTTCCTGTCCCGCAGCGCCGTGATCGCGACGCTCGCCCAGAAGAGGCTGCGATCCTTGCGCACGCGCCAGCCCTCGTCCTCGATGCGGCCCTGCTCCGCCGCGAGCTCGAGCTCGCGCTGCGGCCAGCCGCGGTCGAGCGCGTCCTGCGGGTAGAACACGGAGAAATGCTTGCCCAGGATCTCGGGCGCGGCATAGCCCTTGATGCGCTCGGCGCCGGGATTCCAGGTGATGATGTGTCCTTCGCGGTCGAGCAGGAAGATGGCGTAGTCCTGCACGCTCTCGACCAGCAGCTTCAGCGGGTCGTCGAGCCCGAGAACCTCGCGCGCTTTCCGGTTGAAATCCGTCATCCGGCGTAGGGAAAAGGGCGACTATATCCGCGCCGGTCAGGCGAGTCGTGTCGCCGTGTGACTACAAGAATGTGGTGGCCAAGGCCGGAATCGAACCAGCGACACACGGATTTTCAGTCCGCTGCTCTACCAACTGAGCTACTTGGCCGTGCTCGGGAGCCGACTGCGGGAAGGCGCGGATTATACCTTCGGCATAGCGGGCAAAATGAAAAGGGCCCATCGCTGGGCCCTTTCCATTTGCTGCCGATGCGGCGAACTTACATGTCCATGCCGCCCATGCCGCCCATGCCGCCCATGCCGCCGTGGTCATGGCCGCCACCGCCGCCCTTCTTCTCTTCCACCAGTTCCGCGACCATCGCGTCGGTGGTGAGCATCAGGCTCGCAACGGAAGCCGCGTTCTGCAGCGCGGTGCGCGTCACCTTGGTCGGGTCGATCACGCCTTTCTGCACGAGATCGCCGAACTCCTCGGTCTGCGCGTCGAAGCCGAAGTTGCCCTTGCCTTCGAGCACCTTGTTCAGCACCACCGAGGGCTCGGCGCCGGCGTTGTCGACGATGATGCGCAGGGGCTCCTCGAGCGCCTTGAGCACGATCTTGATGCCGGCTTCCTGGTCCTCGTTGTCGCCCTTCAGCTTGCCGATGGCCTGCTTCGCGCGCAGGAACGCCACGCCGCCACCGGGGACGATGCCTTCCTCGACCGCCGCGCGCGTCGCATGCAGCGCGTCTTCCACGCGGGCCTTCTTCTCCTTCATCTCGACTTCCGTCGCGGCGCCGACCTTGATCACGGCAACGCCGCCGGCGAGCTTCGCCACGCGCTCCTGCAGCTTCTCCTTGTCGTAGTCGCTCGTCGCCTCGTCGATCTGCACGCGGATCTGCTTGACGCGGCCCTCGATGTCCTTCTTCGAGCCGGCGCCGTCGATGAGGGTGGTGTTCTCCTTGCCGGACTCCACCTTCTTCGCCTTGCCGAGATCCTTCAGCGTCGCGTTCTCGAGCTTGAGGCCGAGCTCTTCCGAGATCACCGTGCCTCCCGTGAGGATCGCCATGTCTTCGAGCATCGCCTTGCGACGATCACCGAAGCCCGGCGCCTTGACCGCCACGGTCTTGAGGATGCCGCGGATGTTGTTCACCACCAGCGTGGCGAGCGCCTCGCCCTCGACTTCCTCGGCGATGATGAGCAGCGGCTTGCCGCCCTTCGCCACCTGCTCGAGGATCGGCAACAGCTCGCGGATCGAGCTGATCTTCTTGTCGTACAGGAGGATGTAGGGATCCTCGAGCACCGCGATCTGCTTCTCGGGGTTGTTGATGAAGTACGGCGAGAGGTAGCCGCGGTCGAACTGCATGCCCTCGACGAGATCGAGCTCGTTGTCGAGCGACTTGCCGTCCTCCACCGTGATCACGCCTTCCTTGCCGACCTTGTCCATCGCGTCGGAGATGATCTTGCCGATGTTCGCGTCGGCGTTGGCCGAGATCGAGCCGACCTGGGCGATTTCCTTGGAGCTCGAGCAGGGCTTGGAGATCTTCTTCAGCTCGTCGACGACCGCGACCACGGCCTTGTCGATGCCGCGCTTCAGGTCCATCGGATTCATGCCCGAGGCGACGAACTTCATGCCCTCGCGCACGATCGCCTGGGCAAGCACGGTCGCCGTCGTCGTGCCGTCACCGGCGACGTCGGAGGTCTTGGACGCGACTTCCTTGCACATCTGCGCGCCCATGTTCTCGAACTTGTCCTTCAGCTCGATCTCCTTCGCGACCGAGACACCGTCCTTGGTGACGGTCGGGGCGCCGAACGAACGCTCGAGAACTACGTTGCGGCCCTTGGGGCCGAGGGTGACTTTGACGGCGTCGGCGAGGATGTTCAGACCATGAACCATCTTCGTGCGCGCGCCTTCGTGGAAGCGTACTTCTTTGGCTGGCATTGTTGCTTTCTCCTAGATTGAATTAAGCGCGGACGCTCAGTGACCTTCGATGACGCCTATGATGTCTTCCTCGCGCATGACGAGGAGTTCATCGCCTTTGACCTTCACCGTCTGGCCGGAATATTTGCCGAAGAGGACACGGTCACCGACCTTCACGTCGATCGGGATGAGCTTGCCGTTATCGTCTTTCTTGCCCTTGCCCACGGCGACGATTTCGCCCTGGTCGGGTTTCTCTGCGGCGGTGTCGGGGATGACGATGCCACCGGCGGACTTGCGCTCCTCTTCGATGCGCTTGACGATCACACGGTCATGCAGCGGACGAATTTTCATGCGGACTCCCAAATAAGAAATAAGCGTAAGAAAACGCGTTGTATTACAATGGGTTGCGATGACGCAGCCCGGTAGATCCAGGAAGCTGGTGCCTCTTAGCACTCACCTCGGACGAGTGCTAATAATAGCGCTCGCCGCGCTTGGTTTCAAGGCCTTAGCCGCAGATTTACCGCCGGCGACCGCGAGGGCTCTGCGGAGCGCCGGGATCCCGGAGTCGAGCGTTGCGGTCTGGGTCCAGGAAGCCGGCGTGCCGCGACCGACGCTCGCCTGGCGCGCCGATGCGCCGATGAATCCCGCGTCGGCAATGAAGATCGTCACGACGTATGCGGGCCTCGAGCTCCTCGGGCCCGCGTTCCGCTGGAAGACCGAGGTCTATCTCGACGGCGACAACCTCTTCCTGCGCGGCACGGGCGACCCGAAGCTGAATTTGGAAAGCTTCTGGATGCTGCTGCGGAACCTGCGCGGGCGCGGGCTGCGCGAGCTGCGCGGCGACGTGGTGCTTGACCGCAGCTACTTCGCGCCGATGCAGTCGGGCCCGTTCGACAACGACACGTACCGGCCGTATAACGTCGCGCCCGATGCGCTGCTGGTGAATTTCAAGTCTCTGCGCTTCACCTTCATCCCCGACGGAGACAAGACAGTGCGCGTGTACACGGAGCCAAGCCTTCCCGGAATGGAGCTCGTCAATCAGCTCACGCCGGGCGCGGGCGACTGCCCCGACGGCACGCGCGCCTTCCGCGAGCAGATCCAGGCCTCGTTCCAAGCGCAGCCGCCGCGCGCGAGCTTCCTCGGCACCTATCCGCTCTCCTGCGGCGAGCGCGAGCTCAACGTGGCCCTCTACGAGCCGCAGGATTACTTTGCCGGGATGCTGCGCCAGCTCTGGAGCGAGATGGGCGGGAGCTGGAAAGGCACGGTGCGCGAAGGTAGCGTTCCGCCGACCGCGCGGCTCCTTTACGTGCACGAATCCGAGCCCCTGAGCGAGCTCGTGCGCGATATCAACAAATTCTCGAACAACGTCATGGCGCGGCAGCTTTTCCTCACCATCGGCGCCGAGCGCGGCACGCCGCCCGGGCGCACCGAGGAGGCGGCGCGCGTCATTCGCCAATGGGTGGCGGCAAAGAGGATCAACGCGCCCGAGCTCGTGCTGCAGAACGGCTCGGGGCTCTCGCGCGTCGAGCGGATCAGCGCGCAGCACCTGGCGGCGCTCCTGCAGGCGGCATGGCGCAGCGCCGTGATGCCGGAGTTCATGGCTTCGCTGCCGATCGTGGCGGCGGACGGCACCATGCGCAAGCGGCTCGTCGGCGGCCCGGTCGCCGGCAGCGCGCACATCAAGACGGGGCTGCTCAACGATGCGCGCACCATCGCCGGCTATGTGCTCGACCGGCGGGGTCATCGCCAGGTAGTGGTGATGATGGTGAACCATCCGCGCGCGCCGGAGGCCGACGCGGCGATGGACGCGCTGATCGAAGCGGTCTACCGCGAGACTACAGGCCGAGGTCGCCCCATAACGAATCGACCCGGCTCTTCACCTTCGCGTCCATGACGATCGGGCGTCCCCAGCGGCGCTCGGTCTCGCCGGGCCACTTGTCGGTCGCATCGATGCCGATCTTCGAGCCGAGGCCCGCTACCGGGCTCGCGAAGTCGAGGTAGTCGATCGGCGTGCGCTCGGCGATGAGCGTATCGCGCGCAGGGTCGACGCGCGTGCTGAGCGCCCACACCACTTCCTTCCAGTTGCGCACGTCGATGTCCTCGTCGCAGACGATGATGAACTTCGTGTACATGAACTGGCGGAGATAGCTCCACACGCCGAACATGACGCGCTTCGCATGGCCGGCGTACTGCTTGCGCATGCGCACCACCGCGAGGCGGTATGAGCAGGCCTCCGGCGGCAGGTGGAAATCGAGGATCTCCGGGAATTGCTTCGCGAGCAGCGGCACGAAAACCTCATTCAGCGCGGCGCCCAGCACCGCCGGCTCGTCGGGCGGCTTGCCGGTATAGGTGGAGTGATAGATGGGCGAGCGCCGCATGGTGATCCGGTCTATCGTGAAGACCGGGAAGCGCTCGGCCTCGTTGTAGTAGCCGGTGTGATCGCCGTGCGGTCCCTCCTCGGCGGTATCGTCGGGATGGATGGCGCCTTCCAGCACGATCTCGGCCATCGCCGGCACCTGCAGGTCATTGCCGATGCACTTCGCGACTTCCGTGCGCGCGCCGCGCAGGAGCCCCGCGAACTGGTACTCGCCCAGCGTATCGGGAATCGGCGTGACCGCGGCCAGCATCGTCGCCGGATCGGCGCCGAGCGCGACGGCCACGGGAAACGGCTCCCTGGAAAGCGCCGCGTGGTCGCGAAAGTCGAGCGCGCCGCCGCGATGCGCGAGCCAGCGCATGATGACGCGGTTCTTCCCGATCACCTGCTGTCGGTAGATGCCGAGGTTCTGCCGGCTCTTCCGCGGCCCGCGAGTCACTGTGAGGCCCCACGTGATCAGCGGGCCCGCATCCTGCGGCCAGCAGGTCTGCACCGGCAATCTGCCCAGGTCGACTTCGGTACCCTGCCATACCGCTTCCTGGCAGGGCGGCGACGAGCGCTCCTTCGGCGCCATGTCGAGCACGCGCTTGAAGACCGGAAACTTGTCCCACAGGTCGCGCAGCCCCTTGGGCGGCTCCGGCTCCTTGAGGTGGGCGAGCAGCTTGCCCACCTCGCGCAGCTCGGCCGCGTCCTTGGCGCCCATCGCGGCCGCGACCCGCGACACGCTGCCGAAGAGATTGGCGAGTACCGGCATGTCGTGTCCGGCCGGCCGCTCGAAGACGAGCGCCGGCCCGCCGGCGCGCAGCACGCGGTCGCAGATTTCCGTCATCTCGAGCCTGGGCGACACGCTCGCGCGGATGCGCTTCAGCTCGCCCTTCGCCTCCAGCTGGGCGATGAACTCCCGCAGATCGCGATAGCTCATCGCGCCGCGCTCATCAGGCGCTCCGCGGCCATCTCGGCGAAGTCGAGCAGGCGCGCGTCGCGTCCGCGCACGCTGTAGGAGCGCTCCGCGCCGCTGAGCGTGAGCGTCAGCGTGGTCGAGCCGCGCCAGCCGAGCACGGCGAGCATCGCCCCGCCGATTGCGCCGGCGAGCGCGATCGCCGGCAGCAGCGCCGCGATCAGCTCGACAAATCGGAACATTCCATACAAGGCCCGGGCCACCCCCTGGCCGCTCGCCGCCATTTCCTGGGCGGCACCGTGGGCGAGGCTGCCGAGCGGTGCCGAGATCGCGAGCAGGAGGAGCGCCACGATGAGCGCGGCGATGCCCCAGCCGAGGCGGCGCGCGTCGCGCTTGAAGGAAACCTTGATCGCCGCCACGCGCGCGAGCGGCACCGTCTCGAGCTGCGATGCGCTGCGATGCACGAGGCAGCGCGGATAGAGCATCAGCTGAGAGCCCCGGTCGGAGCCGCTGGTGAAATCGAAGCGCGTGAGCGCGAGCTGCGACTCGTCGTTCACGGCTGTGCAAAGCTCGCGGCAATGCCGGCGAACACCGCGGCGCCCACCCAGTTGTTATGCCGGAACGCCTTGAAGCAGCCCTCGCGGCTGCGCTCGCGGATCAGGCTCCAGTGGTAAAGCATCATCGCGCCGGCGAGCGCCAGCCCGAGGTAGAACGGCCAGGCGAGTCCGCGCAGCGCGCCGACGAGCGCGAGGAGCACGAGCATCAGCCCGTAGCTCGCCATGACCGCCGCGACATCCCAGCGGCCCAGCGTGAGCGCCGAGGTGCGCAGGCCGAGCTTCGCGTCATCGTCGCGGTCGACCATCGCGTATTCCGTGTCATAGGCGAACGCGTAGCACACATTGGCTGCGAGCAGGAGCCAGCATTCGAGCGGCAGCCGATCCTGCAGCGCCGCATAGGCCATCGGGATGCCGAAGCCGAAGGCGATGCCGAGATAGGCCTGCGGCAGCGCGAACACGCGCTTCGCATATGGATAGGTCGCGGCAATTACGAGACCGAGGAAAGAAAGCACCAGGGCAAAGCGGTTGAGATGGAGGACCAGGCCGAAGGCCGCCGCCGCCAGGATCGCGCCAACGACGAGCGCCTCCCACGGCGCGATCTCGCGCGCAGCGAGCGGGCGAGCACGCGTGCGCTCCACGTAGGGATCGAAATGGCGATCGGCGAAGTCGTTCACCGCGCAGCCGGCCGAGCGCATGAGCAGCGTGCCGACGACGAAGATCACCACGATGGCCGCGCCCGGGTTGCCATCCGCGGCGAGCCACACAGCCCAGAGCGTCGGCCAGAGCAGCAGCAGCGTGCCGATCGGCTTGTCGAGGCGGATGAGACGCTCGTACGCGTCGAGGCGCCTTGCAATGAAGGCGAGATCCACGCCGCTAGGATAACTCACGGATAACTCAGGCCTGCGTCAGATCGCGGCGTCCGCCGAGCCAGCGCTCGACGTGCGCGCGAGCGGCCGCGGGGTAGCGCTCGATCATCTCCTCGGCCGCGGCGATCGCCATGCCGACGAGATCGGTGTCGTGCTGCACGTCGGCGAAGCGAAGCAGCGGATCGCCGCTCTGCCGCTCGCCGAGATATTCGCCCGGCCCGCGCTGCTCGAGGTCGCGCTGCGCGATCACGAATCCATCGGTGTTCTCGTAGATGACCTTGAGGCGCTCGCGCGCAGTTTCGGCGAGCGCTTCGCCATAGAGCAGGATGCAAACGCTCTCGCGCGGGCCGCGCCCGATGCGCCCGCGCAACTGGTGCAGCTGCGACAGGCCGAAGCGCTCGGCGCTCTCGATCACCATGAGCGAGGCATTCGGTACGTCGACGCCCACTTCGATCACCGTCGTGCAGACAAGGAGCTGCACGCGGGCGGCGGCGAAGTCCTCCATGACCCTCGCTTTCTCGGCCGGATCCATGCGGCCGTGAAGCAGGCCAACGCGCAATTCCTTCAGCTCGGCGGACAGTCGGGCGTAGGTATCGACCGCGGTCTGCACGCCCTCCTTCGATTCTTCGATCACCGGGCAGACCCAGTAGCCCTGCTGCCCTTCGGCGCAGGCGCCGCGAATTCGGGCCAGGACTTCCTCGCGGCGAGCCGCGGCGAAGAGGCGGGTCGTCGCGGGCTTGCGGCCGGGCGGCATCTGGTCGATGACGGATACGTCCAGGTCGGCGAAGTACGTCATGGAGAGCGTGCGCGGGATCGGCGTGGCGCTCATCATCAGCTGATGCGGCGCCCGGTCGTCGCCTTTCTTCCGCAAGGTGAGGCGCTGCTGCACGCCGAAGCGGTGCTGCTCATCGACCACCGCAAGCGCGAGCCGGGCAAAGCCGACGCTCTTCTGCACGAGCGCGTGGGTGCCGATGACGATCGGCACGCTGCCCGAGGCAATCTCGGCCTGCACGCGCTTCTTCTCGCGCGCGCTCAGGGCGCCATGCAGCCACGCGATGCGCACGCCAAGCGGCGCGAGCCATTCGCTGAACTTGCGGAAGTGCTGCTCCGAAAGGATCTCGGTGGGCGCCATCACGGCCGCTTGCGCCCCCGAGTCGACCGCTGCGAGGCAGGCGATCGCCGCGATGATGGTCTTGCCGCTGCCGACGTCGCCTTGCAGGAGGCGCTGCATCGGATGCGGCTCGGTCAGGTCGTTCACCACCTCGTTCAGCGCGCGCTCCTGCGCCGCGGTCAGCTTGAAGGGAAGCTTGCGGAGAAACGCATTCAGGAGCGGGCCGGCACGCAGCGGCTGCGCGCGCTTGCGGCGGCGCGCGCGGTACGCGAAGCGCATGGAGAGCTGTTGCGCGAGCAGCTCGTCGAACTTGACGCGGCGCCAGGCGGGATGCGTGCGCGCCGCGAGCGAGCCGATGTCGATCCCCGGCGCCGGGCGGTGCAGGAGCTTCACCGACTCGCCGAACTCCGGCAGCGCGAGGCGCGCGAGCAACGGCGGCGGCACGGTGTCGGCGAGCGGCCCGGCATCGAGCGCCGCGAGCACTTTCGCGCGCAGCGGCGGTTGGCTGACGCCGGCGGTGCTCGGATAGACCGGGGTCAGGGTGTCGGGCGGCGGCAGCCCGGGCTCGATGAAGCGATACCGTGGATGCGTCATCTCCACGCCGAGCAAACCGCGCCGCGCCTCGCCAAAGGCCCGCACGAACCGCCCCTGCTCGACGGCACGCTTGAACGCTTCCAGCTGGGAGTTATAGAAGCGGAAAAATCGCAGGACCAGGCCGTCGGCGTGCACGATCAGCTGCCGGCTGCCGCGGTAGGCAATTTGCGCGCGCTCGACGCGTGCGTCGACCAGGACGTCGCGGCCTTCGGGTACGTCCCGGGGCGCGAAAACCCTTGTTTCGTCCTCGTAGCGCAGCGGCAGATGCAGGACGAAGTCGAGGCGCGAACGCAGCCCCAGCTTCTCCAGCTTGCCGGCTTTCACCCCGCGTGCAGGATGGCGTCGATCTCGACCAGTGCGCCGCGCGGCAGGCCGGCGACGCCGACGGCGGCGCGCGCCGGGTAAGGCTCGCGCACGTACTGCGCCATGATCTCGTTGACACGAGCAAAATGCGCGAGATCGATGAGGTAAACCGTCATGCGCACGCTATGCTCGAGGCCGAGGCCGGCTGCGGCCGCGACGGCCGCGAGGTTGCGGAACACGCGGTGCGCCTGCCCCTCGATGCCCTCGGCGAGCTGCATCGTCGCCGGGTCGAGGCCGATCTGGCCCGAGAGATATACGGTGTTTCCCGCGCGCACCGCCTGCGAATAGGTGCCGATCGCCTCGGGTGCGTCGCGCGTCTGGATCGCGGTTTTCATGCGAGTTATCTTAGCCCAATGATTTCCAGCCTTGAGAAGCTGCTCGGCACGCCGCGCGACAACGCGCTCCTGCGCTATTCGCTCGGGCTCGAGTACGCGAAGGCCGGCGACCACGCGCGCGCCGCGCAGTATCTGCGCGATGCGGTCGAGCGCGACCCGCAGTATTCGGCGGCCTGGAAAGCGCTCGGCCGCTCGCTCGCCGAGGCGGGACGACCGGCCGAGGCGCTCGACGCGTATGCGCGCGGCATCGAGGCCGCGCGCGCCAAAGGAGATCGCCAGGCGGAGAAAGAAATGACGGTGTTCAGGAAGCGGCTGGAAAAAGCCGCGCCAGGACCGCGGAAAGACCCGAAATGAAGCTTTCCTTGCCGACCATCTCGTCGGCACCGGCGCGTCGCGCGGCAGCCGCCGCCTCCGGCGTATCGAAGAGCGACAGCGCGACCACCGCCGGCGCACTCGCCGAGGCCTTCACTTGCTGCACGAGCTCCATGCCGCGCTTCGGGCCCATGCCGAGGTCGAGGAGCAGCACGTCGGGCATCGAGTGCTCGACGAGCTCGAGGGTCTGCGGCGGATTGCTGGCGGTGCCGGCGAGCACGTAGCCGGGCAGGCTCGCCACGTAGGTCGCCGCGGCGGCGAGGAACGCCGGACTGTCATCGGCGATCGCCACTTTCTTCAACCGGGAAACCTCGTCCATCGGACAGGAGCATAAATCGCACGCAACTCGACCGGTATCGGGGCATGCCCGTAGTCGGCCTCAGGAATTCCCTAGAACGTCAGAAGTTGTCAGTCGCGCGGCGCGGTTGTCAGGCATCCGGCGGCACGAGGCCGGTGCGTAGCGCATAGCGCACGAGTCCGGCCACGTCGCGGATTCCAAGCCGATCCATGATCTGCGCGCGATGCGTCTCGACCGTTTTCACCGAAAGGTTGAGCAGGAACGCGATCTCCTTGGTGCTCTTGCCGCCGGCCACGAGGCGCAGCACCTCGCGCTGCCGGGCGGTGAGGACATCCGGCGCGGCATCGCCGCCGGTGCGCTGCACATAGCCTTCGACGACCTGGCGCGATACCGCCGGACTCAGCCAGCTTTCGCCCCGCATCACGCTTCGCAGGGCGAGCTCCAGCTCTCCCGTCGCCGCATCCTTGAGGAGATACCCGGCGGCGCCGGCGCGCAGCGCCTGCAGCACGTACTCCTCGCCTGCATGCATGGAAAGAATCACCACGCGGACCGACGGCACGCGCTCGCGCATCTGCGCCGCGGCCTCGAGGCCGGTAATTCCCTTCATGGCGATATCCATCAGCACGACATCCGGCTGCTCGCGCGCGGCCAGCTCGAGCGCTTCCTCGCCGCTGGACGCTTCGCCGACGACCGTGACCTCCGCCATTGCGCCGAGGAGCGAACGGATTCCCGCCCGCACCAGCGCGTGATCGTCGGCGAGCAGGACGCGGATCATCAGGCGGCCTGCTCGCTCGCGCGGCGCGGCGGGAAAGTCGCGAGGAGCACCGTGCCCTGGCCGGGCGAGGCACGCACTTCGAACGAACCGCCCGCGAGCGCGACGCGCTCCTCCATGCCGATCAGGCCGAGGCTCGCGCCGCTCGCGCCCCGGCGGCGAACCGCTTCGAGGTCGAAGCCGCGGCCGTCGTCCCGGACCGAGAGGGCGAGCCGTCCCCCGGCGATGAACAGGCGGACCCAGACCGTGCGGGCCTTGGCGTGGCGCACGACGTTGGTGATGGCTTCCTGCGCGACTCGGAAGCATGCGGTCTCGGTATCGGTTTCGATGTCCTGCGGCGCCTCGGCTGCATCGAAATGCGCTGCCAGGCCGGCCAGGCTTGCCTGCCGGTCGAGATGCGAGCGCAGCGCAGCCGCGAGCCCGAGGTCGTCGAGCTGCGGCGGGCGCAAGCTGAGCGACAGCTGGCGCACGCGCTCGAGCGTGTGCTGTACCGTCTCCACGCCTTCGGCGATGCGCGCCCGCAAGGCCGGCTCGGCGGCCCGTTGCAGCGACTCCACCTGGATCTTGAGCGCGGTCAGCGCCTGCCCGATGTCGTCGTGCAGGTCGCGCGCCAGGCGCCCGCGCTCCTCTTCCTGGACCTCGAGCAGCCGGCGCGACAGCGCGCGCAGGCGCTCGTGGGAATGCGCGAGCTCGCGGTTGACGCGCTCGAGCGCCTGCTGCGTGCGCTGGCGCTCGGTGATGTCGTTGATCACCACAAGGCGGGCGCGCCGACCGCGCCAGCCGACCAGATGGCCGACGCCATCGATATCGAGCGGCTCGCCGTTCTTGCGCGCATGGCGGAAGACGCCGCGATAAACCGAGCCGCCCGGCTCGTTGCGCAGGAAATCGCGTCGCTCGTCGGCCCGGTGCAGATCGGACGCTTTCATGCCCAGAAATTCATCGCGCGTGTAGCCGTACAGGCGCAGCGCCGCATCGTTCACCGCGAGGAAGCGCAGATCTTCGTCGTCCAGAACCCACATCGGCAGCGGGCTCGACTCGAAGAGCATCCGGTAGCGGCCGGCCTGCGGATCGATGCGGTCGACGAGCTGCTGAAGCTTTGCGGCAAGCGGTCGCCACGGACTCATTCGCCCGCGAATAGTACCGCTGGCACGGCGATTGCGATGAGCGAGGCCATGAGAAAGTCTTACACGCCGGCGCCCCGGGACAAAGGCGCTGCGCAATCCGCCCGGGCGGCGGGGCTCACGTACGTGAGCGACCGGGCGCCGGGGATCGCGCGCCACGCTACGGCGCCGCGGTTTCGCTATACGCGGCCGGGCGGCACGCCGTTGCGCGATCGCGCGACGCTCGAGCGCATTCGCCGCCTCGCCATTCCTCCCGCCTGGACGGACGTCTGGATCTGTCCGCGAGCCGACGGCCACATCCAGGCCACCGGGCGCGACGCACGGCGGCGCAAGCAATACCGCTATCACGAGCGCTGGCGCGAAGTGCGCGACGAAACCAAATATGGGCGGCTGCCGGCGTTCGCACGCGCCCTGCCCCGCATCCGCCGCCGCGTCGCCCGCGATCTCGCGCTCGCGGGACTGCCGCGCGACAAGGCGCTGGCGACGATCGTGCGGCTGCTCGAATCGACTTTTGTCCGGATCGGCAATGCCGAATATGCGCGGGAGAACGAATCCTTCGGGCTCACCACGCTGCGCGAGCGCCAGGCGCGCGTGAACGGCTCGACCCTTCGCCTGCGCTTCAAGGGCAAGAGCGGCGTGCCCCACGAAGTCGAGTACACCGATCGACGCATCGCGCGGATCGTAGAGCACATGCAGGACTTGCCCGGCGAGGAGCTCTTCCAGTATCTCGACGAGAACGCCGCGCCCCAGCCGATCGAGTCGGCCGATGTCAACGCCTACCTCAAGGCGCTCGCCGGCGCCGATTTCACGAGCAAGGATTTCCGCACCTGGGCCGGAACGCTCCTCTGCCTGCGCGCCTTGCGCCGGCTGCCGCCACCGCAGTCAATGGCGAGCGGACGGCGCGAGGTAGCGCAAGCCGTGCAGACCGTCGCCAAAGAGCTGCGCAACACGCGCGCAGTGTGTCGCAAGTGCTATATCCACCCCGCGGTCATCCAGAGCTACCTCGATGGTGGCCTGCAACAAGCCGCCGGCGCGCGCTCCGATCACGCAGCGCTGCTCGCCCTTCTCGAGAGGAAGCCCGTTCGAAAGCGCACGCCCTCGCTCGCTACCGGGCTCGCTCGTTCACTCGCGCGCCGCTCCGCGCAACGCCGCAGGTACCGCAACCGAACGACGCTGCGTCGATCGACGCAGCGGCGGAGACGGGAAACTGGTGGAGTGGAGGAGGATCGAACTCCCGACCTTCGCATTGCGAACGCGACGCTCTCCCAGCTGAGCTACCACCCCGTTCGGCGAGGGCGGGATTCTACCGTATGCACGCCCCCGCAGGTATGATCCGCGTTCTGCGCTAGAGGCACGCATGCAAATTTCCCCGCCGTTTGGCTACAAGGAAGTCGTCCCTTTTCTCAAGAACCAGAAAGTGCGCTTGCTCGCACCGGGAGAAGTGCCCGAGTTCGTGCAGCACGGCAACGCGATCCCGATCAGCATGAGCGAGTTCCAGCCGGTGCATCGCGACTACCCGATCGTCTTCACCGGCGGCCAGGGCGGCGATGCGCTGACGCCGGTCGCGGTGCTCGGCCTGACGAGCAGCGAGAACCTGTTCTACGAGAACGGCAGATGGGTCAGCGGCGTCTACATCCCGGCCTACGCACGGCGTTATCCGTTCTGCATGGCCAAGGTCAACGTCAACCAGGTGGTGCAGAAAGAGCACCTGATCTGCATCGAGAAGACCTACATCGACGAAAACGGCGAGCAGATGTTCGACGACAAGCAGCAGCCGACGCAGAAGTGGAACGATTTCTCGCGTCTGCTCGGCGAGTACGAGCAGGATCTCGAGCGCAGCCGCGAGATGTGCGCGATCCTCGGCGATTACGGCCTGTTCGAGCCGTTTACCATGCAGGCGAGCTTCCGCAGCGAGGGCGACAAGCCGCTGCAGATGGCCGGCATGTTCCGCGTGATCGAGAGAAACCTCGAGAATCTGAATGCCGCGCAGCTGAAGAACCTGATCCGCAAGGGCATCCTGCCGCGCATCTACATTCACCTGATGTCGCTCGAGAACTTCGGGCGCCTGCTCGACCGCAGGGCGCAGCGCAAGCCGAGCTAGGCTCCTGCCCAGGGCAGCAGCCTGAGGTGCCGGCGATTGGCTTCGTAGCATTCGCAGGACATCTGCTCCAGGCGTTTCCGATCCAGGATGCGCATCATCCGACGCCGGTAGTCGATGATGCGCAGTGCGCGCAGCTTGGCGGCAGCGAGGCTCACGCGCGGTCGCGTCGCGGTGAGCATCTGCGAGAGCATGTCGTGCGTCAGGGCGAGCTCATCGCGCTCGACGCGATCGTGCATCGCCAGCAGCCAGCGCGCGAGGCGCTCGACGATGGCGTGATAGGAATTGCACGCGACCGAGCGCCCCACCACGTTGAGGGCATACCCCGCGTAGGCGAGCATTGCATCGTGCAGCGCGCGATGCTCGTGCATCAGCTCGTCGAACCGTGCCAGGGGAATGCGATAGCCGCTGCCGCCGACCTGGACCACCGCGGTAAACGCATTGAGCGGGGCACCGCCGACCAGCGATACCCCGATGACGCCCTCGGCGCCGACGATCGCGCACTCAGCCTTGTCGCCCGACCGGATGCCGAGGGTCAGCGAGCACACCGCGGACGCGGGAAAGTAGACGTACCTCGCGCGATCGCCTTGCGTCGCGATCTCTTCGGCGAATCGGAAGTCGATTTTTTCCGCTGCGTCGAGGCACTGGCGTCGCGTGGCAACGGGAAGCGAGTTCAATAAGAGGTTGAGCGACGCATCGACCATGGGCGCGTAGGGTTTCACCCGACATTACCCATGTCTCACACCGTTCTCAATCTCATTCGGACTTTGTTGTTTTTACAAAGATAATCGGCACTTTTGGTTCTTATGGAAACAGACGCCACGAGGTAGATCCTTTAAAACGCCCGTCGGGAGAATCCTTACCTTGGCGGCAAAGCAGATCATCGCGGTTCGCACGCGCCGCGCCAAAGGCGCGGAAGAGATCACGCACCTGGCAGAGGCACATCGCGGTGGAAGGCGCTGGCTGAGCGTGCGCGACACGATCAGCGCGATCGAGGACGGCGAGCGCTTTTACTTCGAGGCCGGAAGCGAGAGCCTGCTGCTGTCGGTGCAGCAAGACGAGGACGGCCGCAAATCACTCACCGTCGGCTTCGAGCCCGGCGCAGAGCTGTTGCTCACGCTGCCCCGCGACTAGACTGTCAGTCTCGGTGTGCTCTCGATTCTGACGCAATGACCAGCAGGTCCACGGAGCTCTAGCGGCCGGGCTACGGCCGCGAGGAATGACTGACGTACGAGCCCTGCTGTTGACGGATTTGGTCGACAGCACGGCGGTCTCGGCGCTGCTAGGGGATCAGGCGGCAGCGAAGCTGTGGGCGGCTCACGATCGCGTGGCACGCGATCTTCTTCGCGACTGGCGCGGGCGCGAAATCGACAAGAGCGATGGCCTGCTGCTCCTTTTTGAATCCACTCGGGACGCCGCGGGCTATGCGGCTGCATATCACGAGGCTCTGGCGAGGCTGGAAATTCCCCTGCGCGCCCGCGCAGGCTTGCATGTCGGCCCGGTCGTTCTGCGGCAAAACAGCGCCGCCGATGTCGCGCTCGGTGCGAAGCCGCTCGAGGTCGACGGCCTCGCAAAGCCCATCGCAGCGCGCGTGATGGCGCTCGCGCTCGCCGGGCAAACCCTGATGACCCTCGAAGCGCGCGAGGCGCTCGGTGAACCCGCCCTCCGGGTCCAATCGCACGGCCACTGGGCGATGAAGGGCCTCCCCGAGCCAGTCGAAATCTTCGAGATCGGTGGCGACGATTCGCCATTCCGGCCGCCACCGGACGGCGAGAAGAGTCATCGCGTCGTGCGCCAGGGCGACCTTTGGCTGCCTGTCCGGGCTGTCAAGCACAGCCTGCCGGCCGAGCGCGACGCATTCGTCGGGCGACGCGAGGCGCTGGCCGACCTGAGTCATCGATTCGAGAGCGGTGCGCGACTTGTCTCCATCATCGGCATCGGCGGCAGCGGCAAGACGCGCTTCGTCACGCGCTTCGCCTGGTCATGCCTGGGTGAATTTCCCGGCGGCGCCTGGTTCTGCGATCTCGCACAGGCGCGCGGCCTGGACGGCATCCTGCATGCGGTCGCCACAGCCCTCGAAGTGCCGCTCGGCAAGGAAGACGCGATCACGCAGCTCGGCAATGCGCTCGCGGCACGAGGCCGCTGCCTCGTCATCCTCGACAACTTCGAGCAAGTGTCGCGGCATGCGAGCGAGTCGCTCGGAGTCTGGTTGAATCGCGCGAGCGCAGCGCGCTTCGTCGTCACGACGCGCGAAGTCCTGGGCCTCGCCGGGGAGCAAGTGCTCGCGTTGCCGCCGCTCAATGCGGATGACGCGCGGGTGCTGTTTGTCCGGCGCTGCGAGGCGGCGCAGCAGGACTTTCGTCTGGCGCATGAAGACGAGGCCGCGGCAGTCGAGCTCGTCAAGCTGCTCGACGGGCTGCCCCTCGCGATCGAGCTGGCGGCGGCACGGGTAAGGGTGATGCCGCCGCGGACGCTACTCGCGCGGATGGGCGAGCGCTTCAAGCTGCTCTCGTCGCAAGGTCAGCGCGCGGATCGGCAGGCAACGCTGCGCGCGACCCTGGATTGGTCATGGGATCTCTTATCGCCCTCCGACAAGGCTGCCCTCGCGCAGCTCTCGGTCTTCGAAGGCGGGTTCGCGCTCGAGGCGGCCGAAGCGGTGCTAGACCTCGCGCCATGGGACGCGCACGCCTGGGCCATCGATGCGGTGCAGTCACTCGCGGACAAGTCATTCGTGCGCAAGATCTCCGACGATCGGTTCCATCTGCTGGTCAGCACGCAGGAATACGCGGCGGAGCACCTGCGAACGGAAGGTCGATTTCCCCGCAGCGGCCCCCGGACGCTGGCGGCAACACAAGCGAGGCACTTTGCCTATTTCGCCGAGCTCGGCGAGGAGCGCCTGGCAACCCACGTGCTGCCGGACGTCGACAACCTGGTCGCGGCATGCAGGCGCGCGGTGCAACACGAGGCGTCCGCTTACGTTGCGGGAAGCCTGGAAGGCGCTTGGACCGCCCTCGAGCTGCGCGGTCCGTTCAGCGCTGGCGTCGAGCTGGCGTTGGCGGCTTTGGACGTGCATTCGCTCGAACCGTCGGCGCGGGCGCGGGTCGAGCGGATCGCGGCGAGCGTGTTCCATGCTGCGGGCAAGCTTGACGACGCCGCGGCGTATGTCCACGCATCTCTTGCACGCGCAAGGGCAATCGGCGACAAGCGCCGCGAGGCCGAAGCACTGTACACGCTTGCCGTCCTCCATAAGTCCAAGGGCGAGCTCGACGAAGCACGGGCATTTTTCGAGACGACCCTTCGGCTCCTCGCGCAAAATCCCGATCCCACCCTTGAATCGCGAAGCCGGAATGAGCTTGGGGCCATCGCCGAAGCGCAAGGCCACGCGGAACAGGCGCAGCAGCATTTCGAGATGGCGGCAACCATGGCGCGGGCGCTGGGCGATCGTCGGCGGGAAGGCCGCATCATTGCCAACATGGGCGTCCTGCTGCTGGAGCAGGGCCGCGTCGAAGAAGGGCGCATCCACTATGAGCAGGCGCTCGCCATGGCGCGCGAAGTGGGCGATCGCCAGTGGGAGGGCAACATGTTGTGCAACCTTGGCCTCCTGCACCAACTCGAGGGCAAACCGGCCCAGGCGAGCCTTGAGCTTGAGCAGGCGCTCGAGGTCGCGCGCGAATTAGGCAATCCGCGTCTTGAATGCCTGGCGCTCTGCAACCTGGGCATCGTGTGCGAATCTTTGGTGCAACTTGCCGAGGCCGAGATCCGCTACCGCCAAGCCCTCGGCATCGCACGCAACATGCACGACCGGCGCTCCGAAGGGCAGGTGCTTGGCTATCTCGCCCTGGTTCACGCCAAGCGCTCGGAATTCGAGGCCGCGCGCGAGTGCATAATGCTTGGCGACGCGCTGCTAAGAACGATGTCCGACCGCTTCAGCCTCGGGATCCTCAAGTCCAGTGCGGCGGAAACCGAATATCTCGCGGGCAACACGGCGGCGGGCGACGCCGCGCTCGAGGCCGCGCAATCGTTGCTGAAGGAACTTGGGGCGGGGCCCCGGTCCGAGCTCGGGCTCGGAATCGAGCGAGCTCGCCATCTGCGCGCCCGGGTCCATAAGGAGTCTTGACGACGTGCTGAACGATGCGTTGACGTTGACACCCAGAACAGGACTGCAGGCAATCCAATGCCACTATTGAAAGTGCGTTGTACGAAATGCGGCTTCATGATTCCGACCGGCATGAACATGGACTATGACGAATTCAAGTCCGTCACATACATGACGCACACGATCAAGTGCCCGCAGTGCGGACAGGAAAGAAACTGGACCGTAGACGATGTCGATCGCTCGGTGTTCGCAACCCCGCCGGGGGGCAAGAGGCATTAGCGATTGCCTAAGCCGGCGGTCGTCCGGCAATCACGTCGACCAGCGCGAGGAGCTTGTGCTCCGGAAGGACGATGTGCCCATCGCGCCATGCGCGGACGGCCTCCACCGGGACCTCCAGCCTGCGCGCCACTTCCGTCATGCCGAGTCTGGTTTCGGCGAGGTCAAGAACGTGCCGGACGAGGGGATTCGATCGGTCCATGCGCTGGCAGAAGATACTCAAGGAATGTGACGGCTGGCCGATGCGTTTTAGCCCGGAGTCCGCACTTTGAAATTCTTTGCAATGGATCCCGCAACCGCCCGCGTCAGCGTCGATGGTGGGCCGGGTTGGATTCGAACCAACGACCAAGGGATTATGAGTCCCCTGCTCTGACCGGCTGAGCTACCGGCCCGGTCTCCAAACTGAAAGGGCCGCTTGCGCGGCCCTTTCGTCTTAGCCTTCCTGGTCCAGGAAGCTCTTCAGCCGCTCCGACCTGGACGGGTGGCGCAGCTTGCGCAGCGCCTTGGCCTCGATCTGTCGTATGCGCTCGCGCGTGACGTCGAACTGCTTGCCCACCTCTTCGAGGGTGTGGTCGGTCGACATCTCGATGCCGAAGCGCATGCGCAGCACTTTCGCCTCGCGCGGCGTGAGCGTGTCCAGGACTTCCTTGGTCACGTCGCGCAGGCTGGCGAAGGTGGCGGCATCGGAGGGCGCGAGCGTCGACTGGTCCTCGATGAAGTCGCCAAGATGCGAATCGTCGTCGTCGCCGATCGGCGTCTCCATCGAGATCGGCTCCTTCGAGATCTTGAGGATCTTGCGGATCTTCTCCTCGGGCATCTCCATCCTCTGCGCGAGCGTCGCCGGATCGGGCTCCTGCCCGGTCTCCTGCAGGATCTGGCGCGAGATGCGGTTCATCTTGTTGATGGTCTCGATCATGTGCACCGGGATGCGGATGGTGCGCGCCTGGTCGGCGATCGAGC
>Ga0134121_10000430_pt1 | contig 49228 bp, 50 predicted proteins | sample KB301_FD_96463 | JGI IMG/M metagenome (GOLD analysis project Ga0134121, IMG submission 96463) | Terrestrial soil microbial communities without Nitrogen fertilizer from Kellogg Biological Station, Michigan, USA - KB3-0-1 | ecosystem: Environmental > Terrestrial > Soil > Unclassified ...
GCCCGCGGCGGTGCTCGACGCGGTCGTCTGGCACGAGGTCTGCCACCTCGAGGTGATGGACCACTCGCCGCGCTTCTGGGCCCTGCTCGCGCAGCGCTGCCCGGACCATCGCCGCCATTCGCAGTGGCTGCGGCGCAACGGCGCCTCGCTCGTGCTGTGAGCGGATCCGCGACCGCGCCCCGCGTCGCCGTCGTCGGCCACGTCGAGTGGCTCGACTTCGCGGTCGTCGATCACGTGCCGGTCCCCGGCGAGATCGTCACCGCGAGCGAGCACTTCGCGTGCGCGGCCGGCGGGGGCGCCGTCGCGGCGGTGCAGCTGCGCAAGCTCGCCGGCGCGGCGGCGTTCCTGACCGCGCTCGGCGGCGACGAGCTCGCCGCGCGGGCGGAGGCGGAGCTGCGCGAGCAGCATGGGATCGAGCTGTACACAGCGCGGCGCCCGCGCTTGCAGCGCCGCGCGTTCAGCCACCTCGACGCGCACGCGGAGCGCACGATCACCGTGCTCGGCGAGCGGCTCGTCCCGCACGGGGACGATCCGCTGCCGTGGGAGTCCCTGCGCGAGGCCGACGGCGTCTACCTCACCGGCGGGGACGCGGCCGCCGCGCGTGCGGCCCGTGGCGCGCGCACGCTCGTCGCGAGCGCCCGCGCGCACGAGACGCTGCTCGCTTCGGGCGTCGTGCCGGACGTGCTCGTCGCGAGCGCGAGCGACGAAAAGGAGTGCGCCGGTGCCGCCGCGCTGCCGGCGCCGTGCTGGCTCGTGCTCACGCACGGCGGGCAGGGCGGGCACTGGGAGGGCGCCGACGGCACGCGCGGCAGTTGGCCTGCAGCCCGGCCGCCGGGAGCGCCGGTCGACGCATACGGCTGCGGCGACTCCTTCGCCGCCGGTCTCACCTACGGCCTCGCCGCCGGCATGGGCCTCGACGCAGCGCTCGCCCTCGCCGCCCGCTGCGGCGCCCACTGCCTCACCGGGCGCGGGCCCTACGCCGCTCAGCTCGCGACCGTCAGCTGAGGGCCAGCACCCGCCGCAACGCCTCAGCCGGCGTCTCGCCGTCCTGCCGCCCGATCACCCGGCGCCGCGCGCGGCCGACCCACGCCTCGGCGGAGCCGTCGCCGCGGACGTCGATGCCGGCACGCACGCGCGGGAGCAGGCGCCCGGGGCCGCTCAGCTCGAGCCGCGCCGCGACCTGGGCGACCGGCTCGAACACCCGCGTGCGCAGGTCGACCGCCTTCCGCGACGGGCGCTCGCGCAGCGACGCGACGCGCTCGGCGAGCGCGTCGAGCGCCTCTTCCAGCGCACCGAACCGCACCCGCTCCACGCGCGGTCCGTCGCGCACCGTCAGGCGATAGGCCACGTCCGCGTCAGGCGGAGCGCAGGCCCACCGGCACGTAGTCGCGCTCGCGGGCGCCCGTGTAGATCTGGCGCGGACGGGCGATCTTCTGCTCGTCGTCTTCGATCATCTCCAGCCACTGTGCAATCCAGCCGCTCGTGCGCCCGATCGCGAACAGCACCGGGAACATCTCGACCGGCATCCCGAGCGCCTCGTAGATCAGGCCGGAGTAGAAGTCGACGTTCGGGTAGAGCTTGCGCGAGACGAAGTACTCGTCCTCGAGCGCGATCCGCTCCAGCTCCAGCGCGATGTCGAGCAGCGGGTTCGTGCCTGTCACCTCGAAGACGTCCATCGCGGCGCCCTTGATGATCTTCGCGCGCGGGTCGTAGTTCTTGTAGACGCGGTGCCCGAAGCCCATCAGGCGCTCCTCGACGTTCTTGACGCCGTCGATGAAGGCGGGGATGTTCTCGGTCCGCTCGATCCGGTGCAGCATCCGCAGCACCTGCTCGTTCGCGCCGCCGTGCAGCGGCCCGTAGAGCGCGCCGACGCCGGCGGCGACCGCCGAGTAGGGGTCGACCTGCGAGGAGCCGACGCCGCGCACCGCGCTCGTGGAGCAGTTCTGCTCGTGGTCGGCGTGGAGGATGAAGAGGACGTCGAGCGCACGCTCGATCCGCGGGTCCGGCTGGTACTTCAGCTCGGCGATCTTGAACAGCATCCCGAGGAAGCTGCCGGGATAGGAGAGGTCGTTGTCGGGATAGACGTAGGGCATCCCGCGGTTGTGCCGGTAGGCGAACGCGGCGAGCGTCGGCATCTTCGCGATCAGGCGGATTATCTGCGCGTAGCGCGCCTCCGGGTCCTTGATCTTCGACGCCTCGGGATAGAAGGTCGAGAGCGCGCCGACGGAGGCGAGCAGCATCCCCATCGGGTGGGCGTCGTAGCGGAAGCCCTGCATGAACTCCTTGACGTTCTCGTGCACGAACGTGTGCGTCGTGATCTCGTGCGTCCAGGCGTCGAGCTGCGGCTGCGTCGGCAGCTCGCCGTGCACGAGCAGGTAGGCGACCTCGAGGTAGCTCGACTTCTCGGCGAGCTGCTCGATCGGGTAGCCGCGGTACTCGAGGATCCCGCGGTCGCCGTCGATGAACGTGACCGACGAGCGGCAGGAGGCGGTGTTCAGGAACGCCGGGTCGTAGGCGAGCAGCCCGAAGTCCTCCTCGTCGACCTTGATCTGGCGCAGGTCGATCGAGCGGACCGCGCCGTCCTCGATCGGGATCTCGTACTGGCGCCCGGTGCGGTTGTCGGTGATCGAGAGCGTGCTGGCGGCCTCGGCTACGCCCCCACCGGCTCCGGTCCCTGCGGTCTCGGTCGTCATCGGCTCTCCCTGATCTCAGCTCGTGCGTTCTCCACCTGTTGTACCGGATCGGCCGCGCCGGCCCGGTCCCGGGCGGTGAACGAGGTCAGCCTGCGGTGAGGACCGCGGACGCCATCGTGGCGACCATGAGCGCGAAGCTGACGAGCATCACGATGCGCCCGCCGGACTCGCCGTTGGGGAACGCCGGGCGCGTGATCCCGATGACGCCGAGCGAGACCGCCCAGATGGCGAACCCGCCGCCGCAGAGGTAGAAGGCGGTCTTCGAGTGCTCGGCGTGCTCGGCCGCGGCGAGGATCACAGGCAGCATCGGCGCAAAAGCTATCCGATCGGGACGTCGGCGGGGTCCGAATCGGCTCGGCTGCCTTCGTACCTGCTCTCGGTCGCCTCGCGCTGCCCCTGGTAGTGGCTGCCGAGCTCGGGGCTGCCATACGGCCGCTCCGCCGGGCGGTCGAGCGTCATGAAGGAGAGCTGGGCGATCAGCAGGCCCGGGTAGAGCTTGATCGGCACGCGGGTCAGGTTGTTGAGCTCGAGCGTCAGCGTCCCCTTCCAGCCCGGGTCGCAGAAGCCGGCCGTCGCGTGGACGATCAGCCCGAGGCGCCCGAGCGAGGACTTGCCCTCGATGCGTGCCACGACGTCGTCCGGCAGCTCGACCCACTCCAGCGTGCGCCCGAGGCAGAACTCGCCCGGGTGGATCACGAACGCGTCCCCCTGCGCGACCTTGACCTCCTCGGTCAGGTTGCCGGGCGGATCGCGCAGGTCGATCGACGTCACGCGGTGGTTGTGGAAGACACGGAACGTGTCGCCGAGCCGCAGATCGACGCTCGCCGGCTGCACGAGCACGGGCTCCCACGGGTCGATGCGAATCCGTCCCTCCGCGACGAGGCGGACGATCGTGCCGTCGGAGAGGACGGAGGCGGGGGCGTCGGTCATCGGGCGGAAGTCTGCCAGCAGCGCCGGATCTAGATGGTTGATCCCACGATCTCGCGGCGCGAGGAGCGCGCTGGGCGGCGCTGGGCGTCACCCGGCGTCTCGCCGATGCCGCCGGCATCGACTTCGACACCGCGCGCCGTCCAGCATCCACCCATCGCGCTCCTCGCATCCACGAATCTCGTGAGATCGACCATCTAGCGCTCCGGCGTGCGCGCCCGTGCGACGACGGTGCGCACGCGCGGCGGTGCGGGCACGACGGGATCGCCGTGCGGTCCGCGCCGCGGGTGGCGCGGCAGCGGGCCGCGCGGATGGTGGACCTTCGTCCCGCCACCGCCGCCCTGCTGGCCCTCCGCCTCCTCGGGCGCCTGCTTGATCGCCCACCAGACGAGCCACAGCAAGAGCCCGATCGGGATCTTGAGGATCAGCATCAGCCACACGAAGCCCCAACCCATGCGGTCGATGCTACCCCCGTGAGTGGGTGCTGTGAAGCCCTGCGCGGCCTCAGGCCCGCAGCGAGACGGGCGCGTCGGCGAACTGGGTGATGCGCCGCAGTTCGGCGACGCGGGCGGCGATCTCCTCGCGCGTGAGCGAGCGCACGCGCTCGGTGCCGAACTGCTCGACGTTGTAGGAGGCGAGCGCGGTGCCGTACGCCATCGCCTGGCAGAGCGTCTCGCGGCTGAGGTCGTCGCCCCCGGCGGCGGCGAGGTAGCCGACGAAGCCGCCCGCGAACGAGTCGCCGGCGCCGGTCGGATCGAGCACCGTCTCCAGCGGGAAGGCCGGCAGCCCGAAGAAGCCCTCCTCGGTGAGCAGCGCCGCGCCGTACTCGCCCTGCTTGGCGACGATCACCTTCGGCCCGAGCGCGCGCAGCTCGCGCGCCGCCTGCACGAGGTTCGGCTTGCGCGTCAGCTCGCGGATCTCGGCGTCGTTGAGGATCACACAGTCGACCGTCTCGATCGTCTTCAGCAGCGAGTCGCGCGCGATCTCGATCCACAGGTTCATCGAGTCCAGGGCGACGAGGCGCGCGCTGGAGCACTGCTCGCGCACTTCGCGTTGCAGGTCGGGCTGGATGTTCGCGAGGAAGAGGACGTCGCAGTCGCGCGAGGCCTGTGAGAGCTTCGGCGCGAAGTCGCCGAAGACGTTCAGCCGCGTGTCGTCGGTGTGCGCGGTGTTGAGGTCGTAGTCGTAGTGGCCGCGCCAGAAGAACGTCTCGCCGCCGGGCACGTGCTCGATGTCGTCGGTGATGACGCCGCGACCGTGCAGGACCGCATACTCGTCGGCGCCGAAGTCGTCGCCCACCGGTCCGACCGGGCGCACGTCGGTGAAGAAGGACGAGGCGAGGCTGAAGTGCACGGCCGAGCCGCCGAGCATCTTCTCGCGGCTCCCAAACGGCGTGGTGACGGCATCGAACGCGATCGAGCCGACGACGGTGAGCGACATGTGGGTGGCGGCCTTTGTCTGGTCGTGGGTGCGAAGCGGCGGGGGTAGCGTAGCGGCGTTGGAGCTGGCCAGATGCACTCGCGATGGCGAGCGGTTGGTCGAGGACGCGTGCGGACGCACCTCGGGTGCGCCGAACGAGCTGCGCGCGGTGCGTCGATGTGTAACCCAGCGCACATCGATCGGCGGCTTCCGATGCATGCCTCCTTGGGGCCGTCGGGGGTGGAGGAGCCGTTCGGCGACTCGCGACCGAGGTCGCCTAGCGGCAGCACTGTGGGGTCGCCTTGAAGGCGACCCCACAGATGATGCATCAGAGCGTATTTAGACTAGTCTGATCGTCGTTGTCTGTAGCGGTGTCAAGGTTTCTCTCAATTCACCTGATCCCGGACAGAGTCCACCGCCTACTACCAATCCTTGAGTGTTTCTTAGGAGTCTTAGTCTACCGATGACGCCTCTACTCACTTCCGCTAGGACACCGGAGCCTTCTACAGGTGGTTCGTATAGGCATCTTTCTCTGCTTATTACGAAACCACCACGAAGCTGCTTTATTAGGAATAGTATGCCTGTTATGTTCGGTAGCGTTCCTAGTATCGCGTTGTAATATATGCGCCCTCTTTCTTCACCTTCTAATAGGAATTCAATGCTTTCAAGTCTTCTGAATAATTCCTCCCCCGCGAGTCTGCAGTTTGCTTCTCTCACTCTAGCGGTGTCGATTCTGGTGATCTTACCTATTAGTATCCCAGAGGTTTTTGGAAACGCTCTCGAAATTGTTTTCGTCACCGTCGCGTTACATATGATGTCGCTCACGGGATTGGTGAAAGTCATTCTCCCATTTAGCACGAGAGTCGTTTCGGATGCACCAATTTCAATCGATCTTAGCGCGCTCGCCGACCCTGCGAGCAGCGACAGAGCAAACACCGTCGCCATCGCCACCGTGAGCACCTTCAAACGAAACATACGCGTTCCTTTCCTTTACATTGAGACATCAGCGCAGGAAAACTCGTTCCCACTGCGCAAGCGTGGGATACGCAGCGCCAGCCCGGCGCTTCGGTAGTACCTCCTTTTTAGTGCGAAGGAGTGAACGTCCGCGCAGCGGCGTGCACCGCACCTCGCGTTTCAGCGATCTAGGCGCCCGCCTCTGGGACAGCAGTCGGTGCCTCAAGCGTCCCCCCCGCTGGCCCCTTGTGAGCGCATGGGAGATCATATAGACCTGAAAAGCAGGAAGTCAAGCCCCTAAAGCGCGGTAGAACGGTAGACTCCGCGCCGGTGACTCTGTACACTAGCGTTTCTGTATCGCACTGGAACATGGGAGATCCGATGGGTTGTGGTTTCGGTAAGGTATTTTTGCTGTGTGTCCTTCTCTGGCCCGCCGTGGCTGCGGCGCCTGTTGCCGCGGCCGCCTCGTTGCCTGACGGGCGCCGCTATGAGATGGTCTCGCCTCCTTCGAAGAACGGCGCGGACGTCATTTCGATCAGCACGCGTACGCGCGCGAGCGGCGACGGGAACGCCGTCGCGTTCCTCTCGCTGACGGGGTTCGGGGACGTGCGTGGAACCGGAACGGCGACCGAGTACATCGGTGTGCGCGATCGACGGACCGGTAACGGCTGGTCTACCCATGCCATCGATCCAGGGCCATTTACGCCACCAACTTTCGTCGAGGGCTTTGCAACGCTCGAGTCGTATTACGTCGACGACTTCTCCACAGACCTCGATAACGGCGTCTTCCTGACGAAGACGCCGCTGACCGGCGACTCACCGAACACAGATGCCATCCCCAAGCTGTACTTGCTCCGAGGCTTGCGCGCGCCGGGACCGAAGCTTCCCCAACTGGTCACCGACTGCCCTGCATGCTCAGCTCCCCTGGGCGCGGATCCGCGTACTCAACCGGGCTTTGCCGCAGCATCGGCCGACTACCGGCATGTGATCTTCGAGTCGGAGGAGAGCCTCACGAGCGACGTCCCCTACTGCGAGCCTCTCTCCTACAGCTCGACCCGGAGCACGTGCCCGCTGCACCTCTACGAGTGGGCGGACGGGACTGTGCGCCTCGCAGGTGTCCTGCCGAATGGGACAGCCGCCGTCAACTCTCAGGCGGGTGGAGGTGCGTCGGTGACGACCTCAGATACGAGGAATGGCAACGCTGTGTACACGCCCAACGTTATCTCTCGCGACGGCTCGCGAATCTTCTTCACCGTGCGCGGGAGCGGAAGTGTCACCGACGGGGCGCTGTACATGCGGGTCGGGAACGCGACCGCTACGCCGTCCACGATTCAGCTCAACGCTTCTGAGCGCACGCCGCCCGACCCGCCGGAGGATGCCCGGTACCTGACGGCCACGCCTGACGGGACCAGGGTTTACTTCACGAGCCCTGAGCAGCTTACGAATGCTTCCGGCGGAGGTCTTTACGTGTACGACGCGAGCAAGCCGGACTCTGCTCCCGACAATCTCACGCTGCTGTTCGACGGATCGATCGGCGGTGTGGTCGGCGTCAGTGACGACGGCAGCTACGTCTACTTCGTCACCTCGCCGCCCTCGCCTCGGCTCATGCTCTGGCACGACGGAGCCGTCCATGAGATCGCGACGGTGGCAACCGAGGACGTCACGAAGCTGTCCGGAACCGGCAGCTTCTTTGGCGACCCGAAGAGCTCCCGCGTGACGCCGGATGGGCGGCACATGACGTTCGTCTCCTTGGGAGGCGGCTCGCTGTCGCACTCAGGCGTGGGCGACACTTGTGCCGTCGACATCGATCTCCGGTGCACCGAGGTGTACGTCTATGACGCCACTGCCAACGGTGGCGATGGAGCGCTGACCTGCGTCTCATGCCGCCAGCCGGCAAGCCTCCCGGCACACACCGACGCATCGTTCCTGGCGAACGTCGGGCACGGCTTGACCCACTTCGGGCGGCCGCTTAATCACTCACTGTCCGACGACGGACGGTTCGTGTTCTTCTCCACGGGGGAGCGGCTTGTCCCCGAGGACGCCAACGGCACCACCCAGGACGCCTACGAGTACGACACCGTGACGCACACGGCGCACCTGCTCTCGAGCGGAGCGCCGGGGGCCTCTCCGGCGTACTTCATGGATGCGAGCGCCAATGGGCACGACGCGTTCTTCACGACGCGCGACCGGCTCGTCGGTTGGGACGTCGACGATCAGGTTGACCTCTACGACGCGCGGATCGGTGGCGGATTCCCCGAGCCACCCGTGCGTGTGGCATGCACCACGACCGCCGGATGCCGCGGCCCTCAAGCCGCCCGGAACGAGGTCACGCCGCCTATCTCCGACCGGGTGTCCGGCGAGGGCAACGTGCAACGGACGCACCGGAGACGGCATTGCACGAGAGGACGAGTTCCTCGGAAGGTACACGAAAGAACGAGGTGTGTCAGGCGCCGGCATGCGACGCCGCGGCACAGCGCGCAAGCGCAGACCCAGAGGAGCGGACGGCGATGAGCATTCGCAGCGTATTCGCAATAGGCATGCTGACCATCGCTCTTTGCGTTGGATCGACGACAAGCGCATCGGCATTCGACATTGCCGGCTTCGACACCCAGCCGACGGGTTCGGGCGGATCGCTCTACACGCAGGCCGGCGGGCATCCCGACGCGCTCGCCACCCAGATCCGCTTCACCACGACGACGGTCACCGATGCGTCCGGCAACCCAGTCGTCGTCCCCGATGAGCCCGTCAAGGAGATCAAGGTCGACGCGCCCCCGGGCCTCATCGGGAATCCCGCCTCTCTCCCGAAGTGCACGATCGTGGAGCTCACCGAGGACGACGGCCCGTTCTGCCCGGCCGCCTCGCAGGTCGGAACCGTGACGGTCACGCTCACCTATGGGCGAGTGGGCACCTTCCCCCTCTACAACATGACCACCCCGCCCGACGCCCCAGCGCGCTTCGGCTTCTTCGTGCTCGGCACGATGGTGCTGACGACCGCCCAGGTTCGCACGGGATCCGATTTTGGGGTTTCTTTCATCGCGCACAATACGAGCGAGGGGACCGGGCTCCTCGCGGTCGAGACCACCTTCTGGGGCGTGCCAGCGGACCCGTCCCATGATGACAGTCGCGTCTGCCCTGGAAACTTCGGCAGCCCGCCGTGCACGACCGACGCTCCCCGCGTCCCCTTCCTGCGGTTGCCGACATCGTGTCCGGCGAGCGCGAGCCAAGGCGAGCCGTGGTCGCTCGCGATTGCGTCCTGGTTTCATCCGACGACGTTCTTGACGCGGTCGATCCACACGCATCTCGCACCCGGCTTGCCGGACGGACTGCCAGAGGATCAGTGGGGTCCCCAGCAAGGGGTGACGGGATGTGCGGACCTGCCATTTGATCCGTCGCTGTCGGTTCAGCCAACGGAGCCGGCGTCGCCGGGGCCGTCGGGGTACACGTTCGATCTGACCCTGCCCCAGAACGAAGACCCGGATCAGCTCGGCGAGTCGGACCTGCGCAAGGCGGTCGTGACGCTGCCGGAGGGCGTGCGGGTGAACCCGTCGTCGGCTGGCGGTCTCGGTGCGTGCTCGCCGGCGCAGATCGCGCTCAAGAGCACGACGGAGCCGACGTGCCCGGACTCGTCGAAGATCGGGGTCTTGAAGATCGACACGCCGCTGCTGGAGAAGCCGCTCGACGGCGCCGTCTATCTCGCGACGCCGCATGACAACCCGTCGAACTCGTTGATCGCGATCTATCTCGTGGCCAAAGGCCCCGGGTTGGTCATCAAGCTCGCCGGCGGCGTCTCGCCGAGCAGCAGCGCAGACGGGCAGCTCAAGGCGACGTTCGACAACCTCCCCCAGACGCCATTCTCAAACATGCACCTGGAGTTCTTCGGGGGCGATCGGGCGGCGTTGTCGAACCCGCCGAAGTGCGGGACGTACACGACCCGTGCCGTGCTGACAGGCTGGTCCGGCAAGACGGTTATCTCCGACAGCAGCTTCACCACGACCCACGACGGGCATGGCGCGCCGTGCCCGAAGCCCCAGTTCAAGCCGACGTTTGCGGCGGGAACGACCAACCCGGTCGCGGGCAAGCACGCCCCGCTGTCGGTGACGATCTCGCGCTCCGACGACGACGAGGAGATCGGCGGCATCGATGCGATCCAGCTGCCCGATGGGCTGCTCGCAAAGCTCGCCGGCATCAAGATGTGCTCCGGCACGGATGCTCGTGCCGGCACGTGCGGTGCGGGATCGCGAATCGGCAGCGTGACGGCTGCCGCAGGCTCAGGATCGGACCCGTTCGCAGTCAGCGGCACGGTCTACCTCGGCGGGAAGTACAAGGGCGCGCCGTTCTCGCTCGTGTTCGAGGTGCCGGTGATCGCCGGCCCCTTCGATCTCGGGCAGATCACGATCCGAAGCGCGCTGTACATCGACCGGCACAACGCCACGGCGAAGGTCGCCACGGATCCGTTGCCGACAATCCTCCAGGGGATTCCCTTGCAGGTCCGGTTGGTGAACGTGACGATCGATAGGAAGGGTTTCGCGGTCAATCCGACCTCGTGCGCCGCGAAGCAGATCACCGGCGCGATCCGGTCGAGCGCGGGAACGGTCGCTCACGTCCGCGACCGCTTCCAGGTGCTCGGATGTGCTGGACTCGGCTTCCACCCGGACTTCTCGATCACGGTCGGTGGGAAGGGCCATACCTCGAAGGGCTCCTCGACGGCGCTGAAGACGGTGCTGAAGATGCCCAGGGGTGGCGCGAATCTGAAGTCGGTGGACGTGAGTTTGCCGCTGAGCTTGAGCTCGCTGTTGAATGTGGTCAACGACGCTTGTACCCGGGCGGAGTTCGAGGCTGGACATTGTGAGCAGGCGCGAGCTGGGTCGGCGACGGCGATCACGCCCCTGCTGGCCCACGGGTTGCGTGGCGGCGTGTACTTCGTGAAGGATCCGGACAAGCCGGCCGGATCGCTGCCGAACCTGATCGTGGCATTGCGCGGTCAGGTCGCCTTCGATCTCGTCGGGACGATTCGGATCCCGCACGGAACGACGCTCGCGACGAAGTTCACGACGGTGCCGGACGTGCCGGTCAAGAAGTTCGTCCTCAGCCTCGTCTCGGGCAGTCACAGCCCGCTCGCGGCGGCTGAGAACCTCTGCTCCAAGAGCGCGCGGCGCAAAACCGCGTCACTCACGTTCAAGGCACAGAACGGTCTCGTGATCGAACGCCGTCAGCACCTGCACGTCGCAGGCTGCGGACGGCGCTAGGACCGCGGGCGGGGGCGACGCCGGCTGGCGTCGCCCCCGCCGTCGCGGGCTCAGCCGGCCGTGCCGGGTACGCATCGTGGTGGCCCTGGTAGAGGGCGAACAGGTCGCCCATCGCACGCCGAGCGGGTGGATCAGCCGCAACAGGACGTGGAACGGCGGGTTGATGCGCCCGCTCTCCAGCGCGCCGATGTAGCGCGGATTCGAGTGGGTCGCGGTGGCCAGCTCGCGGCGCGTCATGGCGCGGGCGGTGCGCAGGTCTTCGATCGTGCGACCGAGGATGCCGTGCGCGAGGACGATGCGCTCATTGTGCTGAGCGCGGATACGCTGTGCCTGCATGGGAGGTCTCGCTCCTGTGCCGGGCCCGGGGGTGTTGGTGCACCCGCCGGGCCGATTTGGTTGGTGGAGGTAATTCTGGCGAGTTGTGGCGGATAGAACCACACCTACCAACCAGAAGGTAGTATAATATTCTGGTCTCCCAAAGATCATTGCCACGCGAAGCCGGGCGCGCCGGATTGGACCCGCAGCGGCGCGCGCGAGGGGGGACACGAGCAGGGGATGGCGCCACCGGCCCGGCGTCGTCCCCTGCTCGCTCACCGGAATGCGTAGACCGCGCGACCTCCCAGCACACATCCGACTAGTCTCATCAGCGATGACGACCTTCGCTGACCTTGGCCTCTCCGAGCCGCTGCTGGAAGCGCTGCGCGACGTCGGGTACGAGAACCCGAGCCCGATCCAGGAGCAGGGGATCCCGCCGCTGCTCGCCGGCTCGGACGTGATCGGCCAGGCGCAGACGGGCTCCGGCAAGACCGCCGCGTTTGGCCTGCCGCTGATCCAGGGCATCGATCCCGGCGAGCACGAGGTCCAGGGCCTGGTGCTCACGCCCACGCGCGAGCTTTGCATCCAGGTCACGCAGGCGCTGCGCGCGTATGGCGCGCGCAAGGGCGTCGACGTGGTCGCCGTCTTCGGCGGTGCGCCGATCCGCTCCCAGCAGGCGCAGCTGCGGGCCGGCGGGCACATCGTCGTCGGCACCGTCGGCCGCGTGAAGGACCTCATCTCGCGCCACTCGCTCGTGCTGCACGCGTGCCGCTTCGTCGTGCTCGACGAGGCTGACGAGATGCTCGACCTCGGCTTCCTCGAGGATGTCGAGAAGATCCTCTCGCTCACCCCCGGCAGCCGTCAGACGGCCCTCTTCTCCGCGACGATGCCGCCCGAGATCCGTGCGCTTGCCGATCGCTACCTGTACGAGCCGGTGCTCGTGAAGGTGAAGGCGGCGACCCTCACGGTCGACACCGTCGAGCAGTTCGCGCTCGAGCTCAAGCAGGCGGAGAAGAACGACGCGCTCGTGCGCGTGATCGAGGCCGAGCGCCCCGACCAGGCGATCGTCTTCGTGCGCACGAAGATCCGCTGCGATCAGCTCTTCCGCACCCTGCGCGACCGCGGGCTCAACGTCAAGGCGCTGCACGGCGACATGTCGCAGGGCTCGCGCGACGGCGTGATGCTCGCATTCAAGAGCGGTCGCCTGCCGATCCTCGTCGCGACCGATGTCGCCGCGCGCGGGCTCGACATCTCCTCGGTCACGCACGTCATCAACTTCGACGTGCCGACCTCGCCGGACGTCTACGTACACCGCATCGGCCGCACGGGTCGCGTCGGGCGCTCGGGCCGCGCGATCACGTTTTACGAGGCGCGCCAGAAGCGCGACCTCGAGGCGATCGAACGCCACACCAGCACGCCGACGTCGCCCTGGACGCCGGGCGCGAAGGTCGCGGCGCTGAAGGTCGAGGCGAAGCCGCCACGGCACTCCAAGCCGCACGTCGCGCCGACCAACGGCGACGGCTCCCCGGCCGACGACCGCCGCACGAAGCTGATCGTCGCCGGTGGCCGCGCGCAGGGCCTCGAGCCGAAGGACCTGATCCACGCGATCACCGCCGCGACCGGGCTCGACGGCGAGGCGGTCCGCAACGTCAGAGTGCTCGACCAGTTCGCTTTCCTCGACGTCCCCGCCGGCGAAGCGAGCCGCGTCGTGGACGAGGTCAGCGGCACTGAGGTCGACGGCTATCTGCTCCGGCTCGAGCCGGTACGGGGCTGACTTCTCCGCTAACTGGTTAGCCTGGCGCCCATGCGCGCAATCCAGTTGCGGGAGTTCGGAGGCCCGGAGGTGCTGGAGCTGGTCGATCTGCCGGTGCCGGCGCCGGGCGACGGCGAGCTGTTGATCGAGGTCTCGCGCGCGGGCGTGAACTTTGCCGACACGCATCAGCGCGAGAACTCCTACCTCGCGAAGGCGACACTTCCGCTCGTGCCGGGGACCGAGGTTGCGGGCGTGCGGACGGACACCGGCGAGCGCGTGATCGCCCTGTGCGGGGGCGGTGGCTATGCCGAGTATGCACTTGCGCCCGCGGCGCTGACGTACCCGATCCCGGACGGGGTCGAAGACGGGGTTGCGCTCGCGCTGCTCGTGCAGGGCCTGACGGCTTGGCATCTCTACCGCACGTGCGGGCGGGTCGCGGCGGGCGAGTCGGTCGTCGTGCACTCGGCCGCGGGCGGCGTCGGCTCGCTGGCAACGCAGCTTGGGCGGCACATAGGCGCGGGCCACGTCATCGCGACGGCCTCCACAGAGGAGAAGCGCGAGCTCGCGTTGTCGCTGGGCGCCGACGCGGCGATCGACGGCAGCCCCGAGGGCCTGACCGAGCGGATCGTCGAGGCGAACGGCGGCCAGCCCGTCGACGTCGCCTTCGACATGGCGGGCGGCGCGGTCTTCGATGCGACGCTGGCGGCGCTCGCGCCGTTCGGGCGGATCGTCGCCTACGGGATCGCCTCGCGCGAGCAGAACGAGTTGCGCACCGGCGCGCTGATGCGCAAGTCGCGCAGTGTCGTCGGCTTCTGGTTCATGCACTGCCTCGGTCGACCTGAGATGGTCGAAGAGCCCTTGGCGGAGCTGTTCGGGCTGGCCGCGAGCGGCGAGGTGCGGGCCGCCGGCGGCACGACCTATCCGCTCGCCGAGGCGGCACAGGCTCAGATTGACCTCGCCGCTCGCCGCACGACCGGCAAGCTGCTGCTCGACCCCCGCGCCTGACCTTGGACTCGGCCCTCGTTGTAGGGTCGAGCCCGATCCCCGACCCCAGGAGGCCGCCGATGTCCCACGCCACGCTGCACACCTCGCACGGAGCGATCGCGCTCGAGCTGTTCGACGACGACGCGCCGAAGACGGTCGCGAACTTCCGTGAGCTGGCCGAGAAGGGCTTCTACGACGGGCTCATCTTCCACCGCGTGATCAAGGACTTCATGATCCAGGGCGGCTGTCCGCAGGGGACGGGGACCGGCGGGCCCGGCTACACGTTCGTCGACGAGATCAACGACCACAAGATCGTTCGCGGCACGCTCGCGATGGCGAACGCCGGGCCGAACACGAACGGCTCGCAGTTCTTCATCGTCACCGCCGACGCGACGCCGTGGCTCGACGGCAAGCACACCGCGTTCGGGCGCGTCGTCGAGGGGATGGACGCGATCGACGCGATCGAGGCCGCTGAGACCGGCCCCGGCGACAAGCCCGTCGACGACGTCAAGATCGAGCGCGTCGAGCTGAGCGACTGATCCGAGCGGGCCGGCTCGACGTTCATCGGAGCCTGGGGCCGCCCGCTTAAAGACGGGCGAGGGACGTGCCGATGGCGCTGGGATGACTCCCGGGGCCAGGCACCTGACGATCGTCGTCGCGTTGCTCGCGGCGTCGCCTGTCGTCGCGGGCATCGCGGCAGCCCGTCGGCCCGCCCGCACGGCGCGTGCGTCCGCCGTCGGCATCGGCGCGCGCGAGTTCCGCTTCGCGATCTACCGCGCGAGCGTCCCCGCCGGCCGTGTGAGCTTCAACGTCACGAACTACGGCGAGGACGGCCACGACCTCGTCGTGCTCGACCGCCGCGGGCGCACGCTCGCGCGCTCGGGCGAGGTGCGCTCCGGCGCGCAGGCGTCGGTGGCGGTGCGGCTCGCGCCCGGCACCTACCGGCTGCGCTGTGACCTCGCCGACCATGCGCGGCGCGGCATGCACACGACGATCCGCGTGACGCGGCGATGAGCGCGCACGCCGCCAAGCGCCGCCACCACGCCAGGCACCGCCACAGCCACCGGCACCCGCGCTCGCGCGCGAGCGGCGGTTGGACCGAGGCGCACGTCCATCGGCTGCTCTGGCGCGCCGGCTTCGGCGCGACCGCGCGCGAGGCCCGCACCTGGGCGCGCAAGGGCCGCGAGGCCACGCTCGACTGGGTTGTCAACGGCCCGCCGGGCGGCGCCCGCCTGCGCGGTCCCGCGCCGCACGCCGAGGGCCGCAAGCTCGATCCGCTCAACCAGTGGGGCGACGACGTCCTCTGGTGGCTGGACCGCATGATCCGCACGACGCATCCGCTGCAGGAGAAGCTGACGCTCTTCTGGCACGACCACTTCGCGACGTCCGATCAGGAGCGTCCGCTGATGCTGCGTCAGAACCGCATGCTGCGCAGCCACGCGGTCGGCAACTTCCGCGCGCTGCTCGGCGACGTCACACGCGATCCGGCGATGCAGCTCTTCCTCTCGCTCGCGGACTCGACGAAGGACGCGCCGAACGAGAACTACGCGCGCGAGCTGATGGAGCTGTTCACGCTCGGCTCCGGCTACACCGAGCGCGACGTGCGCGAGGCGGCACGCGCGCTCACCGGCTACACGACGAAGTGGAACGACCGCGGCCTCGTCGCGATCACGTACGACCCGGCGCAGCACGATCCCGGCGTCAAGCGCGTGCTCGGCCGCCGCGGGCGCCTCGGCGTCGACGACGTGCTCGACCTCGTCTGCGCCCACCCGCGCCACGCGCCCTTCCTCGTGGGCAAGCTGTGGGACTTCTTCGTCGCGACGCCGCCGAGCCGCGCGACCGTCCGCGCGCTGGCGGCGACCTACACCAGCTCGGGCGGGCAGATCAAGCCGGTCGTGCGCGCGATCCTCGAGCACCCCGCGCTGTACGCGAACCTCGACGCCCCCGACCTCGTCAAGTGCCCGGTCGTCTACGTCGTCGGTGCGATGCGCACGAGCGGCACCTACGTCACGCACGCGTATCCGACGTGGCTGCTGGGGGCGATGGGCCAGTACCCGTTCGCGCCGCCGTCCGTCGCCGGCTGGGACTGGGGGCCGGCGTGGATGTCGTCGAACTCGATGCGCCAGCGCTTCGCGTTCGCGAACTTCCTGCTCGCCTACGGCCGCCCGCAGGTCAAGAAGGGCAGCGTGAAGGCGACGCTCGCGCCCGCCAAGGCGTTCGCGCTCGCGCACGCCGCCGTCGGCTCGCCGCCGACCTCCGCCCCGATCCAGCGCGTCCTCACGCATCTGGCCGCCGGCTGGTTCAACGACATCCCGAAGAGCTGGCGCGACCAGGCCGACTGGCGCGCGGAGTCGCTGCAGCGCACGCTGCGCCATCTGCTGATCGCCGGGCCGGAAAGCCAGCTCTGCTGATGGCGCGCTCCGTCCACAAGGGCTGCAACGATTTCCGCCAGACGAGCGGCGCCGCGCGCGAGCGCTGGCTTGCGCCACGGCTTTCGCGCCGCCAGGCGCTCGCCGGAGCGCTCGGAGGGACGCTCGCGATCTGGGCCGAGCAGGCGCTCCCGTTCACGCGCGTGCTGGAGGCCGCCAGCGCGCAGGCCGCCGCCGCGCCGTCCGCGCCGGTGCTCGTGACCGTCTTCCTGCCCGGCGGCTGCGACCTGCTCGACACGCTCGTCCCCGTCGGTCAGTACGGCCGCTACTCGGATTTGCGCCCGGCGACGAAGATCGCCGCTCCCGCGATGCTCGCCGGCAACGCCTTCGGCCTGCACCCCGCGCTCACGCAGGGCTTGAACGGCGGCGTGAAGGGCCTCTTCGACGCCGGCAAGATCGGCTTCATGCCGGGGATCGACTACGCGAACCCCGACCTCTCGCACTTCCACTCGCGCCACTTCTGGGAGACCGGGCTCGTGACCGAGCGCGTCGCGCCCGGCTGGCTCGGCCGCTGGCTCGACCATCACGGCTCGCGCACGAACCCGCTACAGGGGCTGACGCTCGGCTCGACGCTCTCGCCCGTGCTCGCGACCGCCGCCGCGCCGGTCGCGGCGCTCGAGTCCCCGGGCGACGTGCAGCTCGACGTCTGGGGCGTCGATGCGCACCCGCACAAGCAGATGCTCGCGGCGTGGGAGCAGCTGTCCGCGGGCCACGGCCGCGGTCTGGGCCCGGCAGCGGTGCTCGGCGCCGCGCGGCTCGCCAAGCGCGTCGGCGACCAGCTCGCGCCCTACGCCGAGCACGACGACGTCGACCCGCTCGCGCCGCCGGTCGCCTATCCGGCCGACGACGTGCTCGGCCAGCGGCTCTCGCGCCTGGCCGCGCTGATCGCCAAGCCGCTCGGCGTGCGTCTCGCCGCGGTCGACGCCGACGGCCAGTTCGACACGCACGACAACCAGCCGGAGGACCTCGCCGCATCGCTCTCCTCGGTGTCGCAGTCGCTCGCGGCCTTCCAGGCCGACCTCGAGGCGCGCGGCGTCGCCGACCGCGTGCTGACGCTCGTGTGGTCGGAGTTCGGCCGCCGCCCGGAGGCGAACGAGTCCGACGGCACCGACCACGGCGCCGGCGGGCTCGCCTGGGTGCAGGGCACTCACGCCGCCTCGGGGATCCTCACCGACTACCCGTCGCTGACGGACCTCGACCGCGAGGACAACCTCAAGGTCACGGTCGACTTCCGCAAGGTCTACGCCTCGCTGATCGAGCGCTGGCTGGGCACCGACGCGGCCGAGGTGATCCCGAACGCGGGCGCCTACGGACGCTTGGCGCTGACGCGCTGACACCGCTCCTGGCCAGCCGGCCAACGCAGGCGCCGACTCCGGTAGCCTTGACCCAAGGTCAAGCGATCATCGAGGAGAAACGCCATGGCGAGTGTCGAGCAGATGCCGGTTGCGACCGCGACTGAGAACGGCACCGGCATCCCCGTCGAGAACCCGGCGACGGGTGAGGTGATCGCGACCGTGCCGACGCTCGGGGCGAGCCAGGTCAAGGAGCTGGTCGCACGTGCGCGCGCCGCTCAGCCGGCCTGGGAGGCGCTCGGCTTCGAGGAGCGCGGCAAGGTCTTCCTGCGCGCACAGAAGTGGGTCACCGACAACGCGCGGCAGATCATCGCCACGATCGTCTCGGAGACGGGCAAGACCTACGAGGACGCCCAACTCGCGGAGATCATGTACGCGGCGAGCGCGTTCGGCTTCTGGGCCAAGGAGGCGCCCGGCTTCCTCGCCGACGAGCACGTCAAGTCGGCGAACCCGTTCGTGAAGGGCAAGAAGCTGATCACGCGCTACCGCCCCGTCGGCGTCGTCGGCGTGATCGGCCCGTGGAACTTCCCGCTGACGAACTCCTTCGGCGACTGCATCCCCGCGCTGGCGGCCGGCAACGCCGTCGTGCTGAAGCCGAGCGAGGTCACGCCGCTCACCTCGCTGCTGATGGCCGATGCGCTGCGCGAGTGCGGGCTCCCGCAGGACGTCTTCCAGGTTGCCACCGGCGACGGGACGACGGGCGCGGCGCTCGTCGACGAGGTCGACTTCGTCATGTTCACCGGCTCCACGCGCACCGGCAAGAAGGTCGCCGAGCGCGCCGCGCAGACGCTCACCCCGTTCGGCCTCGAGCTCGGTGGCAAGGACCCGATGATCGTGCTCGCCGACGCCGACGTCGAGCGCGCGGCGAACGCCGCCGCCTACTGGTCGATGAACAACGGCGGTCAGGTCTGCATCTCGGTCGAGCGCGTCTACGTCGAGGCGCCCGTCTACGACCAGTTCGTCGCGAAGGTCGTCGACAACGTGCGCGAGCTGCGCCAGGGCCGCCCCGACGGACCCGGCAGCGTCGACGTCGGGGCGGTCACGTTCCCGCCGCAGCTGGACATCATCGAGCGCCACGTCAAGGACGCCGTCGACAAGGGCGCGCGCATCCTCGTCGGCGGCAAGCAGGCCGCCGGCCCCGGAAACTTCTTCGAGCCGACCGTGCTCGTCGACGTCGACCACTCGATGACGTGCATGACGGAGGAGACGTTCGGCCCGACGCTGCCGATCATGAAGGTCGGCGACGCCGAGGAGGCGCTCGCGCTCGCAAACGACTCGCCGTACGGTCTGCAGGCCTCGGTCTGGACGAAGGACGTCCGCCGCGGCGAGCAGCTCGCGCGCCGCGTCGAGGCCGGCGCCGTCTGCGTCAACGACGCGCAGATCAACTACACGGTGCTCGAGCTGCCGATGGGCGGCTGGAAGACCTCCGGCCTCGGGACCCGCCACGGCGCCGGCGGGATCCGCAAGTACACCCAGCAGCAGACGCTCCTGGTGACGCGCTTCGCGCCGACCAAGAAGGAGCCCTACATGTTCCCCTACTCGGCGCGCAAGACGAAGCTGCTCGGGCGCTTGACGAAGTTCATCTACGGCCGCGGAAAGCGGGACTAACGCCGCACGCAGCCCGGGATCTCGAGCGCCCGCCAGCGGGCGTTCTCCCGGTCTGTGAGCGGAGTGAGCTGGCCCTCGAGGCGGTGGAAGGTGTCGATCGCGTCGGCGCCGCGGTCGATCGCGTTCGCGTCGCCCTCGATCAGCCCCAGCTCGAGTGCGCCGAGCGCAACCGCGCGCTTGTAGCCGGCACGCAGATCCTCCGGCGCCGGGAGCTGCCCGAGCCGGCGGTTGGCCGCCAGCAGCCTCGCGGACCCGGCGCGCAGGAAGCGCACGCCCTCGTCGGGCGAGCTGGGGACGGGGATGCGATCGGTGGCGGCGGCCGCGCGCGTGCAGATCGCGCTCGCGCGCGAGCGCAGCTGGTCGGCGGACAGGCTGCCGTCGCCGCAGCCGGCGAGCGCGAGCGCCGCGGCGAGGGCGCTGACGGCGGCGATCGGCATGCGGCGCATCAGGCGAGCGTCACGCCAAGCAGCCGCTCCAGCTCCGGCACAGTGGTCTCCGCGCTCGTGTGGTGCACGGTCGCCATCCCCAGCTCCGCCGCGGGCGGCAGGTTGAAGACGAGGTCGTCGACGTAGACGCACGCCTCCGGCGCGGCGCCCGCGCGCTCGGCGCCGAGCCGGTACATCTCCGGTGCCGGCTTGCGCATCCCGATCTCGCCCGAGATCACGACGCCGTCGAACAGCTCGGCGAGCATCGCGCGGTCATAGCGGCGCGTGCCCCACGAGTTCGAGATCAGGCCGGTGCGGATCCCCGCCGCGCGCGCCGCGCGCACGGCGCCGAGCATCGCCGCATCCGGTCCGACGCGCGCGAACAGCCGGTCGATCAGGCCGACGTGCGCGACGCCGAGCAGCCTGCCGAAGCCCTCCTCGAACGCGGGCTCCTCGAGCTTCCCCTCCTCGAAGGCGATCAGCAGCGCACGGAACTCCTCGTCGCCGCGGAAGCGCTGGGCCAGCGTCTCGGGTGCGAGCCCCTCGTCGGTGCAGAAGGCGCCGAAGGACGCGAACAGGTTCGTCGTCAGCACGCCGCCCCAGTCGACGAGCAGCGCCGTTCGCGCCCCGTCCGCGCTGCCGTCAGTCGTCATGGGCCACCCGCCAGGCGTACTCGGCGAGGTCCGGGACGCCGGTGTCCAGCAGCGAAGAAGGGGTCGTCCGTCGTGCCGGCGAGCAGCCGCTTGTAGGAGCCCTCGAGGAAGATCGCCGCCTTCCACAGCGCCAGCGTCGCATACCAGCGCACGTCGCCCATCGCGCGACCGGAGCGCTCCTCGTAGCGCGCGATCAGCTCCCCGCGCGACGGGAAGCCGGCTTGCGTCGTGACGGCGCCGAGCGTGAAGATCGTCCCGGCGTCGCCCGCCTGCGCATACGTCGCGGTCAGGTAGCCGACGTCGGCGAGCGGGTCGCCGATCGTCGCCAGCTCCCAGTCGAAGATCGCGTTCAGGCGCGCCGGCGCCCCCGGCGCGAGCATCGTGTTGCCGAGCCGGTAGTCGCCGTGGACGATCGTCGCCGGTCCGGACTCGGGGCGATGCTCGGCGAGCCAGGCGCTGACGCGGTCGAGCGTGGCGATCTCGCGCGTCTTGTTGTGCTCCCACAGGCCGCCGAAGCGGCGCAGCTGGCGCTCGAGATAGCCGGTCGGCTTGCCGTAGCCCTCCAGTCCGCACGCGCGCCAGTCGACCGCGTGGACCTCGACGAGCGCGTCGATCAGCTCGTCGGCGATGCGCCGGCGCTGCTCCGGGGAGTCGAGCGCCGGTGGCACGTGCGTCGTGATCACGTCGCCCTCGACCTTCTCCATCACGTAGAACGGCGCGCCGATCACGCCGGTGTCCTCGCAGGTCGCGAGCACGCGCGGGGTGCGCACGTCGGCGTGCTCGACGGCGCTCAGCAGGAACGCCTCGCGCAGCACGTCGTGCGCGGAGGGCGGCAGCGGCGGGCGCGGCGGACGGCGCAGCACCAGCTCGGTCGCGCCGCGGCGGATCAGGTAGGTGACGTTCGAATGGCCGTCGCCGAGCGGATCGGCCTCGAGCGGTCCCTCGCCCAGGCCGCGCGCGTCGAGGAAGGCGGCAAGCGGCTCGCGCACCAGCAACGGCGCGAGCTCCAGCTCGGCCGCCTCGGCGTGGGTGTCGACGATCGCGCCGCTCACGCCGGGAAAGCTAGGCGAAGCGCGGCGGCGCGGCGCCGCTCAGGCGGCAAGCGGCTGACCGTGCCCGCCGACGACTGCGTCGAAGCGGCCGGGATCGAGCCGCGCCGGGTCGCCGACGAGCCCGACGACCGCGGCGCCGGTCGCGCGCTCGACGGCGGTCAGCAGCCGCGCGAGGCGGTCGCGCCGCGCCTTCGCGGCGCGCAGCTCGCTCCAGCCCCAGGCCGGGTCATGCGCTTCGATCAGCACCGTCACGTGCCGTGGCCGCTGCGCCGCCGCGGACGCGACGAGCGCGTCGTCTTCGCCTTCGGGTCCGGCGATGATGAGGATTTCCCGTGTCATGCCGTCATCCTTCTGTGCGCGCGTCAAGCGCGGGTATGCGTCGGGTAACAGTTGCATCAACTTCCGGAGTGGCCGCGAGTTGCGGGCCGGAGCGGCAGATCTCGTCGCGCTGGCTAGCCTCTGAGGCGCATGCCCGAGCTGCCCGAGGTCGAGATCACGGCGCGCCTGCTCGACGGCGCGATCGCCGGTGCGCGCGTCGAGTCGACGCTCGCGCCCGGCGTCAACGCGCTGAAGACGTTCGATCCGCCTCTGCACGCGCTCGACGGCACGCGGGTGACCGCCGTCGAGCGCCGCGGCAAGCACCTGCTCGTGCGCTTCGATGCAGGGCTCGTGCTGCTGGTGCATCTGATGTCCGCGGGACGACTTCAGCTCTACGACAAGCGCGCCGGCTTGCGCGACCGCACCTCGCGGGTCCTGGTCCGCCTCGACGACGGCCGCGAGCTGCGGCTGCGCGAGTTCGGCACGAAGCAGGCGGCGTGGGCGAAGCTGCTGCGGGACAAGGAGGTCGAGGCGGAGGAGGCGCTCGCGACGCTCGGGCCGGAGGCGTGGCCCGACCCGCCGCCGCTGGGGCCGCTGCTCGCCCAGCCGCGTCCGCTGCACTCGCTGTTGCGCGACCAGCGCACGCTCGCCGGCGTCGGGCGCTCGTGGGTCGACGAGATCCTGTGGCAGGCGCAGCTGTCGCCGTTCAAGCGGGGCGCCGACCTGGATGCGGAGGAGGCGCAGCGCCTGCGCGCGGCCGTCGTCGACCGACTCGGCGCCGCGCTCGCGCTCTACGCGGAGACGCTGACGCTCCCGCTGCCGGACAAGCTGCCGCTGCCGCTGCGTGTGCACCGGCAGGAGGGGGAGCCGTGCCCGCGCTGCGCGACGCGCCTGGAGGCGGTCCACTTCGAGGACTACGTGATCGCCTACTGCCCGACGTGTCAGACGGAGGGGCGAATCCTCAAGGACCGGCGCCTCTCGCGCCTGTTGAAGTAGCCTCCGGGCCATGATCGAGCCCGGCCAGACCGCCCCCCAGTTCACGCTGCCCGACCAGGACGGCGAGCCCGTGAGCCTCGGCGACTACGCCGGCACCACGGTCGTCCTCTACTTCTACCCGAAGGCCAGCACCTCCGGCTGCACGGTGCAGGCATGCGGCGTGCGCGACCACCTGCCCAACTACGCCGAGGCCGGCGCCGTCGTGATCGGCATCTCCCCGGACCCGGTCAAGGCCGTCAAGAAGTTCGCCGACGAGCACGCACTCGACTTCACCCTCCTCGCCGACGCGGACCACGCCGTCTGCGAGGCATACGGCGTGTGGGCGGAGAAGAGCATGTACGGGAGAAAGTATTTCGGCGCCCTCCGCGCGACATTCGTCATCGGCCCCGACGGCACGGTCGCGCACGTGATCCCGAAGGTCACGCCGAAGACGCACGACGACGAGGTCTTGGCGGTCTTGGAGCAGTTGGCGGCGGCGTAGCGATCGGTCACACGACCGTCACACCATCTTCACCGGGCAAGGCGCACATGTGCCATAGCGTCGCGTGGGACATCGCCTCATCCAGAGCCAACCGCTGGAACCGAGGCGAACCACCGTGTGGCTCCGTGCGGCCGCCGCCGAGCGCGGCAGCCGACGGGGCCCTTGACGAGGCATGGAGGCAGCATGAACAGAAGCGTTTTCGCGGGGCTTGTCGCGGCGACGGCATCGCTCGCGCTGGCGCCCGCTGCGATCGCCGGCAACGGCACGCCGATCAACACGGGCTCGGCGAACACGCTGACGCTCGCGCTCTACGGCGACGCGCCCTACGGTGCGAGCAACGGCGATACGGCGGCGTTCACCGCGACCCCCGCGTTCATCGACGGGGTCAACCACGATCCCAAGGTGGACCTGATCGCTCATGTCGGCGACATCCACTCCGGCAGCCAGGCGTGCACCGTCGCGTACGACCAGTCGGTCGCCGACATGTGGAGCGCATACAAGGATCCGCTCGTCTTCACGCCCGGCGACAACGAGTGGACCGACTGCCAGAAGACCAAGGAGCTGCCCGGCAGCGAGTTCGGCGGCGATCCGCTGCAGAACCTGGCCGCAATTCGCTCGATCTTCTTCCCGCGCCCCGGCTACACGCTCGGCGGCCGCCCGAAGCGGGTGCTGTCGCAGGCGCAGGTCGGCGCCGGCACGGACGCCAACTACGTCGAGAACGTCATCTGGGAGCAGTCGCAGACGCTGTTCGTGGCGTTGAACATCCCCGGTGGCTCCAACAACGACGCCGACAACTGGTTCGGGCTGGCGCGCACGCAGGCGCAGACCGACGAGATCGCCCAGCGTACGCAGGCCGATCTCGACTGGCTCGACCGGGCCTTCGCCCAGGCACACGCCGACGGCGTCGGCAGCGTCGTGATCCTCGAGCAGGCCGACATGTGGGACCTCGACGGCAAGGCGCCGTCGCACATCGCCAACTACAAGCCGTTCATCGACAGCATCGCCAGCCACACGTCGGCGTTCGGGAAGCCGGTGCTGCTCTTCAACGGCGACTCGCACATGTACCGCTCCGACAACCCACTGGTGCAGGGAGCGCCGTGCGTGATCGAAACCGGCGCGGCTGACGCCTCGACCGAGGCGTGTCCTGACGACGCGTACGCCAACCAGGCGGCCAACGGCGGCACCTACAGCGTGCCGAACTTCCACCGCGTCGTCGTCCACGGCGGTACGACGTTCCCGGCGCAACCGCTGGAGTACACCCGTCTCACCGACGACCCGCGTGCCGACAACCCGACGTCGAGCACGAGCTTCGGGCCGTTCAGCTGGCAACGCGTTCAGCCGTAGACTGACCGATGCTGACCGTCAGATGGGCCGGCGCAGCCGTGCTCATCTGACGGTCGATCGGCACGCCGGTCCAGGGCCTTGACGTTGGATCACCGGAGTGACAGCACCATGCGCACCCCAAAGTGGCGCTCGTTGGACCGCGCAGGCACGAGGCTTGCATGCCTCGACTACGGCGGGCCCGGGCCGTCGGCGATCCTGCTGCATGGCCTGGCGGGACACGCTGGAGAGTGGCGCGGGACCGCCGCGTGGCTGACGGAGACTTGTCGGGTCGTCGCATGTGACGCACGCGGGCATGGGCGAAGCGAGCCGGCGCCAGCGGACGTCTCGCGCGAGGCGCATGTCGCAGACGTGGCGTTCGTGATCGAGGAGCTTCGGCTCGGTCCGGCCGTGGTCATCGGCCAGTCGCTGGGCGGGCAGTTGGCGCTGATCTTCGCTGCGCGACACCCCGAGCTGGTGCGAGGCGTGGTGCTTGCCGACGCCAGCCCGGCCGGTGCCGGCGGGTCGGCGAGCGCCGCTGTCGCGGCTGCTGAGGTCGCGGCGTCGCTGAGACGCTGGCCGATGCCCTTCCCGACGCGCGAGGCGGCCGTTTCGTACTTCGCTGCCCGCTTCGGTTCGCTCGCCGCCGAGGCGTGGGCGGACGGGCTGGAGCAGCGCGACGGCGGTTGGTGGCCGGCGTTCGACGTCGACGTGATGGAGCGCACGCTCCGTTCGGCGCTCACCGACGACCACTGGGGAGACTGGGAGCGGATCCGTTGCCCCGCGCTGGTCGTGCGCGCCGGCGCCGGGATCATCCCTGCGTCGGAGGGAGGCGAGATGGTCGATCGGCTTCCCGGCGCGCGCCTGGTCGAGCTTCCCGGCGCGGCACACGACCTTCACCTGGATCAGCCGGTTCAGTGGCGCGAGGCCGTGTCCGCCTTCCTCGCAGAGCTCCGGTGACCTCTCGAAGCGCCCCAAGCCACTTCGAAGATACGTCCAGCAGCCTCCGCATCCAAGGTTGAGCCGCAGTCCGGTCTTATACGCTCCGCCCGATGCGGCGGATGAGCGGGATCGTGGGCGCGACCGTGGCGCTAGCTCTCCTCGGCGGCAGCGCGACAGCGGGTGCCGCCACGCTGAAGGCGAGCTACCAGCTGCACGGCAGCCGCGCATCGCAGCTCGCCGGCGCGCCCGACCTCGTCGACGTCGGGCCGGGCAACCACTTTGCGACCGAGACGGTCGACGGCGTCGCGCGTCAGGTGCTGGCATTCCCGCAGGGCGGCGGCGTGTCGGTGCGGACGGCCGGCCTCGTGGATCCGACCAGCCACTCGGTCGTGATGGTGTTCCGCTTGGCCGACGTCTCCGGCTTCCGGCGCCTGCTCGACTTCAGCGACGGCGCCTCCGACGACGGGCTCTACGACGCGAGCGGTACGACCGTCTTCTACGCCGGCGACTACGTCGCTCGCAGCACGGGTGCGGTGTTCGAGGACTCCGCCTACGTCCAGGTCACGCTCACGAGCGAGGCCACCCTCGCCGGCTCGCAGTGGACCGTCGTCTACGTCAACGGCACGCCGGTGGCCGCGGCCACCACGACCCAGGGATTCGGCCTCGGATCCGGGGTGCTGCGCCTCTTCAAGGACAACGTGAGCGGCTCCGGGCGCGGTGAGCAGTCCGCCGGCGCGCTCGCCTGCGTCCTCGTGTACGACGGTGCGCTGACCACGGGCGAGGTCCGGCAGGGAGCGGCCGATCCGACGCGCTGTCCGGCGCCCAAGCCGACTCCGCCGCGGCAGCTGGGGTTTAAGGCCGGCCACTACTCGGGGACCACCAGCCAAGGTCTGCCGATCTCCTTCACCGTCGGGCAGTCCTCCGTTCAGGACGTCGACTTCCGCTGGCGCGCGCACTGCGCCGACGGGCGCGTTCACACCAACGGCATCCTGCTCGGAGGCGGGACGCCGATTCGCCGCGGACGCTTCTCCGTCGGCGGCGTCCTCGACACGGGCGGACATGCTCACGTCTCGGGCAAGCTCAGCGGCAGCACCGCCAAGGGACGACTGTCGCGCTGGGGCAACAGCGCGTTCAACACCAGCTGCCCCGCCCGCGGGGTCAGGTGGCACGCCCACCTCGTGCAGGGCCTGCTGTCGTTGCTCTCGAGCGCGATAGCCAGCTTTCCCGGGTTGTCAGCGTCTTGACAGACGGGTCGGCGTGGCAACCGCTGGCACGCCAAGTTCCCCCACTGCACTCCCCCTGCGTGCCGTATGCTCCCGACTCGCCGAGCCTGCGGGCGCTGCGCGCCCCGGCTCTGGTCGTCGAGCGAGGTTGTCTGTGGGGACCGGTGCGCCGGTCGGAAAGGGATTGCATGAGCCTCAAGAAGCTCTCCGTCGTAGCAGTGGCGATCCTCGTGGCGCTGGGCGCCGCGAGCGTTGCGATGGCCGCCGGCAAGAAGGCGCCGGCCAAGGTCACGATCAAGAGCGCCACGTCGTTCAAGTTCAAGGCCAACCGCTACATCCAGGATGGCCTGCACTGGGCCAAGGACTCCTACACCGTCCGCTCGGGCGGGACGCTGCACGTCGTCAACGGGGACGGCAGCGAGGGTCCGCACACGTTCACGATCCTTGCGAAGAAGGACGTGCCGAAGACCGCGAAGACGCTCTTCAACTGCAAGGCCTGCAACAAGCTGACGAAGGCCCACGGCGCCGATCCTCAGACCGAGGCGCCGCCGAAGTTCCCGTTCCTCGAGAACGGCGTGGGCCAGGCGACGCCCGAGAACGTCGACCGTCCCGGTGACTCCGGCGTCATCGGCACCGGCAAGAAGGGCGACTTCGTCAACTTCAAGGTCACTGCCAAGCCGGGCACGACGCTCTACTTCATCTGCCTGATCCACCCGTGGATGCAGTCGAAGGTCCTGGTCAAGTAAGCCGCCTCGTGCGTATTCGCAGCGCTGCAAGGGCCCTGGCGCTCGCCGGGGTCCTTGCGCTCTGCCTCGCGGCGCCCGCGACCGCGCGGACGTTGGACTACTGGATCGCGGCCGTGCCGACGTCGTGGAACATCGTTCCCAACGGCCGCGACCCGATCATGGGGATGACGATCCCGCTCGCGGACTCGCTGCTGCCGACGGTCGTCTATCGCCGCTTCACGCCGCACTGGCGCAAGCCTGAGGCGAACGCCCCGCGCTCCAGCTCGGACGGGCTGCTGATCCCGGGGCCGCTGCTTCACGCCCGCGTCGGCGACCGTCTGCGGATCCACTTCAAGAACATGGACACGCTGCGGGGCGACCCGCACTCGATGCACTTCCACGGCGTGCACTACCGTCCGAGCTCCGACGGCGCCTACGTGCCCGGCGTCTCCGGTCGCGACGCCGAGGTGAAGGTCGGCCAGTCGTGGACCTACCGGCTGACGGCCGGCAGCGACTCGGTCGGCGTATGGCCCTACCACGACCACTCGCCGTCGATGATGGACTCGATCGACGGCGGCATGTTCGGGATGCTCTCGATCCTCGGGCGCCATGAGCGCGCGCCCGATCGCGAGTTTCAGGTCGTCTTCTCGCCGTTCGGCAAGTTCATGGCGATCGACGGCCGCGCGTTCGTCGGCAACACGCCGGTCTTCCGCTCCGACGTCGGCGACCTCGTGCAGTGGGACGTGATGGCGATGGGCTCCGACTTCCACACCTTCCACGTCCACGGCCATCGCTGGATCGGGCCCGGCGGCGTGCCGCAGGACACGCAGGCGGTCGGACCGGCCGAGAGCTTCCGCATCCGCTGGCGCGAGCAGGACCCGGGCACCTGGCTCTATCACTGCCATGTCGAGGATCACATGATGCGCGGCATGATCGGCACCTACGTCGTGAGCCGGAAGTGAGCCGCACGGTCGCCGTCGTCGCTGCGGCGCTTGCGCTCGCGCTCGCGTCGGCCGTCGCGCCGGCGAGCGCCGTGGCGGCGACCCAGCCCGTGAACGTCGAGTTCGCGGCCTTCGCGCCCTCGCAGCTCGACGTGCTGCCCGGCGAGACGGTCGCGTGGACCAACGTCAGCCTGCGCGTCCACACCGTCACCTCCGACACCGGGCTGTTCGACGCGGGCGAGGTGCCTCCCGGCGGGGTCTACACGCAGCGCTTCGCGGCGACGGGAACGTACGCGTATCACTGCACGATCCACCCGAGCATGACCGGTGAGGTCGACGTCCGGCGGGTGATCCTCGGGCCGCTGCCGGCGGCGGCGGTGCCGGTCGGCGGCCGCGTCGTGCTCAGCGGCCGAACGGCCGACCCGAGCCGGCCGGTGGCGATCCAGCGCAGCCTCCACGGCGGCGCCTTCGCGACCGTCGCGAGCGCCTCCCCGGCGCCGGACGGCAGCTGGAGCGCGACGGTGAGCGCCGCGGCGACGGGCGACTACCGTGCGACCGCCGGCGCCGACGTCAGCCAGACCCGGCGCCTGCTCGTCAGCGCGCGCCGCGTGCGGCTGCGCGCCACGAAGCGCGGCGTCGTCGTCACCGTCACGCCGAGCGCGCCCTACGCCCGCATCATGCTCCAGGCCGATCTGCACGAGCGCTTCGGCTGGTGGCCGATCGCGCGCTCGCGGCTGGACTATCTCTCGCAAGCGCGCTTGCGAGTGCGCAGGCCCGCGCGCCTGCGCGCGCTGCTCGTCGCGAAGGATGGTTGGACGCCGCTGGCGACGAGCCCGGTCCTCGTGCTCGGGCACGCCAAGCCGACGCACATGGGCCGCATGCACGCGCACGCTTGACATGTGACCATATAGTCACCTATGGTCCAGCCCATGGACGCGGTCTTCAGGGCGCTCGCAGACCCGACGCGCCGCAGCCTGCTCGACGAGCTGTTCGAGCAGGACGGCCAGACGCTCAGCGCGCTCGAGCAGCGGTTGCCGATGACGCGCTTCGGCGTCATGAAGCACCTGAAGGTGCTCGAGGAGGCGGGGCTCGTGGTCGCCAAGCGGCGCGGGCGCGAGAAGCTGCACTTCCTCAACCCCGTCCCGATCCGGCTCGTCCACGACCGCTGGGTGAGCAAGTACGCCGAGCCCTGGGCCGCCGGGCTCAGCGCGCTCAAGCACGACCTCGAGGAGGACGTCATGGAAAAGGTGTTCGAGATCTACATCAAGACCACGCCCGAGCGGCTGTGGGAGGCGATCACCGACGGCGAGCAGCGGCAGAAGTACTCGTTCGGGGTCGGCGTCAGCTCGGACTGGACGCCGGGCTCGCGCTACGAGGCGGCCCACGCCGCGGCCGGCGTGGCGATCAGCGAGGGCGAGAACCTCGAGGTCGAGCCTCCGCGGCGGCTGGTGCAGAGCTTCAACGCGCTCTGGAGCGAGGACGTCAAGCGCGAGGGGACCTCGCGGGTCACCTGGGAGATCGAGCCCGTCGGCGACTCGTGCCGCCTCACCGTCACCCACGATCAGCTGCGCGACGGCGCCAACGGCGAGCTCTACGGCGGGTGGCCGATGATCCTCTCCGGCCTCAAGACGCTGCTGGAGACCGGTGAGCTGCTGACGACCCCCGGCTCGCTGCGCTACCAGGAGGGATGGGACGCTTGACAGAGTGTCAAAGTGTCAAGTCTCGCGGCTCTTGTGTCGATGGTGGCAAGGATGTCGACTCAAGCGTCAGACGAGCGAGACGTGTCACCCGCAGCGGCGCCGGCCGATGAGGATCTGCGCCGTCTCGGGGAGTGGCTCAAGGCCCGCACCGACGACGTCGCCCACGACATGATCGTGCGCTCGGCGCAGCTCGGCCAGGTGCTCGACGCGGTCGTGGAGGAGAGCTTCGAGCGCGTCGGCGCGGTCTCGACCGTCGCCGTCGCGAGCTGGATGGCGGGCGAGGGTGTCGAGGTCGCGCGCGACGTCGGCCAGGAGTCGTGGGCGATCTTCGGCCAGCTCGCCGCGCAGCAGGTCGCGCCGCTGAACGAGGTCACCAAGCGCTGCCTCTGCTGGCGCGATGCCGCGGCGCAGGTCGTCGCCGAGGGAGCGGCCGAGCTGGGCCTCTCCTCCTCCGCGTTGCAGGAGGCGCTGCGGATGCTGCAGCGCAGCCTCGACGTGACGCTCGTGCGCATGTGCGAGTCGTTCGAGGGCGAGCGCCAGCGCGCCCACGAGGAGCTGACGCGCCGCCAGGAGGAGCTCGCGTTCCTCGCCACGCACGACGACCTCACGGGCCTGCCGAACCGCACGCTGATCCGAGACCGCATCGAGCAGATGCTCGTGCGCGCGAACCTGAGCCAGACCCCGGTCGCGGCGTTCTTCATCGACATCGACAACTTCAAGTCGATCAACGACACGCTCGGGCACAGCGTCGGCGACGAGCTGCTGTGCGCGGTCGCCGCACGACTCGACAGCGCCGTGCGCGGGACCGACGGGCTCGGGCGCCTCGGCGGCGACGAGTTCGTCGTGATCGCCGAGGGCGTCTCGCTCGGCGCGGGTCCCGAGCTGATCGCCGAGCGCCTGCTCGACGCGCTCAAGGAGCCGTTCAAGCTCGACGGAGCCGAGGAGGCGCAGGTGTTCGTGAAGGCGAGCATCGGCATCGCCAGCGGCTACCGTGCGACCGCGGACGAGTTGCTGCGCCACGCCGACATCGCGATGTACCGCGCCAATTGGGACGGCAAGAACCGCTACGTCGCGTTCGAGTCCGGCATGGAAGACGCGGTCCAGCTGCGGATGGAGATGGAGATGGACCTGCAGCAGGCCGTCGCGAACGACGAGTTCTTCCTCGTCTACCAGCCGACGTTCGACCTGCTCGACATGACGCCGTCCGGGGTCGAGTGCCTGATCCGCTGGCAGAGCGCCAGCCGCGGGGTCGTCCAGCCGGACGACTTCATCCCGCTGCTGGAGGAGACGGGCCTGATCACCTCCGTCGGCGCGTGGGTGCTCGGCGCCGCCTGCCGGCAGGGCGCCACCTGGCACGCCGCCGGCTATCCGATCGGCATCGCGGTCAACGTCTCCGGGCGCCAGCTCGACGACGACGACTTCCTCACCCATGTCCAGGATGCGCTCACCGCCAGCGGGCTCGATCCCGCGGCGCTGACGATCGAGATCACCGAGACGACGCTCATGCGCAACGCCGACGAGACGGCTCGCCGCCTGCTCGAGGTCAAGGCGCTCGGCGTGCGGATCGCGATCGACGACTTCGGCACCGGCTACTCGTCGTTCGCCTACCTGCAGCAGTTCCCGATCGACTCGCTCAAGATCGACCGCTCCTTCATCTCGGGCCTCGGCAACGGGCACGAGGGGGAGATCCTGCTGCGCAGCCTCGTCCAGCTCGGCAAGGCGCTCTCGATCGAGACGCTCGCGGAGGGGATCGAGCGCCCGCAGGAGCTCTCGCTGATCCGCCAGGAGCACTGCGACAGCGGCCAGGGCTTCCTCTTCGCCCGCCCCCTCGACGCGGAGGCGACCGAGGCGTTCCTGCGCGACTGGACGACGACGGACCTGATCACCGAGTCCAGCTCGTAGCGGCGCTCAGAGCCGGGGTGCGCCCTCGCCGGAGATGCCGCGCTCGACTTCGGCCGCCTGGGGCATCTGCGCCGGCAGGCCGCTCGCCTGGATCGCACCGGCGAGGTCGAGGATCATGCGGCGCGAGCGGCGCCAGCCCTTGACGGCGAAGGTGCCCGTCTCTCCGACGCGGTCGAGGTTGACGGCCTCGATCGTCCATGGGCGCCCGAGGAAGACGCGGCCGAGGATGCCTGAGCCGAACAGCGCGAGCGCGACCGCAAGCTCGAACGCGATCCCCAGCAACGGCAGGATCACGAACGCCAGCAGCGCGACCACGACCGCGGCGGCGAGCGCCAGCGCGATCCCCGCGAGGAAGTCGTCGGCGCCGGAACAGGCGTCGAGCGGGTCTGTCCAGCCGGCTCCCCAACCCGAACCGTCGGCCGACTCCCGGTCGCGTCGCAGCCAACGCCGCCAGGGCCGCGGCAGGGGGCGATTCGACCAACGGCGCCGTACGCGCCACCGGGCACCGTCGGGGGCAATCGCGATCAGGCCACGCTCCATGGCCGAAACCTACTGAGCGTCAGCGCCTGCCGCAGCTGATGTAGCCGTTCGCCGAGGCCGAGCTGCCGTTGAGGAAGTCGAACTTGCTGCTGACGGGCACGAGCGCGCCCGGCGGGCACGCGAGCACCTCGATGTAGCCGCGCCGGACGGTGCGCCCGCCCTCGTGCACGAGCACGCTGGCGCCGACCTTCGTCGTGAAGCGCAGCAGCGAGGCGTAGATGCCGCGGCTGATCTGCTGCAGCCCCTTCGGAACCTTCAGCGTCAGCTTGTAGGCCCAGCGATGGCTGTGGATCGCCTGGAAGGAGGCGTCGATGAGCCCGCTGATCGCAACCGGGTGCTCGCCGTGCAGGAAGAAGATGATGCTGTGGCCGTGCGAGCCGTTGTAGAGCTCGACGTTGAGCTTCTCGTCGACGCCGTGGAACTGCGGCGAGGTGCCGATCGCGACGCCGGTCCCGATCCGCGAGCCCTTCGGGCACGCGCGCGGATCGCCGCGGCGCTGCTTGAGCTTCTTCGCGTCGCAGCTCGGGAACAGCGCGCCGTTCACGCGCGGGCCGTGCGAGAAGAAGACCGTCGCCTGCTTGACCGTCTCCGGGTCGGCGTCCGGCACGTCGGTCGAGAAGCGCACGTCGACGGTGAGGCCGAGCGTCTGCGGCGTCGTCGTGAAGGCGAGGATCGGTGGCGTGGCGATGCCGCCGATCGTGACGTTCGTCTTCGCCTGCAACGCTCCGGCGCCGCTGCTGGCGCCGCCGAGCGCCGCCGCCACGACCGCCCCGGCAAGCACGAGAGATCGGAAAACGCGCATGTTCACACCCTACCCGCTCGGGGCGGGATCCGATCCAGTCGCTAGGGTCCGCGCTCATGCAACAGCGTCAAGAGCGAATCGTCGTCGAGACGAACCGGCTTCGCATCACCGGCACCGTGCGCCTCTCGCTCGAGGGCTACGGCAGCCGCCTGACCGACTACCTCAACGCGAGCGAACGCGAGTTCATCGCGCTCACCGACGTCGAGTTCGCGCCGCTGGACGGCGGCGAGGGGACGCGCAGGCCGTTCGTGGCGCTTGCGCGCCGACACATCGTGTTCGCTTGGCCGCTTGACGGCTAGAGGCTAGGATCATGAGCATGGCGAGCTACCCCAGGCGCACTGACCTGGCAGGCCTGCCGCGCTCGGAGGTGCTGAAGGCCTCGCCGCGGATGTTCGAGTCGCCGCTGCTGGACCGGCTCTCGCGGGTGCACTGGAGCGTCCCCGCGATCATCTTCGCGCCCGCGATCGTGATCGTCTTCGCGCACGCGCTCACGCTGATGCCCGGCTGGCGGGCGCTGCTGTGGGCGCTCGGGGGCTACGTCTTCTGGACGTTGACCGAGTACTGGCTGCATCGCATCGTCTTCCACTTCGAGCCGCGCGAGGGGGTCGGTGCGCGTCTGCACTGGATCATCCACGGCGTCCACCACGATCACCCGAACGATCCGCTGCGGCTCGTGATGCCGCCGTCGGTGAGCATCCCGCTGTCGGCCGCCTTCTACGGGCTGTTCGTGGTCGTGCTCGGCAGCCCGATCTGCTTCGCCTTCTCGGCCGGCTTCTGGAGCGGCTACCTCGGCTACGACATGCTCCACTACTACGTCCACCACCTGCCGGGCGGGCGCAAGCCGACGGCATGGCTGCCGCGCCGGCTGCACGAGCTGCACATGCGCCACCACTTCCAGGACCCGGACAGCGGCTACGGCGTCAGCGCGCCGTTCTGGGATCGCGTCTTCGGCACGGCGCCGAACCGGCGCCGCGTGCACGCGTAGAGCCGCCGGGTCGCTACGCCGTCGCCGGCACGCCGAACATCTGACGGAACGTGTCGGCGTCATTGAGGTGCGGGAACGTGCTGTCCGGCACCTCGGCGCCGAGGAAGTCGCAGATCGGCTCCCAGCCCTGCTGGATCTCGTAGACGAGCAGCCGGTCGGCCGGGACGGTCTGCTTGACCTCCTCGTTCCAGCGCTCGAAGACCCCGATCGCGAAGTCCTTCTCGGCGAAGCGGCCCTGGAACGTCGTGTCCCAGATCAGCGTGCGGATCATCGCCAGGACCTCCGGCGGCGCGCCCGGCCCCTGGCCCTGCAGCTCACCGCGCTCGGCGGCCTCCTTGAGCGCGTAGATCGTCTTCTTCGCGCTCTCGTACCACTTCTCGGAGTCGCTCACGCTGAGGATGACCTTCGCCTCCGGGTACGTGGCCATGATGTCCTCGTAGAAGGTGCAGGCTGGCCAGTCGACCGTGGCGCGGTAGCCCTCGAACGTCGCGTTCCAGTCGTTGCGCTCGCCGCCGAGCGCGGCCAGGAAGTGCGCCGCCCGGTCCGGATGCGGCATCAGGTCGATCATGTGGAAGCACGGGCCGAAGCCGATCTCCTCCAGGGCCGCCTTCATCGACCAGGTTCCCGTGCGGCCGAAGCCCGCGCCGATGACTCGTACGTCTGCCACGTCGATCTCCTTCGGTTGGGCTACCACTTGAGCAGCATCAGGCCGATCGTGACCCCGGGGCCGATCGTCACCATCAGCCCGAGGTCGCCGGCGCGCGGCTGGCGCTGCGCGATCGTCTCGCGCAGCACGTAGAAGCTCGACGGCGTGCCCATGTTGCCGTAGCGGTCGAGCACGTCCCAGCTGATCGCGACGTCCTCGTCGCTGAGCCCGAGCCCGTCGCGCACGCCCTCGACGATCCCGCGCCCGCCGGGGTGCACGAGCCAATGGGCGATCTCGCTGCGCGCCTCGCCCTGCGCGGCGAGGAAGTCGTCGACGAGCGCGCGCAGCTGCGCCTTCGCGATCCCGGGCAGCTCGCGGCCGATGTGCATGAAGCTGTCATCAGCCTCGAGCCGGAAGTGGACGGCGCCGAGCGTTCCGCCGACCTGATGCACCTGCGTCGCGACGACGCCCGGGCCGGCGGTCGAGCTGCCGTTCGTGAGCATCGCCGCCGCGCAGCCGTCGCCGAACAGCGAGAAGCCGATCGTCTTCGTGCGCTCGTCGCTTTCCTCGACGCGCGTGAAGAAGCCGGTCATCGACTCGGCCGCGACGACGAGCGCGTGCTTGCCCGGATGGTCGCGCATCGACTGTGCGGCCACCTTGAAGAGCGGGACGGCACTCGCGCAACCGACGCCGACGACGTGGTACTTGTCGGTCGTCGGGTCCATGTCGTAGTGCTCGAGCAGCCGGTGGGCGAGCGTCGGGCCGCCCAGCGAGTAGTACGTGGCGGTGATCAGCGTGCCGACGTCGCGCGGGTCGAGGCCGATCTCGTCGATCGCCTCGATCGCGAGCCGCAGCAGCTGGTCCTCGGTCTGGACGGTGCGCTCCTGCAACGTCGAGGAGAGGAGCTCCGGCGTCAGCTCGAAGTGGCGCTTGGAGACGCCGCAGCGGGCGAAGATCGCCTCCGCGAAGCGATCGCCTTCGAGCCCGAGCATGTCGAGCATCTCGTCCTGTGAGTAGGACGATTCAGGGTTCGCGACGGCGATATCGCTGACTCGGACGTTCATGCGGGCGTAAACCCGAGCCGGCACGCGACGATGCGGACAGCAGGGCGCGCCCGATCCTATCAGCGGGGGTGCTGGGACCCGGGCTCGGGATCCGCCGGTGCCTGGAGCTGTTCGGGCTCTGATCCTACTGTGGTAGCATCATGCCTGTGGCGAGCCAGAAGCGATCGATCTCCTTCGATGAGTCTGTGCTGCGAGAGGCCGAGCGGCATGCGGCCGGGAACCTGTCCGCGTACGTGAACGCGGCGGTGCAGCGGGAGCTGCGCGTGACGCGCGGCAAGGAGCTGCTCGCGGCCGACGACGCGGAGCTTGGCCCCGTCTCCGAGCGGGTCCGCCGCGAGGTCGCAAGCGAATGGCCGGCCTGACGCTCGACACCGGCGCGCTGATCGCCTATGAGCGGGGGCAGGAGCGCATGCGGGAGATCCTCGCGGTCGCGTTCGGTCGCGGGCTGGTGCCGACGGTGCCGGCGATCGCACTGGCAGAAGCTTGGACCGGGGGTCCGCAGGACGCGCGCATCGCGCGGCTGCTCAAGGCCTGCTCGGTCGAGCCGCTCAGCGAGCAGCTGGCGCGAGCGGGCGGCAAGCTGCGGCGCCAGACTCCAGGAGCCAGCACCGTCGACGCCTGCATCGCCTGCGGCGTCCGTCAGCGCGGCGACGCCGTCGTGACGTCGGATCCCGGCGACATGCGCGACCTGCTCGGATCACGGTTCACGATCCTCCGAGTGTGACGTCGGTTTCTCGGGCGCCGGTTTCCGATGTCGTGAGCGTGGAAGCGCCGAGCGAAACGGAGAGGGGGGGATTCGAACCCCCGAACGAGGTCACCCCCGTTACGCGATTTCCAGTCGCGCCCGTTCAGCCGCTCCGGCACCTCTCCGTGTATGCGCGACAGCGCGCTGGGAAGCGTACAGGCCTGCTCTGCCATCCTGCGGGCGTGCTCGAAGACTGGCTGACGCGTCGCAGCTACCACGCCGAGGACTTCCCGCTGGAGCGGATCCTCGCGGACAAGCGCGCGAGCGGTGCGAGCGTCAGCGTCGTGCTGCCAGCGCGGGAGGTCGCTGACACGATCGGGCCGATCCTGCAGGCGCTGCTGCCGTTGCGCGAGCAGGGCGCGATCGACGAGCTGCTCGTGATCGACGCCGCCTCCGCCGACGGAACGGCTGCGCTCGCCGAGCGGCTCGGCGCGAGCGTCGTTCAGGAGGCCGACGTCCTCGCCGAGCACGGCCCGGCGCTCGGCAAGGGAGATGCGCTGTGGCGCGCCCTCTCCGTGACCACCGGCGACGTCGTCGCGTTCGTCGACACCGACACCCGCGACTTCGACGCGCGCTTCGCGCTCGGCCTGATCGGGCCGTTGCTCGCCGACGCCGCCGTCGCGTTCGTCAAGGGCGCCTACCGGCGCCCCTTCCGCATCGGCGACCGGACGCTGCCCGAGGGCGGCGGCCGCGTGAACGAGCTGGTCGCGCGCCCGCTGCTGAACCTGCACGTGCCCGAGCTCGCCGGCTTCGTGCAGCCGCTCGCCGGCGAGGTCGCGGCGCGGCGCTCGCTGCTGGAGGCGCTGCCGTTCGCGGTCGGCTACGGCGTCGAGATCGCGCTGCTGATCGACGCGCTGCGCCAAGCCGGACTCGATGCGCTCGCGCAGGTCGACCTCGGCTCGCGCCAGAACCAGCACCAGTCCTTGCGCGCGTTGAGCGCGATGGCCTATGCGGTGATGGTCGCGGCCGAGCGGCGCGTGCACGGCGAGCGCGAGGTCGCCGGCACGATCGTCTTCCCGCACGGCGGCGCGCTCGAGCGGGCGCCGGTCGCGGTCGAGGAGCGTCCGCCGCTGCGGTCGATCCGCGCCACTCCGATCCACTAGGCTGCGCCGCATGAGGGCGCTCGTGACCGGGGGAGCCGGCTTCATCGGCTCGAACATCGTCGACGCGCTGCTCGCGCGCGGCGACGAGGTCGTCGTCGTCGACAACCTCTCGACCGGCTCGCGCGCGAACCTCGACGACGCGCTCGCGACTGGCGCGACGCTGCACGAGCTCGACATCGTCGACGCGCCCTCGCTGCAAGCCGCGTTCGAGGCCGAGCGGCCCGACGTCGTCTTCCACCTCGCCGCGCAGATCGACGTGCGCCGCTCCGTCGCCGACCCGGCATTTGACGCGCGCGTGAACGTCGAGGGCACGATCAACGTGCTGGAGGCCGCGCGCGCGTCGGGCGCGGGCCGCGTCATCTATTCCTCCACGGGCGGAGCGATCTACGGCGAGGCCGACGTCGTGCCGACGCCCGAGGACACGCCGATCCGCTCGCTGGCGCCGTATGGCGCCGCCAAGCATGCGGGCGAGGGCTACCTCGCGCTCTACGCCGCCCTGCACGGCCTCTCGACGATGGCGCTGCGCTACGCGAACGTCTACGGCCCGCGACAGGACCCGCTCGGCGAGGGTGGCGTGATCGCGATCTTCTGCGGGTGCCTCGCCGGCGGCGCGACGCCGCTGATCTTCGGCGACGGAGAGCAGACGCGCGACTTCGTCTACGTCGGCGACATCGTTCGCGCCAACCTGCTCGCCGCCGAGCGCCGCGACGTCACCGGCTCGGTCAACATCGGCAGCGGCGTCGAGACGTCCGTGCTCGACCTTGCGGACGCGATGCGGGCGCTCGGCGGCGAGACGCCGTTCGAGCCGCGCTTCGAGCCCCCGCGGGCCGGCGAGGTGCGACGGAGCTGCCTCGACGCGACGCAGGCGGGCGCGAAGCTCGGCTGGCAGCCCGAGGTCGACCTGCACGAGGGCTTGCGCCGCACGCTCGCCCACGTCGCGGCGGGGGCCACCGCGCGCTAGGATCGCCCGCGGACCGTGCTAGGCGGGGAGGTAGCGGTGCCCTGTACCTGCAATCCGCTCTAGCAGGGCTGAATTCCCTCTCGAGGGTCGCCGGCTTCCGAGGCCGGTGCACCGTGCGGAGGCGTTGATGGCCAGGTCCCGCACGATGACGGCCCGTGAACCAGGTCAGGTCCGGAAGGAAGCAGCCTTAAGCGGCCTCCGTCATGCGTCGCGGGAGTGCCTGGCCGGAGCTGAAGCCGGCGGCACGCTCGGAAACCCGTCTCGACGGAGGGTGCACGGTCCACTTCGCCTGCCAAGATGCCCGCGTGCGCGTGCTCGCGGACACTGAGCGCGCGGAGGCGCGGGCGATCTGGACCGAGCTGGAGGCGGCGCACGGCGCTCCTTCGCTCACCTGCTCGTGGGCGTGGACGGGGACGTGGCTGGAGCACTACGGCGACGTCGTGCCGCATCGCTTCCTCGTCGGGGAGGGCGGGATCGCGCTGGTGACGGAGGGCCCCCGCCGATCGTTGCGCCCGCGCACGCTGCACCTCGGCACGGCCGGCGAGCCCGCCGGCGAGGGCGTCTTCGTCGAGCGCAACCGGCTGCTCGTCGCGGAGGCGGAGCGGACCGCGTTCGCCGCGGCGCTGGTGGACCACCTGCTCGCCGAGCGCGGCTGGGACGTGCTCGCGCTCGACGGCATGCATCCGGAGGACGCCGACGCGCTGCTCGCCGGGCGTTCGGGCGTCACGCGCGAGCCCGACGACTGCCCGATCGCCGACCTGCGCGACGGCGAGGACGTGCTCGACGCGCTCAGCTCCAGCCGCCGCCAGCGGATCCGCCGCACGCTGCGCGCGTTCGGCGAGCTTGAGAGCGACTGGGCGCAGACTGCCGTAGAGGCCGAGGCGATCCTCGACGACCTGATCGCGCTGCATCAGCAGCGCTGGACCGAGGCCGGCGAGTCGGGCGCGTTCGCGAGCGAGCGCTTCACCGCGTTCCACCGCGCGCTCGTCGCGCGGCTCGTGCCCGAGCGGCGTGCGGCGCTGCTGCGCGTGCGCCGCGGCGAGGAGGTCGTCGGCTGCCTCTACGGGCTGATCGACGGCGAGCGGCTGCTCTTCTACCAGGGCGGCCTGCGGCGCTACGAGGACAACAAGCTCAAGGCCGGCGTCGCGGCGCACGCCACGTTCATGCGCGCCTGCTGCGAGCGGGGGCTCGCCGTCTACGACTTCCTCGCCCCGGTCACGCGCTACAAGGAGGAGCTCTCGACCCGCACCGAGCCGCTCGTGTGGGCGCGGTTGGAGCGACCGACCTGGCGCACGCGGCTCGGCCACGTCGTCCACGCCGTCCGTCGCACGAGCGGCGGCGACAGCTAGCATCCGCCCGCGCATGCGCCTCGCCGTCTACACCGACTACACGTACCACCGGCTCGACGACGTCGTCTACGCCGAGCGCGCGTTCGCGCTCTTCATCGACGAGCTCGCCGAGAAGGTCGACCGGCTCGTGCTCACCGGCCGGCTCGACCCGCGGCCGCGGGCCGCGCGCTATCGCCTCACCGAGCAGGTCGAGTTCGTCCCGATGCCGTTCTACGAGACGATCACGCGTCCGCTCAAGGCCTGGCGCCAGATGCTCGCGTCGCTGCGCGTCTTCTGGCGCGTGCTCGACGACGTCGACGCCGTCTGGGTGCTCGGCCCGAACCCGCTCGCGCTGCTGTACGCGGTGGAGGCGCGCATGCGCCGTCGCACGGTCGCGCTCGGCGTGCGCCAGAACACGCGCGAGTACCTGCGCAGCCGCCACCCGACGCGCCGCTGGATCCACGTCGCCGGCGCGCTGCTCGAGGGCGCCTGGCGGCTGATGGCGCGCACGGGCACGCCGATCGTCGTCGTCGGCCCGCAGATCGCCGAGCAGTATCCCGACGCCAAGCGGCTGCTGACGGTCGCGATCTCGCTCGTGCGCGAGGCGGACCTCGGCGGCGCCCCCCCGCGCGACTACGCCGGAGAGCTGGAGATCCTCAGCGTCACCCGCATCGAAGCGGACAAGAACCCGCTGATGCTCGCCGACGTGCTTGCGCGCCTGAACGCCGTCGACCCGCGCTGGCGGCTGACCGTCTGCGGCGAGGGGCCGTTGAAGGACGACCTCGCGCAGCGGCTGGAGCAGCTCGGCGTCGCCGATCGCGCGCGCCTGCGCGGCTACGTACCGCTCGACGGCGGACTGCTCGAGGCCTACCGCAACGCGCACGTGCTGCTGCACACCTCCTGGACCGAGGGGCTGCCGCAGATCCTCTTCGAGGCGTTCGCGGCCGCGCTGCCGGCGGTCATGTCGGACGTCGGCGGGACGCGCTCCGCCGTCGGCGACGCGGTCGAGCTCGTGGCGCCGGGCGACCTCGACGCGGCCGTCGCTGCGCTCGAGCTCGTCGCCGGGGACGCTGCACGACGCGAGCAGCGGGTGGCCGTCGGGGTCGCGCACGTGCGCGACCACACGCTCGAAGCCGAGACCGCCCGTGTGGCGGAGTTCATCGCGGCCGCGGCGGCGCGGTGAGCGACGTCGTCGCGCTCTGCTACCACGGCGTGAGCGCGACCTGGCCGTCGCCGCTCGCGGTGACGCCACAGCAGCTGGAGGAGCAGGTCGGCTGGTTCATGCGCCGCGGCTACCGGCCGGTGACGGTGCGCGACGCCGCCCATGCGCGCGGACGCGGCAAGCGCGTCGCGATCACGTTCGACGACGCGCTGCGCTCGGTCTCCACGCTCGCGCTGCCGGTGCTTCAGCGCCTCGGCGCGGTGGCGACCGTGTACGCGCCCTCCCGATACATCGCCGACGGCGCGCCGATGGCGTGGCCGGAGGTGCGCGCGCACCTCGCGACCGAGCACGCCGCCGAGCTCGATCCGATGAGCGTCGCGCAGCTGCGCGAGGTCGCCGCCCAGGGCTGGGAGGTCGGCTCGCACACCTGCACGCACCCGTGGCTGCCGCGCCTCGACGACGCCCGCCTGGCGGCGGAGCTCGGCGACTCCAAGCGCCAGCTCGCGGAGGTGCTCGAGCTGCCGATCGACACGCTCGCCTACCCGTTCGGCGCCTACGACGAGCGCGTCGCGGAGGCGACCGCGGCCGCGGGCTACGCGGCCGCCGTCACGCTGCCCGACCGCGTGCCGGCGTGGCCGCACGCGCCCGACGCGCTCGCGCGCATGACGCTGCCGCGGATCGGTCTCTACCGCGCCGACGACTATCGCCGCTTCCGCCTGAAGGTCTCGCGGCCGGTGCGGGTCCTGCGCCGGAGCCCATTGTGGGACGGCATCGCGGCGGTGCGCAGGTGGACGCAGGGGTGAAGTCCGGTCCGCCACCTGCCGATGGTGGAGGTATGCGCATAGCCGTGATCGAGCCCGTGCCGTTCGGCGGGTTGCTGCACTACGCCGTCCAGCTCGCCGACGCGCTCGCCGAGCGCGGCAACGACGTCGACCTGATCGTCGCGCGCGAGAACGAGCTGAGCGGACGCACGGGTCCCGCCAGGCGCCGCGAGCTGCTGCCGTCGGGCGCGCCGTCGATCGTCGGCAGCCCCACCGGGCTCGAGCGCCTCGCCCGTCGCGCCCGCACCGCCGTGCGCCTGTCGGCGACGTGGGGGCGGATCGCCCGCGAGGTGCGCTTCGGCGGCTACGACGCGATCGTGCTCAACGGCAGCCTCGACCTCGCGCTGACCGCGCTCGGCGCGCTCGCCGTCACCACCGTCAAGGGCCGCACGCCGGTCGCGCACGTCTGCCACAACGTGCGCCCGTTCAACCGCTGGGGCGGCAGCGACCTGTTCGTCACCGCCGGCACGACGCTGAAGCTGCTCAAGCGCGCCTACCCGAGCTTCGACCTGCTCTTCGTCCACGGCGAGAAGAGCCTCGCGGAGTACAACGAGACGTGGCCGCCGACGCGCCTGGTCGTGATCCCGCACGGCGACGAGCGCATCTTCTCCGAGGAGCCGCCGCCGCCCGCGACCGAGCCGCGGATCCTGTTCTTCGGCGCGTGGCGCAAGATGAAGGGCCTGCCCGTGCTGATGGAGGCGTTCGACGCGCTCGCCGCGCGCCGGCCCGACGTGCGTCTCACGATCGCCGGCCCGCCGGTGCCCGAGGAGGGCGAGGCGGAGAAGGTGCTCGCGTGGGCCGCCGCGCGCGGCGAGCGCGTCGAGGTGCGGCCCGACTACGTCCCGCTGGAGGAGGTGCCGGGGCTGTTCGCGCGCTCGCGCGTCGTCGTGATGCCCTATCTCGCCGGCTATCAGAGCGGCGTCGTGCACCTGGCGATGACGATGCAGCGCGCGGTCGTCGCCAGCGACGTCGGCGACCTCGGCGCCGCCGTGACCGACGGCAGCACCGGTCGCGTCGTCGCGCCGGGGGACGTCCCGGCGCTCGTCGACGCGCTCGACGCGATCGTCGGCGACGCCGCGCTCGCCGCCCGGCTCGGTGAGGCGGGACGCGCGCGCGTCATGAACGGATCGGGTTGGCCGACGGTTGCAGAGCGCGTCGAGGACGCGCTCGGAGATCTCAGACAGGGGAGGCGGACGTGAGCGGCGAGGGAGGCGGGCGCAGCGGCGGTCAGAGCGGGCGCGGCGGCGCCAGAGGCGCCCGAGGGCCTGTCTATACTGCGGCGAGATCGCCTGTGCCGTCGAGCATGCCCTCTCTGCCGCCGAGGCGCGACGAAGGAGCCTTCGGCCCTTACGCGCGGGCGGTTCGACGCCATCCGTGGCTCGTCGGCGGGATCATGGTCGTCGCGCTGCTCGTCGCGGGCGCCTGGATCGCGAAGCGACCGCACCAGTACCAGGCGACGGCGCAGATCCTCGTCACGCCCTCGACGGGGACGACGGTGCAGGGCCTGCCGCTGCTGACCGAATCGGTCGATCCGACGCGCACGCTGCAGACGGCGGCCACGATCCTCAGCTCGCCGAAGGCGGCGCTCGAAGCCGCCGGCAAGCTCGGCGGCGGCTGGACACCGAAGAAGATCTCCGACACCGTCAAGGTGGTCCCCCAGGGCGACAGCAACATCATCGCCGTCACCGCCAAGGAGACCAGCTCGGCTGCCGCCGTCGCGGCGGCGAACGCCTCGGCGCGGGCGGCGCTGAAGGTGCGCAGCGACACGCTGCGCGCCCAGGCCGACGCCCAGTACACGGCGCTTGAGGATCAGCGCACGGCGCTCGGCACCGGCATCGATCCGGCCACCGCGACCTCGCTCGCGGCCCAGCTCGCCGTGCTCCAACCGATCCGCGGCGGCACCGACCCGAACTTCCAGCTCCAACAGCCGGCCGGCGCCGCGAAGCTGACCGGCACCAGCACGAAGCTGATCCTGTTCCTCGCCCTGATGGCGGGGCTCGTGATCGGGACCGCCGCCGCGCTGCTGCTCGAGCAGATCGACCAGCGCGTCCGCGACGAGGACGACCTGCTCGAGCGCTACCCGCTGCCCGTGCTCGCGCGCGTGCCGATGAGCCGGCGCCGCGGCGGCGGCGACGGCGACCCGGCCGTGACGCCCGACCCGGCGATCCGCGAGGCCTTCCGCACGCTGCAGGTGCAGCTCGACGAGCCGGGCGACGAGGGGCGCGTGATCATGCTCACGAGCGCCTCGATGGGCGACGGCAAGACGACCTCCGCGATCAACCTCGCGCGCGCGCTCGTCGCCGCCGGCCATCGCGTCGTGCTGCTCGACCTCGACCTGCGCAAACCCGACGTCGGTGCGCGCCTCGGCGTCAGCTCCGACGTGCTCGGCCTCTTCCGCTCGAACGTCCGCCTCTCCGACCTGCTCGTGCCGGTCCCCTCCACGCGTGCGCTGAAGGTCCTGAGCGCGCCGCCGCGCGGTGACATCTCGCCGGTGCTGGAAGCGCTCTCGCGCCGCCTGCCGGAGCTGCTCGCGCAGGCGCGCGAGCTTGCCGACTACGTCGTGATCGACACGGCGCCGCTCGGGCGCGTCAGCGACGCGCTGCGGATCGCCGCGGCGGCCGACGACGTGCTGCTCGTCGCGCGGCCCGGCAACACCGACGGCAAGGAGCTGACCCTCGCGCGCGAGCAGATGGAGCACATGGACATCGCGCCGAGCGGTCTGGTCGTCGTCGGCAGCACCGGCGCCGTGCGCAGTGACTACTACGGCTACGTGACCGACACCCCGGCCGACGTCGACGGCGCGGCCACGTCGCTCGCGACCCTGCGCAGCGCCGCCCCGGCGGCGCGTCAGCAGCAGCGCCGCGAGCGCGGCGGCGAGCGCCTGTCCTGAGCGTCGCCGCCATGGCACGCAGGCTGTCGCTCCCGCACGTTCCGCCCCAGGTGCTCGTCGCGGCCGGCGCGGCGCTCTACGCGGCGATCGTCGTGACGCTCGTCACGCTGGGGCAGATGAAGCTCGGGCTGAGCCTGCTCGGCGCGCTCGTGTTCGTGCCGCTCGCGTTCGTCAACCCGCCGCTCGCGCTGTCGGTCTGGCTCGTGACGAACCTGCTCGCGGGCATCCACTTCTTCGGTTCGGCGTCGAAGCGCTCGCTGCTCGTGATCCTGCTCGTGTGGATCGGCGCCGTCGCGGCCGGCGGCGTGAAGCTGCTCGACACCACCAGCGAGGCGGCGCGCCTGCGCCGGCGCCAGGTCACGCTGTTCCTGATCTTCCTGCTGTGGGTGCTGCTGACGCTCGTGTGGGCGCCCGACTCGGGCTTCGCGAGCACCGTCGTGGGGCGGCTGCTGATGAGCGGGCTCGTCTTCTCCGCCGTGCTGACCGTCGTCACCGAGCCCCGGCACGTGCGCTACCTGGCGGCCGCGTTCGTGATCGGCGCGGTGCTGTCGGTGCTCTCGGGGGTCGTGACCGGCGGGCTGCACACCGACGCGAGCACCGCCTCGACGCTCACGAGCGACGAAGGTCGCCTGCGCGGCGGGACGAGCGACCCCAACTACCTCGCGGCGGCGATCGTGCCGGCGATGATGCTCGCCGGGGCGCTCGCGTTCCGCCGGCGGCAGCCGATCGTCCGCTTCCTGCTCCTGATCGCGGCGATCGTGCTGGCGATCGGCCTTGCCGCGACCGAGTCGCGCGGCGGCTTCATCGCCGTCGTCGTCGTCGGCATCGGCGCGCTGCTCGTCTGGCGCGAGCGGCGGCTGCTGATCGTCGCGTTCATGGGCGTCTTCATCGCGGGCGCGGCCGCCTTCTTCATCGCCTCGCCGAGCGCGTGGCAGCGCGTGACGTCCAACACCGACAAAGGCTCCGGGCGCTCGGACATATGGCAGGTCGCCTGGCGGATCGTCGAGACGCATCCGATCGCCGGCGTGGGCTTGAGCCAGTTCCCCGTCGTCTCGCCCGACTACATCCGCCAGCCCGGCGCGCTCAGTCGCGCCGACCTGCTCGTCAACCAGCACATCGTCGTGCACAACTCCTACCTGCAGCTGTGGGCGGAGGCCGGGATCGTCGGCCTGCTGCTGTTCCTCGCGATCGCGCTCACGGGCCTGCAGGCCTGCTCCGCCGCCGCACGCCGCTTCGACGCCCGCGGCGACCCCGAGATGGCGACGATGGCGCGCGCCGCGCTGCTCGCGCTCGTCGGCGCGCTCGCGGCGTCGTTCTTCCTCTCGAACATCGACGATCAGCGCTTCTGGGTGCTGATCGGGCTCGGTCCCGCGCTGCTCGTGATCGCGCAGCGCGACTCGCGCGCGGACGCGCCGTAGGATCCCGCCGGCGATGAGCGCTCCCGACGTCAGCGTGCTGATCCCCGTGCTCGACGAGGAGGCGCACATCCGCGAGACGGTCGCCGCGATGCTCGCGCAGGAGCTCGGCGGGCGCACGCACGAGCTCGTCTTCGCCGACGGGCGCTCGCAGGACCGCACGAAGGAGATCCTGCAGGAGCTGGCGCGCGAGGACGCGCGGATCGTCGTCGTCGACAACCCGGCGCGCACGACCGCGGCCGGACTGAACGTGGCGCTGCGCGCCGCACGCGGGCGCTACGTCGCGCGCATGGACGCGCACGCCTACTTCCCCGACTGCTACCTCGCCGCCGGCATCGAGCGCCTCGAGCGCGGCGACGACGTCGTGTGGGTCGCGGGGCCGGTCGTGCCGCGCGCCAACGGCGGGATCTCGCCGAGCGTCGCGCTCGCGCTCGGCTCGCGCCTCGGCGTCGGCGGCTCGGCGAAGTGGAAGATGAACGACCCCGACGCGCAGGCGCAGACGGAGGTCGAGCTGGACACCGGCGTCTTCGCGGGCGTGTGGCGGCGCGAGACGCTCGACCGCCTCGGCGGCTGGGACGACGGCTGGCCCGTCAACCAGGACTCCGAGCTCGCCGCGCGCGTGCACGCCGAGGGGGGGCGGATCGTCTGCCTGCCGCAGATGGCGGCCGAGTACCTGCCGCGGCGCGAGCTGCGCAAGCTGTGGCGCCAGTACTGGCGCTTCGGCTTCTACCGCGCCAAGACCGCTGCGCGCCATCCGCACAGCATGCGCAAGACGCACCTGCTGCCGCCCGCCGTCGTGGTGACGGTGCTCGCCGCGCTGCTGCCGCTCGGCGCGCTGCGCCTGCTCGCGCGGGTCGGCGTCGGCGTCTACGCCGCCGCGCTCGTGGCGGCCGCGGTCGCGGAGCGCACGCACGGGCCCGCGCGCGACGTCGCGCCGCTGCCCGTCGTGCTCGGGGTCATGCACCTCGCGTTCGGCTGCGGCTTCATCGCGGGCTGGGCGCGCTTCGGGCTGCGCCGCCCATGAGCGCGCCCGCTCGCATCGTCCACGTGATGGGATGGCGCTCGCAGCAGTACGGCAGCTTCGAGCGCTTCCTCGTCGGGCTCACCCACCGCTGCGCCGAGGCGGGGATGGAGTCGCACCTCGTCTTCCACGAGCCGCCGACGTCGCGGAGCTTCGTCGCCGACGTCGCGGCCGAGATCCACGTCGTGCCGGAGGCGCGCCAGGTCGGCGATCCGCAGCACCTGCTGCGGATCGGGCAGCTGCTGCGCCGACTGCGCCCGACGCATCTGCACGCGCACTTCGGCTACGACTCCTACAACGCGCTCGCCGCCGCGCGGCTGCTGCGCGTCCCGCGCCGCTTCACGACGAAGCACATCGTGCCCTCCAGCCATACGTGGGAGCTGCCGGGGCCGCGTCACCGCTGGCTCGCACGCCAGGTCGAGGTCTTCTGGACCGTCTCGCACTGGGTCGCCGGCCAGCTGCGCGCGCTCGGCGTGCCGGAGGAGAAGCTCGAGGTCTGCGTGCTCGGCGTCGACCCGAGCGCCTACCAGCCCGACGCCGCGCTGCGCGCGCGCACGCGCGCGGCGCTCGGCGTGCCGGAGGGCACGCGCGCGATCCTCTCGACGTCGCATCTGCGACCCGGCAAGGGCACCGAGCATCTGCCGCTGATCGCGTCCGAGCTGCCGCCCGACGTCGTGCTGCTGGCCGCGGGCGACGGCGCGCTGCGCGAGCGACTCGCCGCCGAGGCGCGCGGGCGCGGGCTCGGCGAGGACCGCTTCCGCCTGCTCGGCGTACGCGAGGACGTGCCCGCGCTGCTGGCCGCGGCCGACCTGTTCCTGTTCGGGACGCAGGCGAACGAGGGCATGGGCCTCGGCCTCTTCGAGGCGATGGCGGCAGGCCTGCCGGTCGTCGCGACCGCCGTCTCCGACATCGCCCAGCTGCCGCCGGACACCGCGCTGCTGGTCCCGCAGGGCGATCCCGATGCGCTCGTCGACGCCTGCCGCACGTTGCTGGCGGACCCCGCGGACGCCGCGGCGCGCGCGGCCCGCGGGCGCCAGCTCGTGATCGAGCAGTTCTCAGTCGCTCACGCCGTGGACGTCCACCTGCGGCGCTACCTCAACCTGCCGGCGGCGTGAGCACGCGCAGGTAGCGCGCCCAGTCGACTCCGCTCGCCACGTCGAAGACGTAGATGCCTCCGCTGGAGGAGATCCCGTTCTGCTGCGCGAACGCGACGAGCGGATCGGCCAGCCCGAAGACGGTGTAGGTCGCGCTCGACTCGAACTGGAGCCCGAAGCCGGGGCCGCCGGTGTCGCCGACGTAGCCGCCGTAGTGGGCGAGTGCGGTGAGGATCGTCTTCTTCCAGGCGGGGACGTTGAGCGCGGCGATCTGCGCGTCGCTCATCGCGAGC
>Ga0134121_10000431_pt1 | contig 49200 bp, 36 predicted proteins | sample KB301_FD_96463 | JGI IMG/M metagenome (GOLD analysis project Ga0134121, IMG submission 96463) | Terrestrial soil microbial communities without Nitrogen fertilizer from Kellogg Biological Station, Michigan, USA - KB3-0-1 | ecosystem: Environmental > Terrestrial > Soil > Unclassified ...
GACGAAGCTCTCGCGAAGACCTGGGCGAATGATATCGATCGCGATCGTGGATAGTGGTCCGCTGGTGGCAGCGGCGAATCAGGCGGATCCTGCCCATCGCGCTTGCCTGGCCGCTCTCCAGGATCCGCGGTTCCACCTCGTGATTCCGGCTCTCTGCGTAGCGGAAGCGGCCTACATGATCGAGGCCCGCCGGGGGGCCAGTGACGAGGCACGATTTCTTCGGGGACTCGCCAGCTTCGACGTCCAAGCTCCCCGCGCTCAGGAATGGGCTCGGATCGCAGACCTGGTCGATCAATACTCTGATTTTCCTCTTGGTGGCACCGACGCTTCGGTCGTCTCGCTGGCTGAACGATTCCGGACCAATGTGGTGATCACCTTGGACAGACGCCACTTCGCCACGGTTCGGCCTGCGCATTGCCAGCGATTTCGGCTAATCCCCGAGATCGCGACCTGATTTCTCTCTCTACCGTCGAATCGCCGCCTGAAACGCTTCGAACGACAGCGTGTTCAGCACGTCTCCCGCCGTGAGCCCAGCCCGGCGGGCCTGCTCGACGCCGTAGCGAATCTGGTCCAGCTCGCGGGTGTGATGCGCGTCGGTATCGATCACGATCTTGCAACCCAATTCGCGGGCGAGTTTCAGGTGTGTGTCCTTGAGGTCGAGGCGGTTGGGGCTGGAGTTGGCCTCGACGGCTACGCCCAGCTCGGCGGCGCGGCGCAAAACGAGGTCGAGATCCATCTCCACCGGCTTGCGGCGGTTGATCTGGCGTGCCGTAGGGTGGCAGAAAATGTTGACCTCCGGGTGCTCCAGGGCCTTGAGCACGCGCTCGGTCTGCTGCGCCGACGGCAGATCGAAGCGGGAGTGGATTGAGACGAGCACGAGGTCGAGCCCGGCCAGCATTTCGTCCTCGAGATCGAGGGCGCCGTCGCCGAGAATGTCCACCTCCATGGCCCGCAGGATGCGGATCTCCGGGTGCCGGGAGCGAATGCCGTCGATCTCTTTCCATTGCAGGCGCAGGCGGTAGGCGTCGAGCCCGCCGGTCATCGCCAGCGCCTTGCTGTGGTCGGAGATGACCATGTACTCGTAGCCGCGGGCGGCGCAGGCGGCCACCATCTCCTCGATCGAGCTCTTGCCGTCGGACCAGGTGGAGTGCATGTGGAGATCGCCGCGCAGATCTTCGATGCGGATCAGGTCGGGGAGCCTCCCGGCAGCCGCCGCCTCGATCTCGCCCCGATCCTCCCGCAGCTCGGGGGCAATCCAGGGAAGGCCCACGGTGGCGTAGACGTCCGCCTCCTCTCGGCCGGCGATGCATTCGCCCTCGGTACTCCCGGCCTCGCCGCTGGCCTGCTCGCGCTCGCTACGAAACACGCCGTACTCGGAGATCCGCAGGCCTTTCTCGACAGCCCGGCGGCGGAGCTTGACGTTGTGCTCCTTCGAGCCGGTGAAGTAGACGAGGGCGGCGCCGTAGCATTCCGCCGGCACCACCCGCAGATCCACCTGGAGGCCGGAGCCGAGGACGACGGTGCTCTTGGTGTCTCCGGCATTGAGGATCTTGTCCACTTGAGGATAGCTGCGGAAGCGCTCCATCACGGGGACGGGCTGCGAGGCGATGGCGAGAAGATCGATGTCGCCGACGGTCTCCTTGCGCCGCCGGTAGCTGCCAGCCACCTCCAGCCGCTCCAGCCCGGGCGACTCGCGCAGATAGCCGAGGAGGGGCTCGACGAGGCGCTCGGCGGCAGGGAGAAGGAAGCGGCTGCCGTGCTGGCGGTACTCCACGATGCCGGCGAGAATCTTCTCCTGGGTCTTGGCGCCGAAGCCGGGGATGGCGGCGACGAGCCCGGCCTTCGCCGCGGCTTCGAGCTCGTCGACCGAGCTGATCTTGAGCTCGTCATAGACCTTCTTCGCCTTCTTGGGACCGAGATTGGGCAGGCGCATCAGCTCGATCAACGAGCGCGGCACGTCGGCCAGCAGGTCGTCGCGAAAGCCGAGAGTGCCGGTCTCCACCATCTCGCGGATGTGATTGCCCATCTCCTTGCCGATGCCCGGCAGGTCGGTGAGCGAGCGGTTTTCCTCCACCCATTTGCGCAGGGGCGTGGTCAAGCTCTCGACGGTGCGGGAGGCGTTGCGGTAGGCGCGAATGCGGAACTGATTGGCGCTTTGAATTTCGAGGATGTCGGCGACTTCCTCGAGGATGCGGGCGATTTCGGGATTGTCCACCCGACCGATCTTATCTCACACGTAATACCCCCACCGCCCATCCAACCGCTCCGAGCCGGTGTTCTTCTCCAGACCCTCGGAGACCATCCGGAAAGCCTCGACGATACCGGGCACGAGGAGCGGACGGTCCAGCTCGTCGAAGGGGATGTGGGCGCGGAACTCGTTGGCGGTGCCGAGGCGGGGCTCCAACTGGTGGGCCAGCCGGCAGAGCCCCTTCAGGCGGACGAGCAGGGCGACCAGCCCGCTGGTGGTGAAGTAGCTGTAGGGCTCGACTCGCTCCAGGGCCGCCAGGAAGGACGCCTCGTCGCGGAATACCTGGACGTTGCCGCGCCAGCTTTCGTCCGACTTGGCCGTCACCAGCACGGCCACGGGCCGCAGGTCGGCGAAGCCGAAGTTGGCAATGTGGAATTCGACGAAGAGCTCGAAATCCTGGGCGCTGCCGCCGCCCAATTCCTCGAACCGGTGCCGCAGATGACTGGCGAAGGTATCCTTGTGAGTCACCACGTGGTCGATCGCGGCGGCGTAGTAGCCCGCCACCAACCGGCGGCGGCCTTCCTCTTCATAGACGATCGGCGTGCCGATCGAGGGCACCGCCCAGACGGCGTGGATGGCGGCCAGGAGCACACGATGGGCCGCCTCCTGCCGCTCCGGATCCCGCTGATAGAAATGCTTGAGGGGCGCCAGATCCTTTTCCTCTCGCGCGGTGACCAGCAGTCGCAGGTCGCGGGCAAGCTCCTCGGCAGTCCAAAGAAGGGAATCCTCCAGCGTTGGCGCCAGCGACTGAGTCTCGAAGTACTCCTGGGGCTGGAACTTGCTGAGCTCGCCATGCTGGAGGACGAGATCCAGCGTCAGGCTCTTCAGCCGGTGCAGCAGGATGAGCAGGCCGAGCGAGTGGAGCTCGGCCTGGTGCTTGGCCGAGCCCAGATCCTGTAGCGCCTTGGGCTGCAGGCCGCTCTGCTGGTTGTGCCGCAGCTTGGGCTGGCCGAGGAGATCGAAGACCTGGCGGCTGTTGTCGGTCTCGGTGTAGTAGCAGGCGCTGACGGGGAACATGGGGAAATGCGGATCGTCGCCGAACACCGCAGTGCGCGCGAGGAGGAGGCCCAGCTCGCTGCCGGTCGTCACCCGCATCACCCGGTAGAGGGCGTCGGCGTTGGGGACTGTGAAGTAGCCGTTCTCGCCGCTCTTCAAAACGTAGTCCAGAACCAGGGGCCGGCCGTGCTGGAAGACGACCGGCTCGTGGGGCTCGGCGAGAAGCTCGAGGTCGACGGGCTCATAAACGGCCAGGCGAGCTGGCGGGGCCGGCAGGATCACGACGTGCCCCTCGGCCTGGGCGCGAGTGAGTTGGCGGCGGATGGCGCCGTTCATCGGCGGGCTCTCTTTGACCAGCACGGCGTCGACGCCGATGGCGGCGGCAGTGATCAGCATCTTGATCTGTTTTTCGGCGTAGAGGCGGGCCAGCTCTTCGGCGAAGATCTGCTTCTTGCGCAGCTTGTCGTCGATGCCGCTGTGGGCGAATCCGAGGCGGATGGTGCGCGAGCCGTCCTCCTCCTCGTCGTACATGCCGCCCACCGCGGTGGTGTGGGCCGCCAGCACCTCCGCGGCCAGGCGATCGCGGACGTTGGCGAGATCGTCCCGGATGGCCGCCAGGTAGACCTCCTTGAGCTCGTCCAGTTGCGAGCTGCCGCGGGCGACGCCGAGAAAGGGGCCGGCCTCGTCGAGATCGGCCAACTTGTAGGCGGCGAGGCTCGCGAGGGGAATACCGACCACCACCGACTGGAAGCGCTGGCGGCCACCTGGCAGGGGACCGCGCTCGGCCAGGTAACCTTCGAGAAAGCGGCTGAACGGCTGGCCGACCCGCCGGCGGAGGGCCTCCTCCAGAAAGCGGGCCTTCTCCTCTCCGGGGCTCTCGGGCCCGAGGCCGCTGCCGGCAAGAAATTGGCGGATGGCCTCCTGGCGCCCGGCTTCGTCGGCTTGGGCAAAGTCCTGAAGTCCCGGGATGGACGGATCGACGCCGAGCACCGTCAGCTCGATGGTGACGCCGCCCACCGTCCTGTAGCCGATACCGTCGAGGGCTGCGGGATGGCGGCCGTGGTCGCGCCGCTGGAGATCGAAGAGCAGGCGGGTGAACTGCCGCACCTCCGCCCGCGACCGGCCGGTGATCACCAACCGCGGCGAGTGCCCCGCGGCGGCGGGATTGCCCCGGGCCGCCTCCTCGAAAAAGCCGATCATCTGCAAGGCCGTAGCTCCCCCGACCGCCCCCGTGCCGCCGAAGAGGACGTGAGCCTGATCGAAGAACGCGGAATCGAGGGCCGCCCGGCGCAGCTGGGGACCGAGACGGTATCGCTTCGAGCGGTTCATGCGGAACGGTTCCTCCTGAAGGAAGTCTGTCACAGCGTACTAGAATGCCCCTCCCATGGCCGAGACGAAGCTGCTTCCCGCGGTCACCATCTACACCGACGGTGGCGCCGATCCGAATCCGGGCGCCGGCGGCTGGGCGGCCATCCTCCTCGATCCGGCGAGCGGCAAGGCGCTGGAGCTTTCCGGCGGCGAGCCCCGTGCCACCAACAACCGCATGGAGCTGACGGCGGCTATCCGCGGCCTGGAGTCGTTGAAGCGCCGGTGCCGGGTCCAGCTCTTCACCGACTCGCAGTATCTGAGGAAGGGGATCACCCAATGGCTTCCTGGCTGGGTGGCTCGCGGCTGGCGGCGGAAGGACGGCGAGCTCCAGAACGAGGATCTCTGGCGCCGTCTTCACGAGGTTGTCAAGCTCCACGACGTGCAGTGGGACTGGATCAAGGGGCACGCTGGCAACCACTGGAACGAACGGGCGGACGAGCTGGCCACGCTGGAGATCCGCAAGCAGCGCGGTCAAGGCGCCGCCGCCGGCCCGCCCGCCGAGCCGGTTGAGGCCGAGGTCTTCCTGCGCGTCTCCAGCTCCGGCAAGCGGGGCGGCTGGGCGGCCCTGGTGCGCCGCAAGGGCGAGGAAACCGTTCTGTCGGCCGGCCTCACCGGCGCCACTCCCAACCAGCTCGACCTTCTTGGAGCCGTCGCCGCGCTGGAGAGCCTGTCACGGGGAATCTCGGTGGCCGTCCACACCGGCTCAGATTACCTGCGCAACGGCGCCAGCCGCTGGATCGAAGGCTGGCGCCGCCGTGGCTGGAAGACGCAGGAAGGCCAGCCGGTGCAGAACCGCGACCTCTGGCAACGCCTGGAAAAGGCCATGGCCGGGCGCCGGGTGATCTGGCCCGAGGTCAAGGGGCGGGAGGTGGTGGAGCTGGAAGCGTTGGGGAAAGTGGCGAAAGAGGCGGCCGGCTCGGGGCTTTAGCCGGACTCTCCACCCAGGCCCAGCAATCGGGCCGCTCGCGCAACGCCTCCAGCAGAGCGTAGTGCAGCAGGTGGCCGCCGCGCTCGACCTCGACGTGGCCCCAAAGCGGGCTGCCGGTCAGCGAGAGATCGCCGATGGCGTCGAGCGCTTTGTGGCGCACCGGCTCGTCGGCGAAGCGGAGGGCGTTGTTCGGCCCATCGGTTGAAAAGACCACGCAGTTGTCGAGATCGCCCCCGAGGCCCAGGCCGCGGCGGTGGAGCGCCTCGACGTCCTCCAGCAGGGCAAAGGTGCGGGCCGGCGCCAACTCGCGGGCGAAGGAGTCGCGGTCGACGACCAGGTCGATCTGCTGGTGCCCGATCGCCGGATGGGCGAAGTCGATGGCATAGGTGATTCGCAGGCCGGGATAAGGAGAGATCCGCATCCGCTTGGCTCCCAGCTCCACCTCCAGCGGCGCGGTGACGGCGAGGATGCGCCGCCGGGCCGTCTGCGGCCTCAGTCCCGCTGCTTTCAGCAAATGGAGGAACGGCAGGGCCGAGCCGTCGAGGATGGGCACCTCGGGTCCGTTCAGGTCGACGAAGAGGTTGTCGACGTCGCAGGCCCGCACCGCGGCCAGCAGGTGCTCGACGGTGGAGATCGTCACGTCATCCCGGCCCAGGGTGGTGGCCAGCTCGACCGAGCTGACCGCGGTGGAGAGCGCCGGAATCTCGACCCCGCTGTCGATACGGCGGAAGACGACTCCCGTGTCCTCCGGAGCGGGATGGAGACGCAGGCGCACCGGCCGCGCGGAATGGATTCCCACGCCCGAAATGGCCACTGGCCGGGTGATGGTCTTTTGCGTGAACAGAGGATCGGAGGTGGCTTGGCGGGTTGCGGTCATGTCGGTTGGGGTGATTGCAGGGAGGATGCCAGGGGCTTCAGGGATAGCAGGGGCCCCCTGACTGTCTCCAGGACCCGACAGGTGTGGTCCCGGGAACACACCGCGTGCCGGCGCTGCGTCGCTGATAGACTCCGCCCATGGCAACCAAGGCCCGGGACGAGCAGCGCCCCCTTGCGTCCAACCGCCGCGCCCGGCACGACTACGCGGTGCTGGAGACGGTCGAGGCGGGCATCAAGCTGAGCGGCACCGAGGTGAAGGCCGTGCGCTCGGGGCGGGTGCAGCTCAAGGACAGCTTCGTGGAGTTCCGGGACGGCCAGGCATGGCTCATCGGCGCCCACATCAGCCACTACACCCACGGCAATCGGGAGAACCACGAGCCCGAGCAGCCGCGCAAGCTGCTGCTCAAAAAGCGGCAGATCGACAAATTTTTCGGCCGCACCCAGCTCAAGGGGCTGACCGTGGTGCCGCTCTCCGTCTATCTCAAGGGGAACTGGATCAAGGTGGAGATCGCCCTGGTGCAGGGCAAGAAGGAGTACGACAAGCGGGAGACCGAGAAGACCCGCGAGCTCGACCGCGAGGTCGAGGCCGCGGTCAAGGGCGGCCGCTGGTAACCGGCGGCCGCGCCCGTTTGCATCTCACTCGCTCCCAACCTCCTGCCGGCGCCGCCGGCCGCCGGTGTCCTGAATCCGCTCCAGCGCCGTCTGACCGCCGTAGCGAGCGACGATCCGATCGTCGTAGTCGTCGGAGACGGTGGCCACGGCGGTGATGGCCCGCAGCAGATCCCTGGGCTCCATGTTGCTGCCGAACAACGAATGGGCGAAGAAGATGTCGTTGCCCACCACGGAGAAGTGGCCGCACGACATCTGGTGATTGAGCTCGAGCAGACCGGCCAGGAGCTCCTCTTCGAGCTCCACGTCCTGCACGCAGTACGACATGATGACGACCGCCGCTTCGTCGGTACCGAGAGGTTCCACGGAGATTTCCAGCACCGTCGTGCCGTAACGGACGTAGAAATGGTCGTTCTCGGGATCGTGATAGGGCTCGTCGAACAGCTCGCCCAGATATTCTCTCAGTTTGTTGAAGGTCTCATGATGGACCGGACTTTCGAACATGATCCTCACCTCCAGAGTGGCCTACTCTAGCAGCAGTTCATGGCCGCCGCGGGCGTTGACACCCCAGGGAGTTGGGACTAACGTTTACGGCAGCCGAATACACGCCATCCGAGCCCGGATTTCCGCAGCTCCTGGGGTCCCGTCGGAGAGATCGAGGCGCGGTCAACCATCTTTCATGAGCTCAGACAGGAGGATTTCAATGCAGAGGCGAGGAGGAGTGACGTGGAGGGTCCTGGGCGTAGCGGTGGCCCTCGGCGCTCTCGCCGCAGTGCCCATGCACGCGGCCGGATTCAGTATTTTCGAGCAGGGAACGAAAGCGATGGGAATGGCGGGGGCCTTCACCGCCCAGGCCGACGATCCCTCGGCTCTGTTCTACAACGCCGGCGGTCTGGCGTTCGTCACCCAGGGGGACGGCTCGATCGGGTTCACCTACATCAAGGGCCTCAAGGCGGAGCTGCACGGCGCCGATCCCTTCCCGGGCGAGGGCTACACGGCGAAGCAGAAGAAGCTCTCGGAGTTCCCGCCGCACGCCTACTACGTGCACCCGATCACCAGCACCTGGAAAGTGGGCCTCGGCATCGAGACGCCGTTCGGCCTCACCACCGAGTGGGAGAACCCGAACCAGTTCGCCGGCCGCTTCCTCTCCACCAAGGCCGCTCTGCGCGCCTTCGACGTCAACCCGACGCTCGGCTGGCAGGTGACGCCCAACTTCGGCATCGGCTTCGGCGGCATCGCCCGCATCTCGGACGTCGAGCTGAGGCGCAACATCCCGGCCAACAACCCCTTCACCCAGTCGATCGTCGACGCGGCCTCGCTGCGGCTGAAAGGCGATTTCAAGGAAGGCTACGGCTTCAACGCCGGCATCCTCTACAAGGCCACGCCGGATCTTTCCATCGGTCTCTCGTACCGCAGCAAGATCACCGTCGACTACACGGGCGACGCCCGGTTGACCCCGATCTCCACCGGCAACGCCCAACTCGACGCCGCCATCGCCGCCGCGCTGCCGCTCAACACCGACCTGCCGGTCAAGACCTCCATCCATTTCCCTGACGAAGCGAGCTTTGGCATCGCCTACAGCTTCACGCCGAACTTCCTGATCGAAGCCGACGCCAACTGGACCGGCTGGAGCAGCTTCAAGGACGTGCCGATCATTTTCACCGGCGGCGCCACCAACTCGCTGCCCAACGTAGACCTGCCCCAAAATTGGAAGGACGCCAACAACTACCGCCTCGGGCTGCGCTGGCAGGCCAGCCCGACCTCACAGTGGCGTCTGGGCTACGTCTATGATGAAACGCCCCAGCCCGAGGTCGTCGTCAACCCCCTGTTGCCCGACTCGGACCGCAATGGTTACTGCATCGGTTACGGCTACACCGGTACCTGGAAGGCCGACTTCGCCCTGATGTACCTGCCTTTCAAGGACCGCACCCGCAACCACAGCGCGCCGGGCGACGGGCCGTTCTTTGGCACCTACAAGACCGACGCGCTGCTGCTGGGCGTGACGCTCACTTTCTAACGCGCGACGACAAGGAGACAGGACGATGCATCGTTCCAAGATATCGGCGAGCCTCCTGGCGCTCGCCTTCCTCATGGCCGGAGCCGCTTTCGGCCAGGCCGACTTCAGCAAGTACGTCGCCCTGGGCGACAGCCTCACCGCCGGCTTCTCGAGCGGCAGCATCAACGCGAACTTTCAGAACAGCAGCTATCCAGCGCTGCTGGCCAAGCAGTTTGGCATCTCCGGCTTCCAGCAGCCGCTGGTCAGCCCGCCCGGCCTGCCGCCCATCCTGGCTTTGCAGCGGCTGGTCCCGACTCCGGTGATCGGTCCCAGCGCGGCGACGGGGGGAGTGCCGACCAACCTCACCCTGCCGCGCCCGTACGACAACATGGCCGTGCCGGGCGCTACCGTCCACGACCTGCTGACCAAGCTGCGCTCCACCAGCGCCACCGACCCGACGGACCTCATCCTGCGCCAACTGGGCTTCACCCAACTCGCGCAGGGACTGTCGCTGCATCCGACGTTCGTCACCCTGTGGATTGGCAACAACGACGCCCTCGGCTCCGCCACGGCGGGCACCGACCAGCTCCTCACGCCGACGGCGAGCTTTGAGGCCGACTACCGGGCGATCGCGGGCGCCATCGCCGCGAGCGGCGCCAAGATGGCCTTCGGCAACATCCCGGACGTGACCACCATTCCGTTCGTCACTACGCTGACCCGGTTCATCCCCAACCCGGCCACCGGCCAGCCGGCGGTCATCGCCGGCAACTTCGTCCCGCTGCTCGGTCCCGACGGGCCGCTCCAGCCCGGCGACTTCGTGCTGCTCACCGCCACCTCGGAGCTCGCAGTGGGCCGCGGCATTCCGGTCGCGCTGGGCGGCAGCGGCGTGCCGCTCTCCAACTCCGTGGTGCTCAACGCCTCCGAGGCAGCCAACGTCCGGGCGCGGGTCAATGCCTACAACGCCATCATCCAGGCGGTGGCCAACGAGCGCGGCGCCGCCCTGGTGGACGCCAACGCGGCGCTGACCGAGCTCGCCACCACCGGCGTCGACATCGGCGGTATCACCTACACCAGCGCCTTCCTCAAGGGCGGCGCCTTCTCCTACGACGGCGTTCACCCGACCAAGTTTGGCTACGCCTTCCTCGCCAACCTCTTCATCGACAGCATCAACAAGAAGTTCGGCACCACGGTGGGAGAGGTCAACCTCTTCCCGTTCGTCTTCGGCTCCTCTTCCGCCAGCTCGTCGGCGCAAGCGTCCTTCAACGAATCGGAGATCGGGGCGCCTTTCGTCTTCACCGAGGAGGCTCGGGTCAATCTGTTGCGGTCGCTCGGTGTGCCCCAGGCCTACATCGACGGCACGCCGACCCCGGCGCCCCGTCCGCGCCGGCCGGTCCACGGCCCCCACCGCTAACCTGTGTTGAACCTGGGGGCGCTCTCTCCAGAGCGCTCCCCAAGGTCCAGTTCCACAAATTCTCCTTGCCGTGTCACGCTTTTTGGCTCAGAAGCACCTATAATCGGATTCTTGCTGGTCATGCTTTCTGCTGTCGGTCCAAATGAGATCCCGGGCTGGACCTCCCGGAGGAGAGCTTGGAGGCATTTTTTTGTCGGAGGTCCCATGCGCGTGCGAACGGAAGCAAAGTTCGACGGCGGGCTCGTTGCATGGCTCGCCGTGGCGGTCTGGCTGTCGGCCGGTCTGACCGCTTGGGCTCAGCCGGTCCCAGGGACTCAAGGTGACGCAGGCACTCTCGGCCTCCGCGCTGGAGAGAAGGTGGCGCCGGAGAAGATCCAGGAGATCTACCGCCGAGTCCTCGCCGACTGGTCGGCCGGCGAGACGGAGAGGGCGCCGAACGAGCTGATCGAGCTCGAAGCGGCGGTCGTGTTGGACGCCGACCCCACGACTCGCAAAGTTCTTCTGAAGGAGGAGCAGGCGGTCATCCACCAGATCGGCGCCGCCGATCTCGAGGTGCTGGTGCCCATCGCCGTGCTTCACCACGAAGCCTACCGGCGCCTGTTGCAGCGGGGGTTTCACGGCCATGCGCTGGCCATGATCCACACCCGCACCATGGCGCGGGACCTGGCCATCCTCTATCACCAGCAATCGGGTTCGGAGGGCGCGTCGCTCGTCTCCAGCCGGCTGCTCACCAGTCTGGGCGGGCTGCTTCAGCAATCGGCCCAGCAGTATCCGGCGGCGGAGATGTTCCAGCAGGCGGTCGAGCTCGACCCCAAGAACGTCGCCGCGATGCTCGGGCTGGCCACGATCTACGAAAAGAACGCGCAGACCGAGAGCGCCGTCAAGCAACTGCGCCGCGTCCTCGAGGTCGAGCCGGCCAACGTGGAAGGCAGGCTGCGCCTGGCGCTGAACCTCCGGCGGCAGGACCATGGCGCCGAGGCCATGAAGCTCCTCACGGACCTCACCGCCGTGACCGAGCCCTCGTGGGCGACGCCGCTCGCCTTCCAGGAGCTCGCCCGTCTCGACTCGGACGAGGGGAAGACGGCGGAGGCGGAGAAAGTGCTGCGGAAGGCCTTGAAGCGCTATCCGAACGATCTGCGACTGCACGTTCAGCTCGCGGCGGTGCTCGACCGCCGGGGCGCGCCGGGCGAGGCCACGGCGCTGGTGGAGAAGGCCATGACCCTGCCGGCGGGAGAGGAGTCCTCGGCGCGATTCCTCTACAACACGGTGCGTCCGGACGCCTTCGCCGCGGCGCGGACCTTCCTTGCCGAGAACTCGCGCTCCCGCCTGCCGGTGCTGGCCCAGGCGCTGGGCGCACCGCCGCCGGCCGCGGGCACGGGGGTGGGCCGATGAGGATGAAAATAAGGATGAAGAAGATGCGTGCGCTCCTCACCACCTCGGCCGGTCTGTTCCTGGCCGGATTGCTTCTGGCCGAAGCGGCCCAGGGTCAGCTGGCAGTCCGCATCCTGAGCCCCGAGGCCGGCCAGCCGGTCTTCGGCTCGACCGACGTGCGAGTGGGCGTGCAGGCCGGCATTCCCATCGACCGGGTCGAGGTTTTCGTCAACGGCAAGCTGGCGGGTACGTGCAAAAATCCGCCCTACCACGTCCAAGTCGACGTCGGCGAGGACAATATCAAGCGTGAGTTCAAGGCCGTGGCCTACACGCCCACCGGAGCCTCCGGCGCCGACGCCGTGCTGACGCAGCCGGTGACGATCAACGACGAGATGAACCTCAAGCTGCGCGCCCTGTTCGTCTCGGTGGTCCGCGACGGCGCGCGGGCGCTCAACCTCGGCAAGGATGATTTCCAGGTGATGGACAACGGCGCGCCGCAGGAGATCGTCACCTTCGGCCGCGACGAGCTGCCGCTCACCGCCGTCCTGCTGTTGGACACCAGCGAGAGCATGCAGGGGAAGCGGCAGGAAGCCGTCCGGCGGGGGGCCAAGGCCTTTCTCGACGGCATGAAGTCGTCGGACGAGGCGATGCTCGCCCTCTTCTCCGACCGGCTACTGCGCTTCACGCCCTTCAGCTCGGACAAGTCCGTTCTCGAAACCGCCATCGCCGGCACCCAGGCCGCGGGCGGCACGGCGGTCAACGACTTCCTCTACATGTCCCTCAAGCTGCTCGACGCCCGCCAGGGGCAGCGCGTGGTGGTGCTCTTCTCCGACGGCTCGGACGTGCACAGCGTGCTGCCTGCGTCCGACCTGCTCTGGAAGTCGCGGGCCGGCCAGGCGCTCATCTACTGGATTCAGCTCGGCGGCAAACACGAGTCCTTCACCTCTTCGTGGCGCGACTTCAAGGCGAACGACAAGGAGTACCAGGATCTAGAGAGGACGATCAAAGAGAGCGGCGGCCGGATCCTGACCATCGATCGCCTCGAGGACCTCGAGGATGCCTTCCGCAACGTCCTCAAGGAGCTGCGCGAGCAGTACGCCGTCGGGTATTACCCGAACAACTCCAAAGGCGACGGCAAGTGGCACAAGCTCGACATTCGGGTCAAGGGCGGCGGCCGGGCGCGGACTCGGGAAGGGTACGCGGATTATTAGTTCTGCTTTGTGGCCGACGCCGCCATTCGGCGCCCCTTCGGGGCGGACCCTCACCCCCTGGCCCCCTCTCCCGCCCCCGCCCCACCCCCCACACCGGGAGAGGGGGAACGCGATTCGAACCGTTTACTTGCTTGTCTCCCTCTTCTCCCGGTGTGGGGGGTGGGAGGGGGCGGGAGAAGAGGGCCGGGGTGATGAGGGTCTTGGGCGGGGGCGCTCCGAGGCAGCAAGATTAGCGCCTATGGGCAGCGCACCTCGTTCTTCACCACTTTTCCGCCCTTCATCACCCAGGCGACGTGCTTCAGAGCCTGAATGTCCTTGATTGGGTCGCCTTCGACGGCGATGAGGTCCGCCTCCAGGCCGGGAGCGACGGCGCCGACCTTGTCCTTGAGGCCGAGGGACTCGGCGGCGAGGGACGTGGCCGAGACGATGGCGGCCATGGGGTCCTGCCCCCCCTTTTCGACGCGGTAGATCAGCTCCTCGAAGTTGCGGCCGTGGGAACCGGCCACGGCGTCGGTGCCGAAGACCACCTTGAGGCCCGGGGTGACCAGAGCCTGTTTGAAGATGGCCAACGCCAGCGGCACCGCCCGGTGCATCTGGGCGAAGCCCTCCTCCGTGTAGTTGTCGATGCCCACGAACCGCTCCTTGTTCTCGAAGTAGTTCCGGAAGACCAGGTCCGTGTTGGGGTCGAAGTAGGTGCCGTGCTCGGCCAGCACCTTCAAGGTCGCGGCGTCGATCAGCACGCCGTGCTCGACGGAGGTGCAGCCGGCGAGGGCGGCCCGGCGGGCGCTCTCGATGCCGTGGGCGTGCACCGCCGCCCGCAGGTGGACGGCCCGGGCCTCGCCGCAGGCGGCGTCGAGCTGCTCCTGGCTCCAGGTGGGAGCGCCGCCGTCGCGGATGCTCTTCGAGGCGAAGATCTTGATCACGTCCGCCCCCTGCTCAGCCCGCTCGCGGACGATCTTGCGGATCTGCTCCGGCGTCAGCTTCGGGTCTTCCAGCGGTTCGAGCGAGGTGAGCACCCGGGGGCCCGGGATCGTACCGCGGGCGATCCAGTCCCGCAGGTCCTTGTCCTCCGGCGCGCCCAGGCTCTGGACGGTGGTGATGCCGCCCATCAAGGTGACCAGGGCGTTCTCGGCGGCGTAGAGCTCGGTCTGGCCGGGCGACTCGGGCTTGCTGTCGTCGTGGGTCTTGCCGTTGCGGTCGAAATGCCAGGCGATATGGACGTGGGTGTCGACGCCGCCCGGCATCAGGGTGAGGCCCCGCAGGTCCCAGGTGGGCTTGGCCACTTCCCCCGGCTCCACCTTCACGATGCGCGAGCCTTCGACGGTCACCGTTACGTTCTCGCGGGAGCCGCCGCGGCCATCCAGGAGCTTGCCGACGCGGAGGGTGACCGGTTCCTGGGCGAGAGCGGCGGCCGCAAAGGTGAGCGCGAGAAAGAAAAAGGACCTAAAGGACCTCAGGGACAGCAGGGACGAAAAAGCACCGGCTGTGGAATCTGTTTTCATGTCTTTGAGGTCCTTTATGTCCTTTGGGGATCTCCTAGACCAGCTCCGCTTTCCGCGCCCGCCGCAGCGTCTCGCCGCCGAGCAGGCCGTAGGCTGCCGCGCCGGTGGACCAGCTCGCGAAATCGAAGATGGGCCGGCCTTCGGCGGGCGCCTCGGCGAGGCGGACGTTGATCGGGATCTCGGTACGGAACACCTTGGCGCCGTACTTCTTACGGATGTCGGCCACCACCTGGTCGGTCAATTGAGTGCGGTGGTCGACCATGGTGAGGAGGATGCCCAGAAGCTCCGGCGTCCGGCCGATCCGGGGGCGCAAGTCGTCCATCAGCCCGAGGAAACCGCCCAGCGCTTCCAGGTCCAGCTGGTGGGGAGCTACGGGGACGATGACGGCGTCCGCGGCGGCGAGGGCGTTGACGGTGAGGATCGAGAGGCCGGGCGGGCAGTCGATGACGATGACGTCGTAGCGCCGGCTGATGGGCGCCAGGGCCTTCTTCAACAGCTTCTCCGGCTTGTGCTTGCGGGCCAGGGCAAGGTCCGCGCCTGCCAGCCGGAGGGCCGCCGGCAGCAGGTGGATGCCGCCGAAGGGCGTCGCCACGATGGCCTCGCCTGCCGCTTTGTCGCCGGCCAGCACCTCGGCGGACGAGATTTCGACCGCCCCCCGCGCGATCCCCAGCGAGAAGCTCGCCGAGCCCTGCGGGTCGAGGTCCACCAGGAGCGCCGCGAGACCGCTGCGAGCGAATGCCGCCGCCAGGTTGACCGCCGTCGTCGTCTTTCCCACACCCCCCTTGAGGTTGGCCAAGGCCAGCTTCATGCTGTTCTCCTTTCAGCCTTCTCTAGAGCTCCGCATGTGAGATTGTACCCTGGGGGCGCGCTTACCTCCCGCAGATGGGTTATAGTCGCCCTAACTTCTAGGAGAAACGTATGCTTCGACGATCGGTACCTCTGTTTCCGATGGCATTCGGTTTCGGGCTCCTGGTGTTCTCCGCCGCTCTTCCTCTCGCGGCGGCGTCCGGTCCGCTCACCGCCGAAGGCGCGCCTGGAAGTGCGATCAAGGGCTCGGCACCGGTGACGGTGACGCTCCATCTCTCCAGCGATGCCCGCAATATCCTACAGAAGATGCCCGACCGGCCCTCGGAAGGCCCCACCGTGCGGCTGAATCTCAACGGCTTCAAAGCACCCTCGGGCGCCAGCGTGCGAGTCTTCCTCAACTTCCCGCAGGCCGGCTCCTCGGCCGGCACCGACGATCGCCACTACGTCGGCGCCATGTCCTCCTTCGACACTCCGCCGCCCGACTCGCCCGGCGACGACATCATCCTCGACGCGGCGCCCACCCTGCGCAAGCTCAAGGGGAGAAACGAGCGGGTCCTGCCGGGCGACAACGTCGCGGTGACCCTGGTGCTCGTGGCGGGAAGCGCTCCCGACGACGCCTCGGTGACTCTCGACAAGGTGAGCCTGACGGTCGAGCCCAAGGCGAAGTAGGCCGAAAGGCGCCCCCGCCCAAGACCCTCATCACCCCGGCCCTCTTCTCCCGCCCCCTCCCAACCCCCCACACCGGGAGAAGAGGGAGAAAAGCAAGAACCTTTCAGCCGAGTTCCCCCTCTCCCGGTGTGGGGGGTTGGGAGGGGGCGGGAGAGGGGGTAGGGGGTGAGGGTCCGCCCCAAAGGGGCGCTGAGTTGGTGCGTCGGGCAATCCGACAGAGTAGATTTATCCCCGCTTCTTTGCCGCCGCGGTCTCCTTCTCGAACCCGGGCAGGATGGCCTTCACGAAAGCGTTCGAAACCAGCTTGCCGACGACTTCCCAGGTGCTGACCTGGGGCTGGCTCAAGGGGCCGGAGAGATCGGCGACGGTGGCGTCCTCGCCGCGGTGATTCTCCAGGAGGTGAGCGACGCCGCCCACCACCTTCTCGTAGAGCTTCTTGAGCACCGGCTTGTTCTTGTCCTGCTTGGAGTCGTAAACCTGGATGTCCGCGAAGAGGGGCTTGATGTAGCCATCGATGCGGTGGTTTTGGACCTTGACCTCGGAGTAGACGGAGAAGGTCCCGCCGGCAACGTCGAGCTTGCCGTAGGAGCGCAGGAGATCGTTGAGCGACGGCAGGTTTGCGTGCTCGACGGCGATGAGGAAGTTGAAGTCTGGGCCGTTGCGGTCGTCGCGGAAAGTGGCGTTGCCGTGGGCGGTGCCGCTGCCCATGAAGCGCCCGGTGAGGCGCGCCTGGGTCGGTCCGTTGCGAAAGCCGGTCGAGAGGTTGGTCACCTCGAGCTCCCCGCTGTCGACGAAGAGATGGAAGGCATGGCCGGGCACCTGGTTGAGGACTCCCACCCTGCTGCGGGTGAGCAACACGTGCTTGATGAGCACCGGCACGGGCGGACTTGGATTGCGGGCCACCGCCGCCACCTTTTTCTCTCGGGCCTTTTCGGCGGCAGCGGTGGCCGTCGAGTGAATGTAGTCGAGGTCGAGGCTGCGAACGATGACGTCGTCGATCCGCACTTCCTTGTGCCGCGGGCCGTACTCGAACTCGCCGTTGGAGGCGAGGATGCCGCCCTTGAGCGACAGGTTCGCCTTGGCGCTCAACGGGCGCAGACGGTCCAGCGGGACGTTTGAAACCTTGTAGATCGCGTGGACGCCGGGGTAAGGCTCGGCCAGGAAGTCGGCGTTGCCGTTCAGGACGCCCCGGCCGGAGTCGAAGATCACGCCGTCGCCGTGGATCGGCGAGGGGTAGATCCGGTCCTGGGACTGGATGTTGCGGATGTTGGAGGCCGTAAGGTTGACGTGGGAGACGTGAAGCGGCTTCGACTGATCCTCGTTCAGATAGACGACGTCGCCGTCGCGCACCGCGACGACGTTGAACTTCAGGGGATAGATCGCCTCCAGGGCCTGCTGCCAGCCGCGCTCCCTGACCTTCGTCGGGTCCCGGCTCTCCGCCAGGAGCTGGGGCAGGTTGACGTGGACGCGCGGCTGATTGAACACGGCGTCGGCGACCAGGTGGAAGGTGAGCAGCCGTGTCCACTCGACGCTCAGCTTGAGCCGGGGAACGTCCGCCACCGGCGGCTCGGGATTGGCCTGCTGGCGAATGACCAGTTGCTGAAGGGTCAGCGAGAAGTTGAGGGGATTCAGGTGGGCATGGCCGACGCTCACCGTGTAGCCCTTGAGGTGCTGATTCATCTTGGCTTCGAGATTGCGCCGCAGGTACTCGTCGAACCGGCTGGCCACCAGGACGAGGATGAGCGCCACGACCCCTGCGACCGCCAGCCAGATCAGCCCGCGGCGGCTGAGTGGCTTGCGGGGAGTGCGTTTAACGGTCCGCTCAGGCCGGGTCGTCTCGGGCTCGTGCGGCTCGGTCTCTGGAGATTGCTGATCGTCGTGTGGGACTCTTACTGCTTTCGCCATGAGAATTCGGACGGGTAGCGTCAGGCAATCCGTCGGGTGGGAGGTGTAGCAAGGTCTCTGCCAGGAAGGGAATTTTGGTCGTTACCCCCTCGTGTGGGCTGAGGCTATGGCCGACGGCGGAGTTCGAAGTTATCGAAGTCGAAGATGATTGGTTCAATTCCGTGGGCACCAATCCCAACCCCCACTCTGCCTGAGCTAAAAGTCGTGTCTGAGACTTGGTCGACTTTCTGGTCGTTGATAAACAGGATCAAGTCGGTCCCTTTGGCGATAACGGCGAGTGAGTTGGTCTGCCCTGAACGGATGGCCGCGCAGCGCGTCAAAGGGACTAGGTCACGCCATTTGCCCTCCCAGACTGAGAGGTAATAGCTCTTCTGGCCGAGCATGAACGTGTAGTAGTGCTCGATGTCCGGGCTCATTCGGAACAGTAGGCCAGCTTCCGCAGAATCAGGTCCTTGACTCTTCCTTAGATCGACCCTCAGGTAGAAATCGGCGGCTGTCGGAGAGGGGTTCGCAGGAAAGGGAGCAAAGCTACCATTTTTCTTCGACTTGACGGACATGTGCAGGACACCGGAGGAGATCACTCCTTTCGTGGTAGAGACTTCGTCGTCGGTGTCGAGGTTTGCGAACGAGGAGTTGGTTGACGCTTGTGGGGAATCGAAGTCTTCGGTTAGCGTGCGCGGCCATGATTTCGCCTCCATTAATAGGAGTACCTTGGCGGGGTCTGCGTCCGGCTGTGTTTGGGTCTTGATGGAATCTGCAGCTTGTACCTCTACTTGGTTGGCTCCTAAGAACAAGAGGGCGACAACCACGAGGAATGCAACGACTCCCAGGGCTATCCAGGCCGCTCTGCGCAGGAAGGCTCTTGGAGGTGCCGAGGGAATCAGTGCGGGTGGAGAGTGGTGCCCTCCATAGCTTTTGGGAGTCCGAGCGGGCCTCGAAGGAGGAACCTGCTCCGCCCACTCCGGAGCAACAGCCGCGAGGACCTCAGCGGCTGCTTTCCTCACCTTGCTGCTGTCGTCGTCGAGGGCTTGTTCCGCGGCTTTGTGAGCGGCCTTGGCCAAACCTGCGTCGCTCCCCCGGAGGAACCGCCCGAGTTCGCGGACAGCAACTTCCCGCACCGCGGCCCACGGGTGCTCCAACTCCTGCATTAGCTCCGCCGGCAGCGGACGGAGCTTAGGCCCCGCATGGTTGCGAGCGAGGAAGATCTCTCCTTGCTGCTTGGAAGTCGATTTTCCGGGTGTCTGCCGAGGGTTGTCTTCGACCACTCGGGCATAGACGTAGTCGTAGAGCTCATCGACGCTGATGAGGCCGTCCCCGTCGAGATCGGCTTCGCCGCTCTCGAGGCCCCTTACTAGATGATGAGTAAAAACCGACAGGCCTCCCTTGCTGTTGGCTGCGACGTCTTCCCAGGCGAGCTGCGTCGAATCGCTGGCGGTCAGTACGAAACGCCCGAGGCCGTTGCCCGTAAAGGCAGTCACTGGGTTGGCCGCTGGTCCCTTGGCGCCGCGCTCGAAGGCACCGCTGTAACAGCAGTCCAGGATAAGGATCTGTCGCTGTGAGCGGCAGTGGTCCATCTCTCGCGCAATGAAGGCCGCCTCGACGGCAGTGCCTGAAAGCAGCTCGGTCTCGGTATCCTGGACCGCCAAATACAAGCCTCCCCTATCGTCACGCAGGCCGTGGCCGGAGAAGTACAGCAGCAGCAGATCGTCCAGGCTACGTCCGGAAAAGAAGCGCGCGACTTCTCGCCGTGCGGTGGCGCTTGTCGCATCGAGAAGGGGCTTGACGTCATCGAAGCCGCCGATTGCCGGATCGGCGAGCACCTTGGCGAGAGCGGCGATGTCGGCGTCGGGCTTTTCGAGAGGCGGAAGGCCTGGGCCGTACGTGCTGTTGCCAATCAGCAAGGCGAGTTTGCGACTCATGGATTTTCCGGTTTCGCCTCCGACTTCCTGGCTCCCAAGGTCTCTAGCAGCTCATGAATCTCCGCGTGGCTGAACTCGCCCGCTGGTAGCTGAATCTCGAAGACCTTCTTGCCGTTCTCCGCCTTGATGATCTTGATGGTCTTGCCATCTCCACGCTTGAGCCAGCTCTGGAGAAATTTGACCAGGTTGGGCAGGAACGTTGGTATGACTCCTGCCATGAGCAATCCGATCGCTTCGACGCTCCCCGCCTTGGATCCATGGTCCGGCTGGCCGTCGGAGACCAGATTGGCTGATTCCAAGGGGAGCTCCCGGAGCTCGCCGAGCAAATCGCGGGTCAGCCGGTCGACTTCCTCGACGTCCGCTCCGTTCGCCCCCACCTGAACCAGCAACTCGACCGGTGTCTCGTCAGCCACGATCACCTCTCTGAATTCAGTTGTTTAGACGAAGTCTATCATCGTGGCGACAGCGCGGATAGGAGCCCTCGTGGTAAGGCGCTAAGGTATGGTTTCTCACAGACTTCGCGGAATAAGAATGCCCCGAAGGGGTAAAGGCATGTAGAAGCCTGGGGCTGGCGCTTTTTGCCAGCCCCAGGTCAACGCCAACCCACCGACCCCAAGCCCCGAAGGGGCGACGGCAGGTTGGTGCGCGATCTATCGCCTGTCACGTCGCGGCAAGAGCTGCCGTCGCCCCTTCGGGGCTTTGGGAAATGTGTGGGGCGTGGGTTTCCTGGGGCTGGCAAAAAGCGCCAGCCCCAGGCTTCATGCCTGAGCCCCTTCGGGGCAAAGAGATGGCGGTGATGACTGCTCCCGCGGGAGCGGCGGCTGCTCTCGCGGTAGAGAGGGCTGCTCCTGCGGCGATGGCCCGCCGCTAGCGATGGCTGTCCGCGAGGTCATGGTGGCTGCCTTCGCGGGAGAGATCACCGCTTTCGCGGTCGAGATCACTGCTCTCGCGGGAGCGATGACTGCCGTCCTAGTTTGCATCATGACCATTGTGTTGGGCAACGCAAGATTCGCGGATTGCATGATGGAAATCGCGAGCAGGCCCACAACACTTGCGGATCGCATCATGGGAATCGCGAGCGGACCCACAAAACCCACGGACTTCATCATGGGAGTCCCGAGATGACACGCGAAACTCGCGGATGGCACCACTGGCTTCCCGGGATGACACACAAAACCCGTGGATTGCATCATGGGTCTCGCTCCGTGGTACACGACGGAGGGCTCGTGGATCACGAGCTTCCCGGATTGCGTCACTGCGAAGTCGAATTGCGTAACGCAACCCGGGATGGGCGTAACGCAACCCGCGGGTCGCGTAACGCAATCCCCGAGAGTGGTGACGCACCAGCCGGATTGCGTAACGCAATCCCCGTGCGTAGTGACGCAACCCGCGGGTCCAGTGAGGCAACCCGTGGGGCAGGTGACTCAACCCGCGGGTCCGGTGAGTCGACCCGCGGGTCCGGTGACGCCGTCCGGGATCGTAGTGACTCAAACCGAGATGCCGGTGACGCAACTCGCGGTGGCGGTGACTCAAACCGAGATGGCGGTGACTCAGACCGCCAAGGGAATGACTCAATCGGCGGGTTGCGCCGTGCAATTCACGAGGGGAGTGACGCCGTCGGCGGGTGGCGCCATGCCACTCGCGAAGGCTATGAGGCAATCGGAGACTGAGATGACGCCGCTCGCGGGTTTTGTGTGTCATCTCGCGAAGCCGGGCGGCTTTCCTCCGGGGCAGGCGAGCTCGCCTGCGGTACACTCCCCCGCGTTTCGAGGCCACACCATCGACCACTGTCCGAGACGCAGGGGGCCGCCATGAGCACGGAACCGAGCCCGGGATTTGCCCGGCGCCTGACGTTGTTCGATGCCACGATGATCGTCATCAGCGGCATCATCGGCTCGGGCATCTTCATCAATCCCTATGTCGTGGCCCAGAAGGTCCACACGCCGTTTCTCATCCTCGCGGTGTGGATCGCCGGCGGTGTCATCGCCCTGTTCGGCGCGTTCGTGTTCGCGGAGCTGAGCACGGTTATGCCGAAGGTGGGCGGCCAGTACGCCTTCTTCCGCGAAGCGTTCTCGCCGTTGGTGGCCTTCCTCTATGGATGGGGGCTGCTGCTCATCGTGCAGACCGGAGCCACGGCGGCGGTGGCGGTGGCCTTCGCTCAATACGTCGCGCGGCTGGTGAGTTTGCCGGAGGGCTCGACTCCCTGGCTCGCGGCGGCCATCCTGGTGATGCTGGCGGCCTTCCACGCCCTGGGCATCAAACCGGGAGCCGTGGTCATCAATCTCCTGACCTTCAGCAAGACGGTGGCGATCGCGGCGCTGATCGTGGGCGCTTTCGTGCTCACCCAGAAGTCGGGCCTTACTTGGGAGCCCCTGGTGCCGCCGGATCTCGGTGGATTTTCTCTGCTCTCCGCCTTCTTCGCGGGGCTGGTGCCCGCCATGTTCGCCTACGGCGGCTGGCAAAACCTCAACTACGTCGCGGAAGAGGTCAAGGAGCCGCAGCGGAACCTGCCGCGGGCGATCCTCATCGGAGTTTTTTGCGTGATCGCCGTGTACGTCTCCGCCAACGTGGCTTACGTCCACGTGCTGGGCGCGCCGGACCTTGCCGCGACGAAGACGCCCGCCGCCGAGATGGCCTCTCGCCTGGTCGGGGAGACGGGTGCCAAGGTCATCAGCCTCTTGATCGTCATCTCCACCTTTGGCTTCATGAACCTGGCGCTGCTCTCGGCGCCCCGCGTCTACTACGCCATGGCCGCGGACGGCCTCTTCTTCCGGCGCTTGGCCCGCCTGTCACCCCGGTTCCGGGCGCCCACGGCGGCGATCCTGCTCCAGGGAGGCCTGGCCGCGGTCTATGCGCTGGCGAACACCTACGACAAGCTCCTGGGCTACGCGGTGTTTGCGGACTGGATCTTCTTCGCACTCGCCGGCGCCTCGCTTCTCGTTTTCCGGCGTACATTGCCGGAAGCGCCGCGGCCGTTTCGAGTACCGGGCTATCCCTGGGTGCCGCTCCTCTTCATCCTGTCGGGAGCCGGCATCGTGCTCAATACTTTCTTCGCGGATACCCGCAACGCTCTCATCGGCACGGCCATCTTCGCGCTCGGAGTGCCGGTCTATTATTTCTGGCGGCGGCCGGAAGCAAGGACGTAAGGGACAGCAGGGACGGCAAGGACCTCAAGTTGGAGTGATCTTGCCTTCTCCTTCTTCTCCCGGTCGGGGGGAGTGCGGTGGGAGAAGAGGGTTGGGGTGATGAGGGGTCTTTCTGGACGCCTGATGAAAAAGGAATCGCATGAGCAAACATAGCGTCTACATGCGCTGGGCCAAGGAGCACGCCGCGGCGCGGTTCAACCTCGCCAACAGCGGCATGGTGGGGATCAGCACCGAAGATCTCGTCCTGGAGCCGGGCGACGTCCTGATCAACGGCGACAACCGGGACGGCTTCGCGCCGCTTCTCGAAGCGATTGCCGCGCTCTATCAATTGAAGAGTCCGCAGGAAGTGGTGACGGCCGGCGGCACTTCGGGGGCCAACTTTCTCGCCTTTGCCACCCTGATCGAGCCGGGGGGCGTGGTGCTTGTGGAGCAGCCGACCTACGAGCCGATCCTTGCCGCGCTCAACTTCATGGGCGCCGAGGTGCGCCGCTTTTCCCGGCGTCACGAGAACGGCTATCGCCTGGATCTGAGCGAGCTTCGGCCGCTGATATCGGACAAGGTGCGCTTGGTGGTGCTCACCAATCCGCACAACCCCAGCGGCGTGATGTTGCCGGCGTCCGAGGTCGGCGAGCTGTGCAGGATGGCCGAAGCCGAGGGCGCTTTGGTGCTGGTGGACGAGGTTTATCGGGACCTCTGGTTCGAGGCAGCGCCGCCCAGCCACGTCCATCTCGGCCCCAACGTCCTGGCCACCAGCAGCCTCACCAAGACCTATGGACTCTCGGGACTGCGCTGCGGCTGGATCCTCGCCGGCGACCCCAAGATCGCGGCCCGGATGCGCCGGACGTTCGATCTGATGGACGCCGGAGGATCGGTTCCCAGCGCCACCCTCGCTCTCGCGGCCTTACGCCAACTGCCGCGGCTGATCGCCCGCAGCCGCGCCATCATCGACCCCAATATCGAGCAGGTTCACGCCTTCCTGGCCGAGCATGCTGAGTGGCTCGACTGCGTGGTGCCCGAGCGCTCCATGACGGTTTTTCCCCGCCTGAAGAAGGAAGAGGACAGCCACGCCCTTTACGACTGGCTGCGCAGCCGCGAGACTTCGATCGTGCCGGGAAAGTATTTCGAGCTGCCGCGGCACTTCCGGCTCGGCTTCGCCGTGCAGCCGGAAACGGTGGCCGAAGGCCTGCGGCAACTTTCGGAAGGTCTGCGCCGGATGTGACGGCCAGCAGGTCGTCTCAAGCGCGCATGGCCATCTGCGCCGGGAAGCCATCGAAAACGACCGTGCGTTCTCCGCTGCCGAGGCGCAGGAGGTTGTAGCGAACCGCCTCGTCGCCGCAGGTCCGGCAGCCATCGAGAAAGTGGGCTACCACTCGCCGCGCCTCGTCCCGGGTCAGGCTTCCCTCTACGAACCGGTGTAGATCTTCGGGGCTGGGATGTTCTTCCACATGTCCCCCTGTCTCAAAAGCCAAGAATCGTTCTCTCTTCGTCTTGTACTGGCTAGGCTGAGAGTAGCGAAGGATTGTTACGGGCACTATTACGGTGGCGAGCTGGGGCTTTTCTTTTTTCGGGTAGGGATTTTGGGAGCGGCGGCCCGCCCCTGCTGCATGGCCGTGTACAGCCCCTCGAAGAGAGCGACGCCGTTGCGCTCGAGCTCGGAATCGGGCCAGACGGCGGCGGACCAGCCGCGCAGAATGCCGTCGACGCCGGGCACCTCGGGACGGGCCGAGGTGCCGTCGCGCAGGTCGATCTCGTGGACGATCTCGGCCATGGCGGCGAGGGCGGGATCGGCGCTGAGCCCGAAGGCGGCCAGCAGGGTCTCGAAGCTGCACAGGTTGCCGCGGTGGCCGAAGTCGGCGTTTCGCAGGTCGAACGAGACCTCGCCCTCGGCGGGGACGTCGGCGTAGCGAATCTCTGCCTGTGGATCGATGAAGCGGCGAATGAGCCAGACGCAGGCCAGGCGGTCGACGTGCGGCTGGGGACGGGTGACCCAGCGCCGCCCCTGGTAGCGCTTCAACTCGGCGGCGGGGACATCGCGCGAGGTGCCGTCGCCGCCCAGGGCGGTCTCGATGCGGGCCAGCGCCGAGGCGGCCCGGGGTCCCTCTGTGGCCTGGAAGAAGTCGAGCCGCGCCGTCTCGGCGAAGCGGCGGCGCAGCTTTTCCAGACGCTCGCGCAAGCCGTCCTGGCCGGCCGGCTCCAGCGCTTCCTCGGCGTCGGCGGCGATCTTCCGATAGTCCTCGTCGCGGGCGGCGCGGAACAATTCGATCAACCTGCCTTCCGCCTCCCGCTCGAAGCGGTCGACATGCAGCACCAAGGCTTCACCGCCGCCGTCTTCGATCTCCTGAGCGAGCCAGTCCAGGGCCTCGCCGTTTTCCGCGCCCTCCGGCAACAGGTAGAGCGACCCGGTGGGCGATACCGCCCCGAGCTGCCGCAGCCGCCGCCAGACGGCCACCCGCCGGCTCGACGCCGCGGCTGTGGGGAGGGTGTAGGTGAGGCCAAGCCAGTGCATGTTTGTTTGGTGGGTTGCGGTTAAGGTGCGGCTAAAAGGACAAGCACGGACATTCACGGACATCCACACGGACAGACCACGGACTCTAAGACATTCGTGCCATGTTCGTGTTGTGGTCCGCGTCGCCCGGTCCCCACCGGGCGTGCACCAAAAAGCCGGCGGCTCCCACTCCAAATGCAACGTAGAAGGGGAGCCGCCGGTCGAGGATCCAAAGCCAGCCGCCCACCAGCGGGGCGGCGAAGACGGCGAGGCCACGAATCAGGTAGTACAGACCCACGGCGCGGCCCCGCGCTCCTGCCGAAGCGAGGTCGACGATCAGCGCCTTGCGCGCCGGCTCGCCCGTCTCGCGCAGGCCGGCGACGACGAACGCCGCCGTCAGCCAGGCGGTGCCGAGGGCGCCGTCGATTCGATACGTGGTCACCAAGGCGAGGGGAAAAAGGGCGAAGAAGGCGAAGGTGAGCAGCACGAACGGCTTGCGGTTCATGCGATCGGCCACCCGCGCCACGGGGATGTAGACCACCGTGGCGGCGATCATCTGCACGCTCGTCAGGGCGCCGAACTCGACGGCCGAGCGGCCGAGGGCGTCGAGCACGAAGAAAAGGATGAAAACCCTGGGAATGCCTTCAGCCCAGCGCGCCATGATGTCCGCGAGGAGCAGGCGCTTCAACCCCGGATCCATCCGCCGCCAGAGAGAGCGAAGGCTGTCTCCGTCCGCGGGCGGCGGGGCCGGCTCCACGTAGGAGCGGCGCAGGACGGCGATTCCCAGCAGGGCGAGGAGGATGGTCGCCACCAGCCCGGCCCGCACGCCGCCCTGAAAACCGAGCCGGGCGATGAGCCAGCCGCCCAGCGGTGGAGCGAGGATCATGGGCACCCGCTTGAGAAATGCCATGACGCCGAAGCCCGTCGCCCGCCGACCCGGCGGCAGATGATCGCCGAGAACGGCGAAGATCGCCGGCAGCGTCAGGCTGCTCCAGGCCATCACCAGCACCGTGCCCACCAGGATCCAAGGCCAGCTCGGCGCCACCAGGTAGCAGACGTAGCCGCCGATCGCCAGTAGAGCGAACGTCACCAGCGACGCCCGCCGGCCCAAGCGGTCCGTCAGCCAGCCGCCGGGATAGGGATAGAGAGCGTCGAGAAGATCGTGTAACGTGCCATAGAACGCCACCGCCAAGGCGCCGGCCCCCAGCAGCTCCAAGTACTTGGGGATGAAACGCGTCCACAGCTCCTCGCCCATTCCCAGCGCCAGGAACATCGCCAGCATCGCCACGACGTTGCGCTCCAGCCCCAGCGCGAAGCGGAGGCGGCTGAGGGAAGTGGACGCGGATTCCATGCAATGAAGATTACATCACAAGGAAACCATCATTACAAGGCGCTAGCCGATCCGGCTTTCGAGCGAAAGCTCCTTCTCTCCCTGGGTCAGGACGCGGTGGATCAGGTCCATCACGGTGCCGTTGCGGAACGGCTTTCGGATGTAGGCCGCGGCTCCGCCTTGCAGGCCGCGCAGCGTGTCCTGCTCCTTGCCTTCGGTGCTGATGATGATCACCGGAATGCGGGCCAGCGTGGCATCCTGCTTCACCTTGGAGAGGAACTCGAGACCGTTCATCGCCGGCATGTTGATGTCGAGGAAGATCAGCTCGACGTCGGAGTTATCGGCCAGGCGCTGGAGAGCTTCGAAGCCGTTGAAGGCGGTGATCAGCTCGGTGCGCGGCAACATCAGCTTGAACATCTTGTGGATCAAGGACGAGTCGTCGATGACCAGGGCTTTTTTCGGTTGCATGGTGGTATTCCCTCCAGGTTCACGAACGGGGAGCTCGATCGAAAGATCTCTCCGGTTGAGCAGGATCTGCCGCAGCCGGGAGCCGATGGCATCCAGCGGCAGCATCTCGCGCACGCCGCCTGCTGCGAGCGCGGCCCGCGGCATGCCGTAGACGATGCAAGTGGCCTCATCCTGCGCCAAGGTGACTGCGCCGGCGCCGGCCAGAGCCGCCATGCCGGCGGCGCCGTCCTGGCCCATGCCGGTTAGAAGGACGCCCACCGCGCGGTCAGCCACGACTTCTGCCGCCGAGGCGAAAAGGACGTCGACGGACGGCAGGTGCGAGGCGTCGTGCGGGTGCTCGGAGAGGGCGGTCCGCAAGCCTGTTCGCCCGCGCTCCACGCGCAGGTGGCGGCCGCCCGGCGCGATGACGACCTGGCCGGGCCGGAGGGTCTCGCCGTCCGTGGCCTCACAGACCTCCAGATCCAGTTGGCTGTTCAGGCGGTCGGCGAAGGCGCGGGTGAACCCCGGCGGCATGTGCTGAACCACCGCCACCGGCACCAGAAGCTGCCCGCCCAGCTCGCGCAGCACCCGCTCGATGGCCGGCGGACCGCCGGTCGAGGCGCCGATGACGAGAAGCTCGATGGGTCCGGGTGGCACGGCGGGCGCGGGCGGGGGAGTTGGCCCCGGCGGCGGCTCGCCGGTGACCGGCAGGGAAGTGACTTCCCGCAGCTTCGAGACCAGCGCCTCGCGCAGAGCCTGGAAGTCGATCAGCGAGTACTGCTGTTTGTCGATGAAGTCGGTGGCGCCGCGGTGGAGCGCCTCGATCGTCTGCGGGGCTCCGCGGCGCGAATGGGTGGAGAGGATGATCACCGGCGTCGAGCAGCGGGCCCGGATGCCGTCGAGCGTCGCGAGGCCGCCCTGGCCGGGCATCAACAGGTCGAGGATGATGGCGCCGGGCTGCCAGGCGTCGAGGTTCGCCAGCAGCTCTTCGCCGGAAGCGGCCGAGCCGGTGAGCTCGAACCCGGGCTCGGTGGAGAGGATGCGGGCGATCGCCTGACGGACGAACGACGAGTCGTCGGCGAGGGCGACGCGAATCGGGCTCACGAACCCACCTTGCGGTAGGCGATCGTCCGCCCCAGACGGACGGTTTCGAAGCATTCCGACATCCCGATGATCGACTCGGCGGTGCCCAGGAAGAGCAGGCCTCCCGGCCGCAGCACCTGGGCAAAGTTGCGGATGGCGCGGTGCAGCGCCACCTCGGAGAAGTAGATGAGGACGTTGCGGCAGAAGACGGCGTCGTAAAGCTCGGCCCGCCGAAAGGTGGACAGATCGAGGATGTTGCCCCAGGCGAAGCGCACGCCCTCCCGGTATGGCGCCCGCAGCGCCCAGCGGTCGTTGCCGAGCGGCGTGAAGTACTGCGCGACCTCGCTGGGCTCCAGCGAGCGCAGCGAGTTGCGGCCGTACTCTGCCTCCTGCGCGGCGACGATGCGGCTGATGTCGACGTCGAAGGCGTCGATGGCCAACTGGCCAGGACCCGGACCGAAGGCCTGGAGTCGGGCCTGGATGGCCAGGGTGTAGGACTCCTCTCCGGACGAGCAACCGGCGCTCAGGACGCGCAGCGGCGGGCCGGTCCGCAGCGCGGACTCGGCGAAGAACGCCTGCATCGGCGGCGTCTCGCGAAAGAAGAAGGTCTCGTTGTTGGTCACCAACTCGGCCAGGCGCTCCCGCTCCCCTCGCGGATCGCTCTGGATCTGGAGGTAGTAGTCCCGGTAACGCTGGAGAAGCAGGGTCCGCAGGCGGGGACGCAGCCGGGATTCGAGGACGTCCCGGCGATGCTCGGGAAAACAGATGCCGAACTGATCGGAGATCAGCTCGTTGAGCAGCAGATACTCCTCCTGCGACATGCAGGGCTCTCCGGCACTCATTCCTCACGTCCCAGTCGGCTTTCGAGTGCGGTGAGCGCGCGATGCGCCACCGCTTGCACCGGATCGCCGGCGAGCCGGGCCAGCGCGGCGGCGTTGACCAGGTGCGGCGAGCGGCCGAGCCCGTCGACCGCGGCCAGGCGTACGTACCAGTCGGTATGAATGGCCGCCTGCAGAAACAGCGCCTCGTCCTCGGCGGTGGCGCAACCGGCGAGCGCCCGGTAGGCGACACGCAGCTCGGGACCGCTCGCCGGAGCGGCGATCGCGGCGGCAATGACGGCCCGCAAGGCGGCGCGGGCCTCGGGCCCACCGATCTTTCCCAGGCTCTCGAGCCCTACCAGCCGTAGCTCCCGCCGGCGGTCGAGCAGGCTCACCAGCAGAGGTACGGCGTCGCGGTCGGCGAGCTCGCCGAGAGCGCGCAGCAGGGGAGCCGAAGGCGTGGCTGCGGCCTGTGCCCGCAACACCGGTCCCAGGTCGTGAAGGGCGTAGCGACCGGCCGCGTCGGCGGCCAGCGGACCGTAGATTTCGGGCTCCTCGGCGACCCAGCGCTCCCAGGGCAGGGCGCGCACGAGCTCTTCGCACCCCAGCAGCCGGGAAACGGCGGCCGGGCGGCCGGGCGCCGGCAGGGCGAGGAGCGAAGCCAGGAGCTCGCCGGCCGCGGTGCCGGTTTGCGCCGCGAGTGCCAGCCGGTCCACCGCTTCGATGGCGGGCCGGCGCTTCAGCGCCTTCTGGAGCTCGACCCGGTGAATGGCGAGCACCGGCTCGAGCACCTCGCGGGCACCGGCCGGCGCCCGCAGGTAAAGGTCGAGCAACGGCTCTCCCAGCCCCGGGACTTTCGACTTCGTCAACGCTTGCGCCAGCGCCGGCAGATGGTCCCAATCCTTGCTGACGGCGGCGAGGACCGAGACGAGGGCCGCGGCCGGCACCTGGTCGGGAAAGCGCGCGGCGAGCAGGAATCCCCAGGCGCCCCGTTCACCTGGCTGGCCGAGGAGCCGTGCCGCCAGGTCGTGACGCCAGGCGAGCGCGGCCGGCAGGACGGACTGCACGGGCGGCGCCGCCGCGAGGGCCGTGAGGGCCGCCTCGTCCCAGGGGCTCGGCCCGAGGATCAGGAGGCAGCGGGAGATCGCCGTGCGCTGCTCGGACGAGCCGCTGTCGAAGCGGGCGGCCAGCAGACTGGGGAATCCGGCCGGCAGCACCTTCTGCGCCTTGGCGGGGGCGAGCCCTTCGAGCACGTGCGCCAGCAGTCCGGCGAGGATTTCCTCGTCGATCGCCAGCTTGCTCATGGGCCACGGGTCGGTCAACGCCAGGAGGGCCGCTTCGCCGCCGATGCGCGCCAGCGCCTCCGCCGCCAGCGAGCCGACCAGGTCGTCGGCGAGGCGCGTCGCCAGGTGCACGACGGCCTCCGGCGAGCGCAGGTCTCCCAACGCCTGCACGGCAGCCATCTGGACCCAGGGCTCGCCGTCGAGAAACGGCAGCAGGTAAGGGATCGACCGCGCGTCGCCAAGGTGACCGATGGCGAGGATCGCCTCCTGCTGGACGTTGGGATCGGGATGCGCCAGCACGGCGTGCAAAGGCTCCAGCGCCCGCGGATCGCGAAGACGGTCGAGGATGAGCACGGCCTGGAGGACGACATCCGGATCGGGATCGTGCAGCAGCCCGGTGACCAGAGGGAGGCTGCGGCCGCCGCGCAGGCGCAGGATCTCGGAGGCGGCGTTGCGCAGCACGGCGTCGGCGTCGTTGCGCAGGTAGGCGGTCACCTGGGCATCCGGCAGCACCGCGGCGCCGATGCGCAGCACCTGCTCGCGAATGCCGGGACTGGGATTGCGTACCAGCAGCTCCAGCGCCGCCGCCCGCGCTTCGGCGGACAGTGACGGCAGCCGTTCGAGGATCGCCAGGCATTCGTCCCACGAGGGAACTGGACCGCTGCCGGGGGTAGACGGGATTTCCATAGTCATGCGCACTCTCCGTTTGGCAAGTTGGCGGCTCAGACGGCGAAGACGCCTGACATCCGCTTGAGCCGTTCCGCCTCGGAGGCGAGGTTTTGGGTGGCGTTCGACATCTGTTCCGCCGCCGCCAGGTACTGCTGCGCGACCTGGGCGATCTGATCGACGGCCCTGACCACCTGATCGCCGCCCAGCATCTGCTCGGAAGTGGCGTCGGCCACCTGCTGCGTCATGCGGTTCATGGTTTCGACGGAGCCGAGGATCTGGCGGGCGCCGTCCGCCTGCTCGCGGGCTCCCGCCGCCAGGTGCTGGGTGACCTGATGCATGGTGGTCGAGGTGCGGACGATCTGCGCCGCCCCCGCCGTCTGCTCCTGGATGGCGACGTGGACCTCGCCGACCAGGCCGGTGGTGCGATTGACGGCGTCGACGATTTGCCGCAGCACGCCCTGCGAGATGCGCACGGCCTCCGCGGTGTCCTGCTGGACCGTTTCGACGAAGCTCGCGATCTCGCGGGTCGAGCTCATGGACCGCTCGGCCAGGCGCTTGACCTCCTCGGCGACGACGGCGAAACCGCGGCCGGCGTCGCCGGCGCGAGCGGCCTCGATGGCGGCATTGAGCGCCAGCAGGTTCGTCTGATCGGCAAGCTCGCCGATCATGCGGACGATCTTGCCGATGTCCTTGGTCGAGGCGCCGATGGCGAGGACGATCCGCGACAGGCTCTCGCCGCCTTCGCCGGCCGACTTGGCGGTCTCGCGCGAGACCTCGTCCACCACCTTGACCTTGGAGGCCACCGAACGGGTGGCGGCGATCATCTCCTCGATCGTGCTCGAGGTCTCCGCGACGTGGCCGAGGAGAGTCTCGGAGTTGCGGGCGACCTCCTGGATGGAGCGGCCGAGCTCGTCGATGGAGCTCGAGGTCTCTTCGACGTTGCTCGCCAGCGCCTGCGTCGAGCGGTTGACGCTGTCGAGCTGCGACGCCATCTCCACCATCGTCGCCGAGGTTTCCTCGGTGGACGACGACTGGAGCTCGGCGCCGCGCCGGATCTGCAACGCCGAGACCGAGATCTCGTCGGCGGCGGAAGCCACCTGCGAGGCCGATTCCTTGACGTCGCCGATCATCTGGCGGAGGTTGGCGATCATCTTGCGAAACGCCTTGCCCAGCAGGTCGGCGTCGGACCGCGGCTCGACCTCCGTGCGCAGGTCGCCCTCGGCGATGGCGTCCGCCACCGCCGCCATCTCGCGGAAGTACTTGACCATCTGCAGCATGGCGGCCGAAAGCTCGCCGAGCTCGTCGCGCGAGCGGATGGTCACCTGCACCGACAGATCGCCTTCGGCCAGGCGGTGAGCGGCGGCGACCGAGTCGGCGAGCGGCGCGGTCAGCGTGCGGATGATGAAGTACGACAGGCCGACCAGGGAGAGAATGCCCGCCACCGTGACCAACGCCACGACCCCCATCATCGTGCGCTGGTTGCTGCGCGAGGCCGCGAAGGCCTGCTGCATATTGCGCTGGCTGACGGCCGAAAGCTCGCCGAGCTGGCCGCGGATGCCGTTGTACTCCACCGTGAACTCCTGCAGAGCCCGCGACAGGGCCTCGCCTTTCTCGCCGGCGATCAGGCGCAGCGAGGTGGTGCGAGCGGCGTCGTAGTAGCGCCGGAAGCTGGTCTCGACCGCCCGCGCCTTGGTGGCGTCGAGGCTCTGGGCGGTGCGGGCCTCGGCGAGGACGCCGAGGAAGTGATCGCGCAGCCCGTCGGTCTGCGCCAGCATCCCCGCGTCGGCGGCGCCCACCGCGTCCTGCAGGCCGCGCTGGATGGAAGACAGGGTCACCGCCAGCTCGCCGCTGGCCCGCAAGCCGGGGAAGTAGCGCTGCTCGCTGTCGCTCAGCAACTGGCCGTTGCGCGCTCCGAGCACCGCCAGGGCGACCAGCACGACCAGAAAGCCCAGGGCTCCCACGCCGGGCATGAGGGCCAGCTTGTGGAAGAACTTCAGGTGCCGGAGCATGGGACTCCCCTTCGGACGTAAGCGCCTAAGCTCATGGCGTGACCTCGACGACCTTGACGCCGCCGCCGAGGGCGGTGCCGGCGGGCACATAGGCGATGGCGCCGCGGTTGGCGCGGACGAAAGCGGTCACGTCCTGCGTCGAGGCCTTCTCCGGTGGCGGGATCTCGCGGCCCGAGAAGATCATCGTCTGCCAGTAGGACTTGACCGCCGTCGTGCTCTTGTGGTGAACGCTCTTCGAGAAGCTCTCGCGCGCCGCCGCCCCTTCGTCGAGATCGACCGGCGCCGCCTTGACGCCGTCCGGCCACTGCGCCGTCTTTTTGAGGAAGAGGTTGGAAGCGTCCCGTGCGCTGATCGCGGCGACGGGATTGGCGCCGTTGACGATAACCACAAAATCCGCGGCGCCGGCGGGAATCGCCAGCGGCGAAAGAATCGCCAAGGCCACGAAGCCGAGGCTCAGAATCCATCCCATTCGCGACCCTTGCCCCCCTGCCAAGTCTGTTGTGCTCATATCGATCCTTACCTCCAGCGCCGCGTTCAACGGCGCGCGGGAATGTTGTTGTCAGGTCTCGCTTGCGTCCTCGCCGGCTGCCGGCGGATCGTTGCCGTCGTCGAGCAGCAGGATGCGGTCGATGTCGAGGAGAATCACCAGACTCTCCGCCAGAGAGTGGATGCCCACGACGAATCGTGAGCGCTCGGTCATCACGTCGGCCGGGGGCTCCTGGTGGCCGCTGGGCAGCAGGCGGACGACCTGCCGAGCCCCGTCGACCAACAGGCCGATGGAGACGCCGCGGGAGGAGACGACGCAGATGCGGCTCTGCGGAGTCAGCGCCGCGGGCTCCATGCCCAACCGCACCCGCAAATCCATGACCGTCAGCACGCGGCCACGCCGGTGAGTGATGCCGCGCACCGCGGCGGGTGCGTAAGGAAGGCGGGTGATTCCCGCCACGCGCAACACTTCCTCGACACAGGCCACCGGCAGGGCGAAAAGCTCTCCCGCCACCTCGAACGTCACCCAGATCTCCGGCGTTTCCGGAGCTGCCTGGGGGCCGCTCGCCGCGCCGGCCGCGAGCTGCTGAGCGAGCGCATAGAGGCGTTCGGGTCCGGCGGGCGCTCGCTGGGCCGGAGCACTGTCGACCGCGGCCAGGATTTCCGACGCCAAGCCGGATTCGGGCAGCCTGACGGCGCCGGCCGCGTCCTCGCCGCCCGGTCCGCTGGAGCGGCGCTTCATGCCGCCTTCCCCCGCGCCCGCCCGAAGGGCGAGAGTTGAATCAGTCCCACCGGATCGAGGATGAGCACGGCTCTGCCGTCGCCCATGATCGTGCTCCCCGCGACTCCTGCGGGCGAGCCGGCGATGGCGTCGAGGCCGCGCACCACCACTTCGCGGATGCCATGCACCTTCTCGACGGCGATGCCGCGTTGGGTTTCACCGGACTCGATCACCACGGCGTAGCCCGTGCGCCGGCGCTGCGCCGAGGTACCGAAGCAGTAGCCGAGGTCGAGCAAGGGAATCAGCCCGCCGCGCCACGACAGGACCAGGGCGCCGTTGATCTCGTGCACCCGCGCCGGCGTCAGCTCGACGCTCTCCACCACCGCGGTGAGCGGCAGCACGTAGTCCTCGCCGTCGCCGCTCAACAGCAAAGCCCGGGTGATGGAAACACTGAGCGGCAGCCGCAGCCGGAACAGGGCGCCGACGCCCTCCTCGGTGAAAACCTCGACCCTGCCGCCCCGCCGCTCGACGACCTCTTTCACCGCCGCGAGCCCCACCCCGCGCCCGGAGCTCAGGTTGGCGCTGTGCCGGGTCGAAAAGCCGGGCAGGAAAAGGAGTGCCAGGGGATCCTCGCCGGCCGTCGAGATCAGGCCCCGGCGGGCGGCTTCGGCGAGCACGCCGTCGCGCGTGATCCCCTTCCCATCGTCGAGCACGTCGAGGATCACCTCACGCGCGTCCGCCCTCGCCGTCAGCCGCAGGAGCGCTTCCCCTTTGCCGGCTTGCTGCCGCTCGCCGGGTGTTTCGATCCCGTGCACCACCGCATTGCGCACCAGGTGGCCGAGCGCTTCGGAGGCCAGCTCCAGCAGCGCCTTGTCGAGCGTCGTGTCGCCGCCGGAGATCTCGAATCGCACCTCTTTACCGGCGCCCGCGGCCTCGTCGTGGACGATGCGGGCAAGCGGCCGGAAGATGGTGGACACGGGCACCATCCGCAGACGCGTGACGCCGTCGCGGAGGTGGTTCAGGGTGCCGCCCAGCAGCTCGTAGGACCGCTGCACCTCATCCCAGGTTTCGGCGCTCCGCGACGAGCCCTCGCGCTGGCAGGCCGCGAGCGCGTCGGTGACCCGGTTGCGATAGATCACTATCTCGCCCAGCAACGCCATCAGGGAGTCGAGGGTGGAGAAGGGCACCCGGACGCTGCCCTGCGCCGCACCCGGAGAGCGGCCGTCCTCGGCGTTCTGGAGCATCTCGCGGAAGCGATCGACGCCGTGCAGCAGCTCCTCCACCGCCTCGGCGTCCGAACCGACGGCGAGATCTTCGAGCTCGTGGGCCAGGGACTGCAGAGGCGTCAGCCCCACGATCCCCGTGTTCCCTTTCAGGGTGTGGAGCTGGAGCCGAATCTCCTCCAGAACCTCCTCGCTCGCCGACCCCACCTCGGCTGCCGCCAGCAGCAGGGACTCCAGTCGCCCCAGCCGCTCACGCGCTTCGAGGAGGAAGTCGGCGAACAGGTCGCCGGCCACTCCGTCCTGGGAGGGATCGAGCACCGAGGCCATCTCAGAAGCTCGCTGACAGGCTCAGGATGCCGTACTGGGTCTTGGCCTTGGGGCCCAGGATGTTCGGCGGCGGTTCCAGAAAGTAGCCTTCGTTCCAGTGATACTCCGCCTTAAGCACCACCTCGGCGCGGAAGCGATAGGACAGCCCGAGAATGTCGTCCCTGTCGTAGTCGGTCGGCTTTTTGAGTGCCGCGATCGCCAGCTGGAAGCGCTCAAACTGGGCATTGGCCATCAGCTTGTCGGTCAAGTGGACGCCGAGCCGGGCGTAGCCGGTCTTGATGCCGTAGAGCGTCTTTCCTGTCAGCAATTCGGCGGTTTCGTCCTTGTACTCGACTTCCCCCTCCACCCTGCCGAAGGTTGCCTGGACCGAGGCGTGAAAATCGTGCCAGTAGGCCGCCGGCGTCGTCGGATTGGCGCTCGCGTCGAAGCGCAGGGCGCCCACACCGAAGCGCAGGCCGCTCACCGGAGTATCCAGAAAGAACTGAGTGCCCAGGGACTTCGACACCTTGACCTCGTTCTGGTGGCTGTCGAAGAGGCTCCAATTGCCGTAGTAGACGTCGCCGTTGAGGTCCCAACCGCCGCCCAATCTGAAACGGTGTGATACCAGAGCGCCATCGACGGTCTCGGTGGCATAGGTGCCTTCGCCGTAGAAGTCACGCGCCGGGCGGTAGAAGGGAAGGATCGTACCGACGTCGCGGACCTCGTTGTAGATTCCGATAGGGACTTTCACGCGGCCGACTTTGATGGCGGAGTCGCCAAATTGGTGCTCATAGAAAATCCAATCGAGCTTTACGTCCGGCGAAACCTTCTGGGCGGGGCTGAGGCCGTTCCTTTCGTGGCTGAGCTGCACCGCGAAAGAATCGGCGGCGGTAATGTCGGCCCGCACTTGCAGCGCCGCGGTCTGGTAGTCCAAGGTGCCCGCCTTCGGAATGCCGAGAATCTGGTTGCCGTCCGAGAACGCGTAGGCCTGAGACAGGTAGCCATGGAAGGTCACCTTGGTAAGGAAAGAGGTATCGGCCGGCTGGGCCTCCGCCTCGGCGCTCTGACCCCACGCCGGCGCGCCCAGCGAGCCGAGGCACAGCCCCATGATTGGCAACCAACGTGCCGCACGATGGCTGCGGCTCGCTGTTTTTTCGATCGATTTCGACTCGCGCTTTTCCATGAATTTCTCCTTGCACTTTGGGAGCGCCAAAGAAGTGATTGCAACCGCGTTTTTGTTTTCGGCTCAAATTTTCGAGGCCGAGTATCGATGCATCACATTACGGCCGGCATTACGGATTATTGAGTTTTAAACACCAGCGCAATATTAAGTATCTACGGCGCCTGCAGCGAATCTAAAGGCAAGCGTGAGTCATTGTGCTGTTAATGTTAAAACAACCATCGTGCGACAGGATCGCTTGCATCCATGGTAAAGTTTGGACTGGCTGACATGGCGCGAAGGCTCCGAGAGTCTCCGGAGTTTCCTTGCCGCCGATGGGTTCGGAGCCAGGGGGTGAGGGAGAGCCGGCGCCTCGGTGGCGCGGAGCGGCCCGGACGGTCGACCCCACGAAGCCTTCGGGTCAACCCACCCCTCTTCGCGGTAAGGGCGGGCATCCGGTTAGAATGAAATAGGGGTATTGTTATTCAGGAATGACTGACTCAGGATTCTCGCAGGGAGAGCTGCCGGCGTGAAGGTCCACATCGAGGGCGTCTCCTTCGCCTATGGCAGGGAGCCGGTGGTCTCGGGGGTCTCGATGGTACTCCCGGAAGGGGGGATCACGGTGATGATCGGGCCCTCGGGCTCCGGCAAGTCGACGATCCTCCAGCTTCTGTGCGGCTTACTTCACCCGCTTCAGGGGAAGATCCTGTTCGACGGCGAGGATGTCACGGGTGTTCCCACCGAAAGGCGGGACGTGGGAGTCGTCTTTCAGTCCTACGCCCTCTTCCCTCACCTCACGGTTCGGGAGAACATCGCCTTTGGCTTGCGCACCGGCCGCCGCCGCTTCTCACTGCGCAGCTCGCGGCGCCGCCCCTCGCGGCGCTACGTGGAAGAGCGGGTGTGGGACACGGCGGCCCTCCTCAGCCTCGACCGGCTCCTGGACCGCAAGCCCGTGCAGCTCTCGGGCGGCGAGCAGCAGCGGGTGGCCCTGGCTCGGGCGGTGGCCCCCCGGCCCTCCCTGCTGCTCCTCGACGAGCCTCTCTCGGCGCTCGACGCCCGCCTGCGGCGCTCCGTGCGCACCGAGCTCGCCGCCTTGTTACGCAAACTGGGAACCACGGCTTTCTACGTCACCCACGATCAGGAAGAAGCCATGCTCCTGGCCGACCATCTCGTGGTGCTCGACCACGGGCACGTGGTGCAGGCGGGCAATCCGCTGGATCTCTACCGGCGTCCACAGACGCCGTTCGTGGCCTCTTTCCTGGGCGAGGCCAATCTGGTGGCGGTCGAAGCCCGGCCCGCGGCCAGCTCACCCTCGACCCTCCCCGTCCGCAGCCACACGCCGCTGGGCTCCTTCGTCCTTCCCTGCTCGGCCGATGGCGGCTGGCTTCTGGTGCGGCCGGAAGACTTGACCGAAGATCCTTGCGGCACCATGGCCACCGTCGGCGACACCCGCGGTATGGGCCCTCACGATCGGGTGATCCTCCTGCTCGACGGCGGCATCGAAGTGCTGGCCCATTTCCCGCCGGAGGCGGCCCCCGCCCCGGGGACCAAGATCCGCATCGGAGTCCGCACCCGTCGGCCGCATTTCGTGGCCCATTCGGAGTAGTGCCGCGGTTCGGAGAGCCTCGGTACCGATAGGGATACAATCCGCATCATGACTACGGCCCTCGCAATCGACCGTGACCGCATCAGCGACTTCTGCCGGCATTGGAGAGTCACGGAATTCGCCTTCTTTGGCTCCATCCTGCGAGACGATTTCCGTCCGGACAGCGATGTAGATGTCCTCCTCACTTTCGAACCCGGCGCGCCTTGGACCCTCTGGGACCTCTCCAGGATGCGGACCGAGTTGGAGTCCATCTTCGGCCGGGATGTCGACTTGGTCGAAAAGAAAGCCCTCCGCAATCCGTACCGCCGCCGGTCGATCCTCGCTGATCAGCAAGTTGTCTATGCCGCCTGATCGAGACAAGGTCCACCTGTGGGACGACCGAGCCGGAGTCCATCGTCGGAATTAGGCCAACTGGCGCCTGCCGGAGTCTCTCGCGGCGAGCCCGGAGGGCGGCCGGAGGATCTCGATCTGCACTGCCTCGGCATCGCGGCTCGTATCGCGGGACAGAATGGCCACCTCGCCCCATTCTATGCCCGGCAATCAACCAGGTGTCCGCAAATGGTTCGACGCGCAGCGGTAGCCGCCGTTGAGAATCACGCTGCGCACCAGCGGCGGGAAAAGGTCGAGGTGGACGCTTAAAGCCGCGAAGGCGTCGCGGGCGAGGCGGTCGCCAGTGGGAATTAGCGAGGCGAAACCCTCGGCCCGGAGGGTCTTCTTGCGGCGCTCCAGCACGACGTTGTTCCAGGTGATGAGAAAGCTGGGGTGGGTGAGGCCGGCGTGATCCTGGAGGAGGGGAACAGGGACGGCGAGCAGCGGCAACCGGCGGACCTCCAAACCGAGGGTCTTGAGGTGCTCGGCCGTGAGGTCCAGGAAGGAGCCGAGGCCGTCCATCGCCGGCGTCCTTTGGGCAGCGGCGAGTCCTTGGGCCAGCGCTTCTCCCGTGGGCTCCAGGCCGTAGCCGCGGCGCAGGGAGTCCCAATCCCCCGGAGTCAGACGGGCCAGCAGGTCGCGGCCGGCGGCGACGTCGGCCACCAGGACGGCAAGGTGGCCCGGGCGGCCGGGCACCAGGGTGACGATGGAGTCGAGGTCGTAGCCGGCGCCACCGGCGAGGCGCCACAGGAAGCTCCTTCGCGTCGCCACGTCTGCCGAGCCGGATCGGGGTATTGGATGGATGAAGCGCGCGGGGCGGCCGTAAAGGGTGCCGAGCTCGGCGGCGGCCTGGTCCGCGGCGGCCAGGTAGCGGTCGATTCCCTCGGCGGTGGTAAAGCTCTCGACGGGAACACGGTCGAGGCCCAGGATGGCGAGGATGCGCGGCTCGAGAGTATGGACGGTCAACCAGGCGGCGTCCTGCGTCAGCAGCACCTGGCCGTTGTGGAAGGGAACGGGCGCTTCCGTCCAGGTCGTCTTTCCCCAAGCGCGGTCGAGGTCGTCCGGCAGGCTGCGCACCAGCTCGGGACCGAGATTGGCGTCCTCCTCGCGGCCGCGCTGGAGGTTGGGCCGCACCAGCACGCGCACGCCGCCGTTGCTGGCGTGGACGAGGGTGAAGGGATCGCGCGGCCACGGCGAGTAGGCGCGGCCGTGGGTGTCGAGCAGGCGCAGACCCAGGGCATGGGCTCGGGACTGCAAGCTGTCGCGGAGAGGAGAATCGGTGAGCACGATCAGGGTGCGCTTGGGATCGGCCGCTCGCACGGCGGCGAGGAAGGGCTCGGCGGCCGGAGCGGCGAAGAAGAACGAGGGGAGGGAGTAGACCGAGGCCGTCAACTTGCCGTCAACGTCGGAGTCGAAGCGCTGGCCCGCGGCGTCGTAGCCCACCCGCCGCTCGGCGGCGTGGCGGGGGATGGCGCCCCAGGCGCGCTCCACCGCGTCGGAGGCGGCGAAGTCGAACCCGCGCACCTCGTTGAGCTCCAGCAGCAGGGCGTCGCGAAGCGCCGGAATGGCGGCCGGGTCGAGCGAGTTGGGAAGGTGCGCGATCACCTCGCGGCGAAAGGCCTCGTCGCTTACGAAGCGCTCGGGGTTGACGAGCTCCAGGGCGAGGAGTCCCTGGACGTCCGCTTGGCTCCACGAGCCGCGGCGGGCCAGCTCGCGGCTCCGCTCCCGGGCGGCGGCCTGCGGCGAAGGAGGCGCTGGCGCCGCTCCCAGCAAGAGGAGGGCGAGGCTCGTCAGCAAAGCGGCCCGCTGGCCCCGCAACCGCCGGACCTCTACTGCTTGGCCTCGGAGTTCAGGCGCTCCAGGTTCGCGGCGGCCATCTGATCCTGGGGGTTGATCTTGAGCACCTGCTCGAGGAGGCTCTTGGCCTCGGCCCGCTTGTTGACGCTCATCAGCAGCACCGCGAGGTCGTTCATGGCGCCCGTATGGCGGGGGGAGAGCTGCAGCGCCTTGCGCAGGTCCTGTTCCGCCGAGCTGTAGCGCTGAAGGGACATCTCCACGGCGCCCCTCAAGTAGATGTAGTCAGGATTGTTGGGATCGGTTTTCAGCGCCGCTTCGGCCGACTTCAACGCTTCGTCGAACTTCTTCTGGGAGAGCAGGATCCTCACCTCGAAGAGCCGCGCCCGCGGGTCTTTCGAGACTCCCATCTCCTGGCGTGTGGCGGTGAGGGCGCCGTCCAGCTGACCCTGGGCCATCAGGCGGAGGGCGTTCTGGAGCCCTGGGCTGAGCGGTTGCTCGGCGGGCGCCGCGACGGGTGGAGGCGGAGCGGCCGAGGCGGCGGCGGGGGTTCCAGGAGCCGCAGCCGCTGCGCGCTGCACCGGCGGTTTGGCGGCCTCTTCGGCGTGGGTGCGGGCGCTGCGGGCCTCGTCTTTGCGGCCGGCGGCGTCGAGCCCGCGGGCCAAGGTCTTCCAGGCCTCGGCGTTGCGCGGGCTGAAGCGGGCGGCCTTGTCCAGGTAGGGTATGGCTTCGGCGGCGTTGCCGCCCTCCAGCAGCAGGCTGCCGTACTCCCCGGCGATGCCCGCGGCGGGGCGCGGATCGCCCAGGGTGTTGGGATCGTTGGGGATCTTCTCGGCGATTGGCTTGAGGGTGGCCAGGGCGGCGGCGGCGTTGCCGGCCTGGCGCTGAGCCTTGGCCAGCACCAGGATGAGCGCGGGATGCTCCGCAACCCGTCCCTGGAGGAGGGCGACTGCCTCCGCCGGCTTGCCGGCCAGCATCTGGGCCTCGGCGAGGTTGCGCCTCACCTCGAGGTCGAGTCCCTTGGGATGGTTGGCCAGCAGCGGCTGCAGGAGAGCCACGGCCCCGGGGCCGTCCTTCTTCTGCACCCGCACGCGGCCTTGCAGCAACTGGATGGCCGGGTCTTTCTCGGACTGCCCGACGAGCAGCTCGGCGGCTTCGTCCGGCCGCTCCAGCGTCAAGGCGAGGGTGGCCGCGATCAGCCGGGCGTCTGGATCCGTGGGATTGCGCAGGGCCCAGGGGCGGAGCATCGAGTAGGCCTCCACCACTTTGCCGTCCTTCGCCGTCAGCAGTCCCAATTCGCGGGCCGCCGGCGAGGCCGGTTCCTTGAGCACGGAGCGGGTGAAGTAGACCTTCGCCACGTCCACCTTGCCCAGGGCCAAGGCCGCCCTGCCTGCCTGGTAGAGCACCGCCGGCTGGGCGTCCTCGGGATCCGCGAGGGGCTTGAGCGTCGCCATCGCTTCCTGGGCCTTGCCCAGCTCCAGGTAGAGGACGCCGACCATGGCGTGCACGGGCGGCGGCGCCGCCGGATCCTTGTCCAGGGCCTGGAGCCGCGGCAGCGCCTCGGCGGTCTTGCGGGCCTGGACGAGCCGGGTCACCTCCTGGATCTTCTTCTCCAACGCGGTAGTCGGCGCGGCTTGTGGAGCCGGCGTTGGTGCCGCCGGTGCCGCGGGAGCAGGCTTCGCCGGTGGCGTCTGAGCCTTGACGGCCAAGCCAAGGGAGGCGAAGGAGAGGATCAGCAGCGCAAGGACTTTCTTCATCGCAAGACACTCCGAGCCGAGGCTCAAAAAAGAGGGGCAATACCCTGTTCTGTGGAACACGTGGCGGGGTTGAGGTGTTCCCGGCCGTCACCACCCGTCCGCCCCTCCCGTTCCTGGGGGAGGGGCCGGGTTGAAGGTGTTACAGCGACTTCAGGAACTCCTGGGCGTCCTTGGCGTACTTGCTGTTGGGATCGAGCTCCAGCAGCTTCTTGAGGTCGGCCTTGGCCTCGGCGTTCTTGTTCTTGTTCATGTAGACCAGCGCCCGGTAGTAGTAGGCGTCCGGCAGCTCCGGGTTCTCGGTGACGACGCGGGTGAACTGGGCCAGCGCTTCGTCCATCTTGCCCGTGTTGAACGACTTGATGCCGATGTTCAACAGCGTGTTGGCGTCGACCTTGGCGCCCTGGGGGAGCTTGGCCATATAGACCTGGGCCTCGGACTCGCGGCCGGCGGAGACCAGCAGGTTGACCAGCAGCTGAACGCTGACCGCATCGTCCGGAGCGATTTCCAGGGCCTTCTTGAGCGTCTCGATGGACTGATCCGTCTTCCCTTCCTTGAAATAGGACTCGGAGATGGCGCGCAGGATGGCGGGATGGAGGGACTTGTCCTCCAGCTTGGCCATGCCCTCTTCGTAGGCCGCCCGGGCCTCGGCGTACTTTTCCTGGGCCAGCAGGGCGTTGCCTTTCTCGATGGCGGCCTTGGCCTGGCCGGTGGCGCTCTCCTTCTCAGCTTTCTGAATGGCCTCCTTCGGAATCACCTTCAGGGTGATGTTGATGGGCTGGGCGACGGCATATTCGTTGACCGACACCCTGCCTTCGGAGGGGATGAAGCCCGGTTTCTCGATGAGGATGCCCCAGCCGCCGCCGGCGAGCCCCAGGATCGACCACTTGCCATTCTTGTCGGTGGTGAGGATGGCCGGGCCGTCCTTTTTGGCATCGACTGCGTCGTTGCCGCTGCGAAGGGTGACCTTGGCGCCCTCGACGGGCTTGCCGCTCTCGTCCTTGACCTGCCCCTGAAGCCGGCCCTTGCCGGCCCAGGACTGTCCGTACACGGGGACGCCGGCGGCCACCAGCAGGACCGTCAACAGAAACATGGATTTCGCGCTGCGCGAGAACATGACGTTGTCTCCTTTGGTTTCGTGGAGCCCCGGGCCGCCCTTTTCGCGGCGGAGATGCCTTGACCCGGGATGCAAACCACGTGCGCGCGAGAGTGTATTCCGCCGGCGAGCCAAAAAAAACCGCCGGGGGTCACCCCCCGGCGGCTAGCAGGTTTCAGCCTGTGAAAGCGCCGATCAGCGGAAGCTCAACCGAGCGCCGAGGCGCAACACCCGCGGGCTGACGATCTCGCGGACGTTGTTCGACGTGCTCTGGGCCAACCGGTTGTTGACCTGGAGGACGTAGGACTGGTTGAACAGGTTGAAGCAATCGACGCCGATCGTGAGACCGAAGTCGCTGAAGGAGAACTCCTTCTCGATGCGCGCGTCGATGATGTTGATGTTGTCCAGACGGAACGAGTCCGGCCGGTTGGTGACCAGAATGCTCTGCAGGGCGAACTGCTCGTTGGGCGGCAGCTGCACCCGGCGGAAGTACGGCACCGGGTAAGCCTCGCGGCCGGTCAGGTTGAGAGCGGCGTTGAAGCCCCACGGACGGTCGGGAGCGACCTGATACAGGCCATTCAGGCTGTACGACCACTTGCTGTTGATGTAGATGCCACCCTTGGAGCCCGAGCCGGTGCCGGAGCCCTGGAGAACGGCATCACCTTCACGGTTGGGCTGACCCAGCAGCGGTGTCGGATCGGCGTGGTCGACCTGGCTGTAGTACCAGTCGCTGTAGGAGAAGTTGCCGCGGAACATCCAGCGGTTGGCAAGACGCTTGTTGAAGGTGAGCGACGCACCCTTGTAGGTGGTTTCGTCGTTGCCGTTGAAGAGGAAGCCGCCGCCGCGGGTGGAGAGGTTCGAGTTGAGAACGAAGCGGGTGATGTCGTAGGACTGGCCGTTCGGCAACACGCCCGTGGTGTGAACGGGAGTGTAGTCGTTACGGGTGGCCCGGCGACCCGTGGAGGCGAGGTTCGCGGGGGTGAAGGGGTTGGTGCTGTCGAAGACCAGAAGGTCGGTCTGCAGAAGGTCCGTGCTCTTGCGGTAGGTGAGGTTGACGCCGACGACGAACTCGGGCAGCAGGGCGTGCTCGATGCCGAGCAGAAGCTCGTCGGTCTTCGGCGCCGTCAGGCCGGACGACAGCGCGTTGGACTGCAGCAGTCCGCCGGTAATCGGGTTGACGTTGGCGCTGACCGCGAACGGAGTCCCGAAAGGATCGCCGAAGGGATCCACGAGAATCTGACCCGTGTTGACGGTCGGCTGACCGGTGTTGGAGGTGTAGAAGTAGGCGTAGCCGGGGAGATTGAGGGTGTTCAGGAACGAGCCGGTTGCCGTGCCGAGCTGGTCGGCGAAGCGGGAGTAGCTCGCCCGCAGCAGGGTCTTGCGCTCGGCGCCGATGGCGTAGGTGAGGCCCAGGCGCGGAGTGAAGGACTTCCACTCGAAGCCGATGTCATGGCTGGAGGTGGAAACCGCCGGCAGCGCGTTCGGCAGGATCGGGTTGGCCCCTTGTGCCCGGGCCTCGTTGGTGCCGCCCTGAACGTCGTAGCGGACGCCGATGTTGACCGTGAGATTGCCCGACGTCAGGGTGTCCTGAAGGTAGGCATCCTTGTAGGTCTGCTTGATGCTGGCGCCGCCGTCGCGGACGAGCGCCAACAGGTTTGCGAAGGGGGTCAGGGCCACAGCGGAGTCCTCGACGAGGCTGCCGTTCGGCCAGGTGGTGAACGAGGTCACTTCGGCTTCGCGGTAGCTGGCGCCGAACTTGAGCTCGTGGCTGACGCTGCCGGTGTTGAAGAAGTTGGAAGCGTCTCCCTTGTACTGCTTCTGCGGCCGAAGGGTCGAGAAGAGCTGGAAGGAGTTGTGCCAGACGCCGCCGGCGTCGAGGAAGGGGGTGGCGCCCAGGCCGCCCTCAGGGGCGAGGATGAAGCCGCCGTTGACGTGCGAGTAGAGGCCCGTCAGGTAGAAGCTCGAGCTGAAGATGTGGGTGTCCTCGATCTTGTAGGCAGTCGGCTTGTTGCCGAAGCGGCCCTGATCGAAGGTGGTCTCCTGAGAGCGGGTCGGACCGGCGTTGCGGCCGATCTTGACCTTGTCGCTGTCGAGGACGAAGGCGGTCGCCGAGTTGTTGGAGGCGATCTGAGCGTTCAACTTGCCGTTGTAGCTCTTGAGGTCGGTCTTGTCGCTGACGTCGGCGATGGTGAGCAGGCTCACCTTTTGACGACCATAAGCGCCCCAGATCCACAGGCGATCCTTGACGATCGGGCCGCCGAGCTCAGCGCCGTAGTCCTCGACGCTGACGATGCGGTTGCCCTGCTTGAAGGTGGGAACGGGCTTGCCGTTGGTCAGCGCGCCAGACTGGAACTGCTGCAGCTGCGTCTGGGTCTGGCCGGAGCCGGCGCGGTACAGACAGGGATGAGCCACCGAGCACTCGCCCGCCGACAGGTCGCTGTCGCCGAAGCTGGTATCGGACTGGCCACGGCTGTGGTCGGTGTCATAGAACCGGCCGCTGCCGCGCCACTCGTTGGTGCCGCGCTTGGTGACCATGTTGAGCACCACGCCGCCGGTGGCGATGGTGGAGTCGGAGCCGCCGGTCGTGACCTGCATCTCCTCGAAGGAGTCGAAGTCGTAGTAGGCCGGCGAGGAACCGAGGGCCGCCATGTCGGTGATGACGACGCCATCGACCGACCAGATGGCCTGATCGCCACCGGAGCCCGGGCCCACATAGGTGGACTGCTGGCCGCTCTCGTTGCCGCCGACGTTGATACGGTCGGTGAGCACGCCGGGAGTGGAGGTCAGAACCGACCAGGGGTCGCGAGAGGTGGGGATCTTCTCGAGCTCAGTCTGGCTGACGGTGGCGCCGCTGCTGATGCGGCGCTCGTCGAGCAGCGGGCTCTCGGCCGTGACCGTGATCACGTCCTCGACCGCGGCCGACAACTTCACCTCGATCTGGGTGTTGCGGCCGATGTTGATGACGATGTTCGGGTAGTCGATGGTCGAGAAGCCCTCGAGCTCAGCCTTCAACTGGTAGCTGGCCGGGCTGAGGCCGAGGAAGCGGAACTGCCCCTGGGCATTCGTCACTTGGACTTGCGGGGCGCCTTGGCCGCTGGTGGTCACCGTGACTCCGGGCAGTGGAGCGCCTTTATCGTCTGTGACGGTGCCGTAAAGGTTGCCGGTCTGCAACTGGGCGAAGGCGGTACCGCCGGCGACCAGCAACAGCAACGCGGCGACGGCTACGATCCGTCCCCAAAGGTTGTTGCTCTTCATTTCAATAAACCTCCCGTTTGGTGGTTGGTGAGCCGGAAACCGCGAAACGCTCGCGGCGGTGGCTCCTGAGAAGACGACAGAAAGCGCTTTGCAATGGTTTGGCGACAGGTGCCGAGCAACACCTCCTTTCCAATCGAGCTGAAGTTGGATTCCCAACTCAAGTCCAATCAACCGATGACGAGGGATGAAGCAAGCCGGGTGCCACGCCCGGCGCCCCCCTCAATTTGCTTTATTTTCAGTTGTTTGTCGAAAATCACCGGCCACGGGAGGCGCACGTGATCCAGTGCCTTGAACCGGCTCGGTTCAAATTCTTGAACGATCCGGGGCGCCGCGGCCAGCCCGTCCTTGGAGGCCGGACCCCGGCGTCCGGTGGCACAGTCCCTGCTTGGCGGTTCCTGGTATATTGAGGATTGCCATGGCCAACAAGCCGCTTCGTTTCAGTCTCCTGCTCACCCTTCTGCAGGCCGTGGGTTGTGCCACCTATCAGCCCCTGGATACCGCCGCCTATCTGCGTCAACAGTACGCCAAAGAGATTGGCGCCCAGGAGGCCCAGAAGGTGGAGGTCCCCTTCGAGCTCAACGCCGAAATCCGCGGCGCCCTGGGCAAGATGCCGCCGCTCGCCAGCGAGCTGCGGCGGATCAACCAGGTCAACGACTTCATCTTCGACGGCCTGCGGCTCGAGTACTCGTTGACCCCCACCCGCAACGCGGTGGACACCTACCACACCCGCGAGGGCAACTGCCTGTCGTTCGTCAACCTGTTCGTGGGCGTGGCGCGCGACCGCGGTCTCAATCCCTCCTATGTCGAGGTCACCGACCTGCAGAAGTGGAACCACCGCGACGGCATGGTGGTGAGCCAGGGCCACATCGTCGCCGGCATGTACCTGGACGGCGTGCTGCGCACCTTCGACTTCATCCCCGACCGCAAGAAGGCCTACAGGGACTTCAAGCCCATCGACGACCTGACGGCCGCCGCCCACTTCTACAACAATCTGGGCGCCGAAGCGCTGCTGGCCGGCAATCTCACGCGGGCCGAGGAGCTGCTCACCACCGCCACCCGCATCGCTCCCCGTTTCGACAAGGCGATCAACAACCTGGGAGTGGTCCTGGCCCGCAGCGGCCACCCGGAGAAAGCGCTGGAGCTCTACCAGCGCGGTCTCGCGATCGCGCCGGACAGCTCGCCCCTGCTCACCAACATGGCCCGCACCTACCAGGAGCTGGGGCGCAGCGAGGACGCGGCCGCCCTGCTGGTGAAGATCGAGGGAGCCAACACCTCCAATCCCTTCTTTTTCATCTACCAGAGCGAGGTGGCGCTGAGCCGGGGGGAGAACGACAAGGCCCTGGACTACATGACCCGCGCTCTGCGTCTCGACGCCGATCTGCCGGAAGTCCATCTCGGGTTGGTGAAGGTCTACCTGGCGATCGGGGATCTGGAAAAGGCGCGGCACTACCTGGGGCGGGCGCTCAAGTTGGACGCCACCAACCGTGACGCCCTTCAATACGCCCGAATGCTGGGACAGTGAGCTGGCGCAGCACACTCCGCCGGCCTTGGTGGCTGCGGCCCGGGTGGGCAGCCGTTCTTCCCCTGCTCCTCGTCCTGCCCGCCGGTTCCCACGCCCTGGCGGCAGCCGCAGATGGTTACGGCCTGCTGGCGCGCCTGATGTCGGGCTCGGACCTGGAGCGGCACGCCGCCGCCCGCCAGCTCCTGGAACCGGGCAACGCTTCCCTCGTTCCGGGCCTCGTCGACGCCTACTTCTTCCTGCCTCGCAATGAACGGGCGGAAGCTTTGGCGGTGCTGGTCGCCCTGACCGGAGAAAAGGCGGGCGAGCGTTATCACGATTGGGCGGCGTTGCTGGCCCGCCGGCCCGACCTCGCCGCGCGGTCCGGGTACCTGGCCTGGAAGGCCGGCCTCCTGGCCCGTATCGATCGCCGCTTTCTGTCGCTGCTCTACGAGGGCGCTCCGGTGCGCATCCGCCTCGAAGAGGTGGTTTGGGGCGGCGTCCCGGTCGAGGGGATCCCGAGCCTCGACCGGCCGGCCCACGTGCCGGCGGCGGAGGCCGGCTATCTCACCGGTGCGGAGCGCGTCTACGGCGTCAGCCTCGGCGGCGAGACCCGGGCCTACCCCCTGCGCATCGTCGACTGGCACGAGATCGTCAACGACGTGGTGGGCGGCGAGCCGGTCACCCTCTCCTACTCCTCCCTCTGCGGCTCGGGCGTTCTCTACTCGACCCGCTTAGGCCCGGGTGAGGCGTACACCTTCGGCACCTCCGGCCTGCTCTACCGCTCCAACAAGCTGATGGTGGACCGCCAGACCGGGTCGCTGTGGACCAACCTCACCGGGGAGCC
>Ga0134121_10000432_pt1 | contig 49106 bp, 38 predicted proteins | sample KB301_FD_96463 | JGI IMG/M metagenome (GOLD analysis project Ga0134121, IMG submission 96463) | Terrestrial soil microbial communities without Nitrogen fertilizer from Kellogg Biological Station, Michigan, USA - KB3-0-1 | ecosystem: Environmental > Terrestrial > Soil > Unclassified ...
AAGACGGATTGCAGATGCGAGCTGTGCTAATCCCAAACAAGCTTTACCCGTAGTTGGTAATCTATCGCTCAGTTGTTTACCTGCGCCATAACGATAAAGCACGCTTTCCGTGAGGGTTGCTGCTCTTATTGATGAAAGAAAACATTTGTATATATTTTCGACGCCGCGCTTATTGTCAAATAACAGAAGCCATAGATCCGATTCCGCGGCATACACATCTGTCTGCAGTTGATTCAATTGTGCCACAGTGTTAAGTATTTGTATGCTCGTAAGTAGACCTTGTCTGAGATGGGAATAAAGGGAAATTTTTGTCGGGTCGGTCGCCTGTATAGGATCGATGACTGAACGCGTTACTGCACCGTGTAATACCAGCATTCCGACAACACTTATTTTCAGTATCGACCGTGCTTTTTTAGATAATGTAGCTAATAGGTACATATTATTTCACCCTTCTCACGGAAAGATCTATTTTTATAGTTATCAAATGCACGTTTAAAGTATTGGTAAGAGCTGGCTACATTGGCGGGCAGCATGATAATGGTGCTACATAGGATGCGCATTGCATGAGCCTTTTCATAGTAGTTTTTAAGATGCTCATGGTTGGACGGACATTTGTAATTCGTATATTTTTCCGTATTAAAAAGGCAGGGCAAGCTTGTAATCTGACCAATGCCCATATAACAGGTTGCTAGTGATCTTGCCATTCCAAGAGTAAGATTATTTATAATCCCCTGTTTATCTGTTGTTGTCTTATGTCCAGTTACATATTGAAAATATTCTCTATGAGCGTCATACGTGCCGAAATAGTATAGCGCTAGGTCTAAAGATTTTACGATTTGCTTGTTTTTGGAACAGAGCGGTACCTCCTGAAGCCAGCAGCTTGTCACATCTTTTGTCAGCGCATAACTATATCAATAATGCTGCCAAATTTTAATGCATTGTAGGCGTATTTTAAGCCCTTAGAGGCGACTTTTTTTGCTGCATCGATATGCGCGAAAGTAGATGGAGATATGTGAGATGGATTGGGATAAATCGTAGTTGCTTGTTGTAATGTTTTAGTGTCGCTATGGCCACGACTCTCTGCGTGTGCATTAATTATCTGTGGCGCCATAGTCAGTATAATGACGAGCGCGGTGCCATAGATAGACTGTGGTATCGCCAGTGATTGACGTTTTTTTGAAACGAGAGATGTTTGTGCTCTACACATGTATTACTCCCTCTTTTAGGCAGCAGCTATTTGTCGGGGAGCAGGTAATGAGCCTGCTCCCTCTGGTATTGTACCTGATTTAGCTGCGTTATCTTGTCTATTTATAATAGCAGTTACCTGTGTTCGGTTAAGTTGCTTTCTCTCTTTCAGTGCTGCAATAAGCATAAAGAGCTTATCCTGATGTTGTTGTAATAGAGCGCGTACTTCTTGTTTGCACGTATGTACCAGTTGTATTGCCTGATCAAATCGTTTTTGGTGTTCATGCTTAGGAAGTGATTCTTCTTTCATACTCTCAAAGGCGAGTTTTTTCGCTATTTCTAGCGCCCTGGTCATGGCATCTTGGTTACAGGTATGGCTTGCAGATCCGAACACTATCTCTTCAGCAACGATGCCTGCAACATGTACTTTGCACATACGTAACAGCTCATCGCGAGATGCAAGTTGAATAGAATCGTGCTGTTTGCTAGTAAATAGTCCGCCATACTCATATCGCTTCTGTTCTTTTACTTCACTTGGGTCTTTAGTAAATACGAGTTTCAAGGCAGACTCTTCTTTAAGCATAGGCATATGTGGCAACGTCGTTACGAGCGAAAGCCTCTCTGGCCCATCTAGTAAGCTTATGGCAAGCGCCTGTCCTGCAAAATGGGTAGCGAGCAACTGCTGATCTGCAGGAGAAACGTGTTTGTTAGGCTGAGGTACAATTTTGTGTACTGCGCTGTTGACCGCCTGCTCTAGATGCTTTTTCCCGAATACTTCTTTTGTAATACGAGAGTACATCAAGGCATTAGAGACTAGATGGTTAAGTGCTTCGTACGAAGCGCCCTCGCTTTGCAGTGCTATCTCATGAATCGCTTCTTCAGCCCCTTTGAACGTTATAGCAAGCTTTTTGAGTCTTCGGCGTATTGCCTCTTTTCTAAGCTCCAATGTAGGAAGCTCAAAGCGTATTTCTTTTGAAAGTCTTCCCGCTTGCTTTATTGCATCATCGATATTTTCAGAACGATTGGTCGCACCAATGACGATTACCTGTTTTTTAGGGTCTTGAATACTCAAGAGTGTTTGCAGACCAATAAGTGCATCCTGTAATGGTTTGCTATCGCCTACTGTTCCGCGTTGTAACCCTGCAAGGTCTATTTCATCGATGAATATGATGCATGGAGCCTCACGTATCGCTTCTTCGAAAATGTTCTGCAGTCCGTAACGCCTGATTTCTTTAAGGGTAATTCTTTTGATGCCTATTTTTGTTTTACATCGTTGGGAGATTTCGCAGGCTAGCGCTTCCATACAAAGAGACTTGCCGCATCGTGGAGGGCCTAAAAAGAGGAGGCCTTTAGGGGGGACCATTCCTAGTTGAATGTAGAGCGCGGGATTATCGAAAAAGCGCACGATAAGATCTAGTTCTGCTACTGCGCTTTCTAATCCGATAAGATCTTTGAAGTATACCGGCTCTGTTATGCCGGACAGTTTATCGCCTATCTTAACGTGGTGTCCGCCTTTGAGATAGTTTCTTATAGCTTCGAGTTTCGCAGAAACTTTCGGTGCTGCGTTGTCCCATTCCTGTTTTATAGAAGACCCAGCAGATGACCAAAATTGGTTTGCAGCTAAAAACGCTGCCGAAAGACCTGTTGCATCTGCTTGGCTGCCGTGCGGAAGCCACGATGGCAGTTTATCTTTAAAGTTGTTTGGCAAACCAGAAAGTGCTGTGTATGCGGCCGCGCCCAGACCTCCGGCCATTAAGCTTCTTCGTGGTATTTCATAGGTAATTATGGGATCGACGACGGCCGCGTCAAATACGCGATATGCCTTGTTAAATAAACTAACCCCTATCGTGCTAATTTGTTTTGATAACTTGTCCAAGAGTAAAACATTTTGATCGAGTGGGTCTTCTTGGTCTTTGTTTTCAGATTTAAGTTTATGACTCCGTTTGAGCGATTTGAGCATTAACTGATTGATTTTAAGTGGGCGTATGGTATAAAAGCCGCGATCAATTGCATCTGAAATGTGACGCATGATTGCGCAGTTGACTTCAAGCAACCGAATACATATTTCTTGGAGATTCTGGTCGGTGAATTTATTTGTTTGAAGCAATTGCAGATTTTTTTCAAGATTCGTTAGATAATCGATTGTCTCTTTCTTATTCTTGAGCGATGTTGCGAGTCCTGCATTGATAACGGCAATGAGGTCTCGTATTCGCTGCGCAGTTTCACCAATATAGTTTGTCTGTATTTCGGCAATAATAGGCGCAAAATCCATCTGAGGCCTTGCCTGCCGTACTTGACTTTTGGCTGTAGTCTGTGTGCTTGGCTTTTTAGGACTATTTTGGGGCGTACTTTCGGTAACGCTGTTTTTATCGTCTTCTACTTGGGGTATACTGTGAGATATACTGTTCAACATTAAGGTTAGGAGAAAAAATACAATGGGTCTTTTTTTATAAGATATATTCATAATGCAGCTCCATCATTTAAATTATTGATCTTATTGAAAAAAATATCGGTATCTATGTATATAGTATGAGTTGTTTTTTTATACTTGTCGAATGGTTAAGGGATAGGATATGACAAAAAGTAACTATATTTTTCTGCTAGTAATTATTTCTCTTTGTTCAAGCTGTAGAATGGGTATCTCTCGCAAGGCAGTGGAGATTAATAATGCCTATGATAAACCAAATATCGCTCATGTTGCCATTGTGGGATCTGGGCCTGCTGGTTATAGCGCGGCGGTGTATGCAGCTCGATTTAACTGGAATACGGTGGTATTTAAGGGGCCAAAGCCAGGAGGATTATTGACTGAGACTTCTGAGGTGGAAAATTGGCCGGGCAAAAAAAGTATATTGGGTTTTGAGTTAATGGCTGATATGGAGCGACATGCGCGATCGCTTGGGGTTCAGTGCGTTCAGGATACGATAGAATCGGTGAACTTTAATACGTGGCCTTTTGTGCTTAAAACGCAGGAAGGAATAACGGTGCATGCCTTGTCAGTAATAATTGCTACCGGCGCAACACCGGTTATGCTTGAGGTTAAAGGCGAGGATACGTACTGGGGGAGGGGAATAACTACATGTGCCAAGTGCGATGCTTTTTTCTATAAAGGCCAGGATGTAGTAGTGGTTGGTGGGGGAGACTCAGCTATTGAAGAGGCTATCCAATTGGCCCCCTATGCGCGATCGATAACTATTTTGGTACGGAAGGATCGTATGCGGGCAGCGCCTATCATGCAGAATAGATTATCGCAGTATCCTTCGATTTCAGTTATGTATAACGTTGAAGTTAAAGAAATACTAGGAGACGGTAATCAGGTTACGGGCGTTATGTTGTGGTCAATTAAAGATCGGGCGCTTAAAAAGTACTCTACAAATGGCGTTTTTTTAGCTATTGGGCATAAGCCTAATACGCAGGTGTTTTCTTCGAGCGTTTCTTGCGATAACCAGGGTTATATAAAAATGGTGGATTGTCGATCTCAGAAAACGTCTATACCGGGTATATTTGCAGCAGGCGATGTTGAAGACGGTCACTATCGACAGGCTATCGTATCTGCTGGCAGCGGGGTTAAAGCGGCCATCGATGCTAATACCTTTCTAACCGAGATTGGCCTTAATACGCATAACAAGAAACTGCTCGAATCGCACTTATTTATGGATAATCGTTTATCTGGGTCAATAAAAGAGATTCGTGATGTCGCGTCATTTAATGACGTGCTTGCTGCTCATAATGTGGTAGTCGTAGACTTTTTTAAGGACGATTGCCCACAATGTGTTGAAGTGGAACCGATATTTGTTTCCATTGCTCAAGAGTATGGCCATGTTGCAACCTTTATAAAGGTGAATACGCAGCAGCTTCTTGATCTTTCGGGACGTTTTCATATTTACAAGGTACCGTCTATTATGATCTTTAAGCAGGGCGCTTTGGTTGCCCGGTATAGTGCTATTAATAAAGATCAGCTAAGAAGTGCAATTGAGCAGTCTACTTCCTAGTGTGTCAGTATGATTTGTCATAATTATTGTTGCAAACAGAAATGCCTTACTGGTATTATTTCTAATAGAAACAATTACCAGTGTGTCTTCTGAAATACTATCTGAGCAGCAGCCACACAGGTGAATAATAGAACTTGTGAAAATAGTAAGCATGATAGATATGATAGGTATGGTAGGTAAGGACAGATCATGGGTGGGATACGTTTGTGGCGGTGCGCAAGTGGCGCATTGGTAAGTAAACTGACAAGTAAGCTGGTGCAGATAATGTGGCATGGGGCCTTAGTGACGTGTGGAATATGGATTTCAGCGACTTGCAGCGCTCCCTTTGCGCCCATACGGGTCAGTGAATTTGGAAAAATTATTAGTCGTGATCGCCAATACGCACAAAACGCGGTTGCCGACACCGTTGTTATTTATCCACAGAAGAGTCATGAGCTTTCTACTGAACGCATAGCGCGTAAGGGACTTTTGGTGCGCTATAAGCATGCAAAAGCAACTGTACTCGTATCGCATGGTTTTATGTGTGATAAGTACTTATCGGGGTCCTTGTGTTATGTGCTGCTCCAGGGACAATATAATTTTATGACATTTGATTTTCGTGCACATGGAGAGGATACGCAGGGCCAGGAATGTACCTTTGGTCGGGACGAAGCATATGATGTAATCGCAGCAGCTAAGTTTCTGCGTAACCATCCCGATCTACAAGGAAAGCCTCTTTTTGTGTATGGATTTTCTATGGGTGCGGTTGCCTCGATAGAGGCGCAGGCAAAAGATAGCTCTCTATTTAACGCCATGATTCTCGATTGTCCTTTTGATTCTACGGAAAGTATAATCAAAATGGGCTTGGACAAAATGAAGGTATCCATTTGTGGGTATGAATTTGATGTTCCCGGTAGGTCCTATCTTGAGCGGCATGCATTTCATCCTTATGTCCAGTCATTATTTAAAATTCTTTTGAAGGCGGTTGCTAATATGGAAACGCATAATATCGTTGTTAACATGCAGTTGGTGAAACCCGTTGATTCGATTAAGCTTGTTACGGTTCCGTGCCTTTTTATTCATTGTAAAAACGACGATCGCGTATCGGTAGCTTCTATAAAAAATATATATGAGCATGCGGCAGGCTATAAGCAGTTGTGGATTACCAATGGGAGAAGGCACTATGATTCTATATTTTTTGATCCTGAAGGGTATTCGCGTAAGATAAAGCGCTTTCTTGGTCAGGTATTAAAAGGCGATTTATTATTAGGTGATGCCGTTATTGAAGATGATGGAGATATATGTGAAAAGAAAGAGAGTGTTAAGGGGCCTGCATGAAAACAAAAAATAAGCTATTAGCATACTGTATGGCGACTATAATGCTGACGTTATGTGCATTTACTTTGGCTTGTCAAGATCGCTGCTGTCCAATAAAAGAACAAGATATGGAAACAGTGCAATGCCCTGCTGGTGAGATTACTGAGTTTGAAGAGCCACAGGTGGGATGTGGCCTATCTGCTGTGTGCGAGCAACCAGACAATTGTACCAATTGCTACGATCCTGATTGCCAATGTTGTTATGAACCCGGATATCCATGTTACTGGAATTATAACAAATATCCCTGGTACTAACCGGTACTGGTGGGAGATGATATAGATTAAAAGCTTTTTGAGACAAATGGAGAGTTATACTATGAAGAAGTATAGAGATGTGCATAATCGCTATATGCGAGAGATGGTAGGTATACTATTATGTTTTGCTGTGGTAGCCTGTGTTCGTTTATATGGCGGCTATCGAGGTGGTAAGACTGTCGCGGTCAAGACTGAGCGCCAATTTGATCGTGCTATGCGTCATGTGGAGTTGGCTGTTATTATGTTTTATGAGAAAGACAAACGTATGTCACGATCGAATAAGTCTATGTGGCGTGCTATGGATCAGCTAGAACGTATGTTTGGTAGCGTGGGGAAGACTTCGCGGTATCGTGAAGCAGGTGTACGTTTTATTTTGGTTAACGCATCTCGCGGTGACCTTGATAATATGTTCTATGAGTATCATATTAAAAACATACCAACCATTATGTTATTTGAAAATGGCCGACCAGTGAAGCATAAGCATCGTGACGACAGCAGGGTGTTATCTAAAGCACGACGAACGCGAGAGTCTCGAGAACCCATAGTCGAACTCACTGGGGATATTTCAGCTGATCAACTGCGCGATTTTATTGAAGAATATCTTGGTTCACGTATCGATCATATTATTGAAGATAAAGCAGAAGCACGCAGATGGGCTGCTGAGAATAATCTGTATGCATGGCCATACAGGGGATGGGGGCCATACTATTATTGGAATTATCCATACTATGGCTATTATGGTCCGTGGTGGTATTAAGCTGCAGGGAGGGAATCCAAATTAATTTTGCGTCGCGCCATTTTGTGTCTGATTTTCTTCTGTGATTTTTTAACAATTGTATATACCCGTTTGACGTATTTTGCCGCGCCATTATATAGATCGTTTCTATATTTGAACAATGCGCATAGGGCAATAGCAGTGCTAGAAACCCATTTGGTCATTGAAGATATTATGCTGGGTGACGGTGCTGGTTGCGTCGACTGTCGTGGTGATTTGTTGTTAGCGTGCGGTTGTAAGGGTGCGCTGCTTACAGAATTTGTTTTTGTAATTTCTTCAATTATTACGGTGGACTTGGAGCGGGCAGGAGGGATTTTATTAGACAGAAATATAATCAAAAGCGTGTTTTGTGCGGGCCTGTATTTTGACCATTTTCGAAAAATAGGGGGTATGCAATCAGTGTATTGTCGTGGTAAAGAAGGGTAATTGTGCATTCGTGTTGTTTTTGGCATTCTGCTATGGGTGTGAACGGGAACCATTAGCAAGGAGGCACTTTGATCAGCAGTACTCATGTCAGCAGTTAGATCTCGATTGTGTGCGTCGTAAAAAACTCGTTGATGTTGATAAAATTTATCGAGCGCTGCTTGCGACGACAGGTCAAGAACTCGTCTTTGCTCTATTTCAGCCAGGCTTGGTGCTGCAACAGCCGATTTGTTGATTGGATTCTTACTTTGCAATTGATCTAAAAATAAAGCTATATCTAATTCTCTTGTGTTCTGATTAACGCGATCAACAAAGTGTCCCATTTTATCAAAAATTTCATAGTGAGCGTTCATAAAAGACAAAATCTCTGCCAGTAGCTTCTCGTTAATCATTATATTTGTAGGCTGTACCACGCAAAGAGGAGTTAAGCGAGCAGCAGCAACACTTCTATCAGTTGCCATACCGGTAGAGTGCAGTGTAGTTAAAAGCCATTCATATAATTTTTGTGCTTTGTGGTTTCGTATTAGAGACATATTGCGTGCCATGAATTGTTCTTGGGATATAAGATCACACACCGGCTGCCAAGAATAGGTTTTTGGGCTGCTGAGCTCGCTTTCTTTGATCGGCTCACTATTACAAAAAGAGACGGTTATCAGTTTACCTACTTCGGGCTCGGTTTCACTCGATGGATCAAAAGCTAGTTTAGGGAGCATTGCATTACTTTGCCGTTGTTGCTTGCGGTCGCTATCCATTGCATATAGCATGGGTATATGTACTAAGAAGGGAAATGTTAGAGTCAGAAGCAAAACTATTTTTTTCATGTTTTTATTATAATTTAACGCTTATTAAGCTATTATTGTTTTCCTGTCTTTATTGTCATAGAAGATGCTGGGTTCATGAGTACTGGTTTTTTTGCAGGACGTGAGATGACTTTCGGCTTTGTTTTTTTATTTGGCTTTCTGAAGATGTTGCCCACCGCTTTTATGTATTTTATTACACCGTCATACATATCGTTTCTATATTTAAACAATGAGGCTAAAAGAATAACTGCACCAGATACTTTTGCGGTCAACACGGTTCTTGGAGAGATTATGTCTGAATCTTGGGCCGGTAGTTGTTGCTCCGGGACACCATTGCTCTCAGGATCTTGATTATTGCTAGGATCTTGAGGCCGTATAGCGTATGGGGCGTTGTTATTATTGAGCCTGTTTTGCTCAAATCCTAGGCTACCTCCTGATGGGATACGGGTAGGGATGGCATCGGCAGGGAGCGCAGCAGCGCGAGCGTCGTTATTATTTTCTGCACGGGCCGCCTCGGCCCTTTTTGCCTCTAGTCGGGATAGTTCCATTGCTTCTTCTGTCTCTTTATCGTCGAATCCGTCGTAATTTGGTCGGCCGCCCATTCCTCCTTGCATAGCGCGTTGTCGTTGTTGCAGATTCTTTAGCATTGCTGCTTGCTCTGCAATGTATTCTGTGCCGAATCCTGCCGGTCCTAACTCATATCCGAGCATGGGTGCGGGCGTTTCGGCAGCATCGCTGTCTATTAACAGAAATGCCGGGAGGCATTTGCGCTCATACTCTTGGTGAATATGTTTGACCAACTTATTATATCTTGTTATTTTTTCAGGATCTTTTAAGAAATTTTGTTGTCGTAGAAATTCCTTAAAGTTATTAATCATAGCCAAGGGGCGATATTTTGGGGGCTTTCCTTCATTTTGTCTTATGAGTGGACTGAGTGTCTCTCTGAACCATGCTTGAGCGCCTTCTTGTTGCTCTGGATTAAGAAATTCGTCTATTAAGACTTTAAAAACATGGTTTTCCCAGTCCTCTGCTTGTTCTAATTCAGTTCCTAGAGCTCTGCATGCGTAGCTGCGTCTCGGGGGTCTTTCCTGTTCTCTTACTTGTGTATCCGTTAATTGCACGTCTTGTTCTAGCTCTTTTTGCTCTTCGTTATCAAGATTCTCTAGTTGTGGTGTTACAGGTTGTTCTTCTTGTTCATTGTCATCGTGGTCGTTGTTTTTATTTAATTCTTCTGCGATCATAAAAGCCATACTCAGGACTTGCTCCTCATTTTCGCATGATCGAGCGCGTTGTTTTAATTGGTTGTTAAAGTTACTTAGCAACCCATTGGATAATTTGTTGTATTCTTTAAAGGCCATTTTTTCTAATTCGCTGGCATTCTCTTTTAAGATTTTTGCTGTCATGAAAGCCATTGCGCTTGCAAGCGGAGTTGGTGCTCGTTTAGCAACGATAGATTTTTGAGGTGTTTGAGGTATTCGTTTCCCTAATGGTACTTGTTGTATCGTTGGAGGAGTTAATTGTGTATTATTGTGTATTTTTTCTGCGTGAGGCGCTTGATTGGGTTGATCTACTTCTGGCGATTCCTGGTGAGAATCGTTTGGATCGGCTATTGCGAGGGGCGTTTCAGTTGGAGTCAAAGCTTGTTGAGGGCTATTTTGTCCATTTTCTTTTGCTTCGGCTTCGTCATTATTTTCGTCATTCTCTGCTAATTCGGGAGTAAATTTAAATACAGGTCTAGTAGGTTTTTTTCTTTTACAGTGAGCGCTGTGGGACAGCCTATCATGGTGAATAAGGGGTTGACCATTGGGCCTATCATGGAGGTATTCTCTTGGTATTGAACTTGCGCTTCTATTATGAAAGAACTTTTGCGCTGCAACAGTTCTGGTAAGGGGATTTTCTAATATGGTTTCTTTGTCTTGTTCTTGATGTTCTTGATCCTGCGCTTCCGGTTCCATTGCATATGATATGGGCAAAAATGTCGAAATGGGCGCTATTAGCGCTACTAACAGAAATATTTTTTTCATCATGAGTCTCCACATAGCTATTTTTAGTAGTGCTTTTTTATTGCACTCATTTCTATTTAGTATAACACTCATGCGAAGGAAGAAAAGAGGTAGGCGGCAGATCTACTTCGCCGAGACTACGCCGCTCTCTACGACTCTCTTCCATTTGCTGTGGTTGGTCTGGCCGCTGTGCGTGCTGATGTGGCTACAGGTGATGACAAATCGCGTGGGACTTTAGGTTTGCTGACTACTTTTGCGCTTCGTATTCGTGGTTTTTTAAAAATTTTTCTTAATGCTTTTACGTATTTTGTCATATAAGTATACAGATCATTTCTGTATTTAAACAATGCGCACAGTGCAATGCTAGGAACTGATACCTTCACAATAGATTTCGTAGTTGAAGAAATAATTGCGTCAGAAGGGCTATGATACGGGTATACTGAAGATTTCCCCTGCCTACCATTACTGTTATTTTTAGGTTTTTGAGGTAGAGATACCTGAAGCGGGGATTGCTGTGCCCCATTATTAGCTAATTTTCTCGGTGGTTCTACGAGCTCAGGCATGTCGCTATCGGAAGGAGTGTCTGATTTAAGTTGTGCTGGATCCTGAATCCGTTGAGGAGCATCAATGTTTTGAGAGGAGCGAGGTGTTTTTCGGCGGATGGATGGGACGACGGAATTGACAGAGCTGCTTGATCGAGCACGCGATACAATGCTGGTGGGGGTAGTACGCACAAAATCTGCATCTAGTTGTATGTGCCAATTTGTACGGCCGCTTTTGAGAACTCTCGTTATGTACATTGGTGGCGACTCGGCGTCAATGGCCATATCCTCATTATTTGAATCAGTAAAGTAGGGAGCTTGTTCTTTGTCATGCATGATTAGAAGATTATTCGGACAAAGGTACCCTGCTTTACTGTGTATGTATACCAATAGTCTATTGTATCTTGCCTGCTGACTAGGAGTGTTCAATGTCCCGTTATCGTTTACGAATTGTGACATTGCATTTAAGATACTTCCCTCTTCATAATTATTAATACTTGCTACTGTATAGTCGATGATATTTTCTAGGTTTTTGTTATCTGTGATTCCCATTAATTGATTGAGTACGCCTTTAAAAACGTCTTTCTCCCAGTTTTGCTGATCTTCCCTATAGGCTTGATGGTAGCTCTTATTTGTGGATTTGGGAGTTCTTTGTATTGGGTGAAACTCGTTGGGATTAAATGGGTATCGTGAGTGCGGTGTCAAACGTCCTTCCGCAGGTGTGCCATATCCAGTACTTCTTAATGTCATCTGTAATGAGCGCTTTGTATTATTTGAAGATTCAGATTCAGAATCTTCCTCATCGCTAGATCCTTTATTGTCATATTCTTTATCGCTTTCGCTTCCGAAGTTTGATGAGTCAAAAAGGTTTTTGTCTTCGCCTTCTGCTTCATCATTCGATTGCTCAATAATGCTGCGGGGTGAATTATTTTTTCCTGGTATTGCTATCTCCTCTCGCGGCAAGAAACGCCATTTCAGATCCTGTCTTGAGTTCTCTGAGTTATTGTGAATATTTTCGATCAAGTCATGGAGCTTTCTTTTTTGCTCATCTGTGTCTAGCAAACCCATTTTCACCAAGCAATTGTGCAGTAGATCAAACCAACGCCCAAATGTGTAGTTTGCTTTTTGAAAGTTTTCTGCTGAGTGATGCAATAAAATCAGTCGCTGCTCGTCACTGAGAAACTCCTCTTCAATGCGTTCGATAACATGGTCCTCCCAAGCTTTATCACGCTGTTCTTGTGTTTTTAGTTGCGTTGGCGTTGGATTAAACGGCTGTTTTTTTGGTGGCTCGGGTATTTCTCCTTCTTCTTTTACATTGTCTTCGTATTTTGGCGGTGTTATTACCGCCATAGCAGGCCCGTGCTGTCTTTGTTGTCGATTAGATGCTTTTGTAGTTTTTTTGTTAAAAGCTAGTACAGGAAGAAGAGTGCGGGGGATGCGTACTTGTAATGGATCGGGGGTTGTCAGGGCATTCGGATTGTACGTTAATTGCGGCATTGCGTTTGTGCTTTGCCGATTCCCTTGAATTTCGGAAGGTGAGCGAAGTGTGTCAAGATAGGCCCATTGTCCGTCTTTAGGGAGACTGAGATGATCAACAAGGCTTGTAGAATTAGAGGGAGCTAAAAGATTGGGATCAAAGATTATAGAGTGTATGCCGTTCTCCCAGGTTGCTGTAAGATGGTTGCCCTGCAAAGATATTGTTATTGGAGGCTTGTTGTCTAGGGTGAGTGCAACTAAGGCTCGTTGCATTTGCAATTCTAATTGTTCTGGGTTGTGAGAGATCTGTGTGGTTGTGTTACGGTTCGCGTCCTGTCTCTCCTGTGCGCTACCTAACAGCTGGATGGTTTGGCCTATAGGGTTGTTTTGTGTTAATTGGTCGTTAGATTTTGGCGGTGTATTCCATAGTGATAAAAAATTTTTTAGCGCTATAAATTTGGCTGTGTTTGATGCGAAAGATTTTGGCGGTGTATTCCATAGTGATAAAAAATTTTTTAGCGCTATAAATTTGGCTGTGTTTGATGCGAAGCTACGGCGCACGCCAGTAGTTATATTACTCCACTTGTTACTTTTGCTCCTCCGGTGGCTGAGGTTGTTATTGGCGTTTCCTGTGGTGGGGCGAGCAAGAGAGAAGGGAATGCTTGCTAGTGTGGGAAGGTGATGAAGTCCGATATGAAATGCAGGTGGTTTTTGTGTTTTTGAGTTTTGTTGATCAGGGGGTGATTGAACTTGGTTGTTTTCGTCCATGGCATTCGTCATCGGCATGAGCGTTACTAAGGATGCCATGATTGCGACAAACAGAAATATTTTTTTCATAATGAATCTCCAAAGGGCTATTTTTATAGTGCTTTTTTTATTGCACATATTTTTATTCAGTATAACACTCATGCGAGAAAAGAAAAAGGGGATGGAGGATTTACTTTGCTGAGATTACACCGCTCTCTACGTCTCTCTTGGGTCGCAGTCAGTTTAATGTGCTTGGCCTATTCGCTGCTGATGTTGATGTAAGTGCTGGTAATGTCAAATCGCATGGGACTTTAGATTTTCTGACTGCTTTTGCGTTCCGTATCCGTGATTTTCTCAAAACAGTGCTGAACGCCTTTACGTATTTTGTTATACGGTTATACAGATCGTTTCTGTATTTAAACAATGCGCACAGAAAGGCGCTAGGTCCCAATATTTTTGTAAGCAATCGCGTAGTCGGAGAGTTTATGCTAAACGGCTTATGCTCCAGATGTTTCTGAGATTTTTCTGATTTATTTTTATTTTCAGATGGTGTAGGGGGTGCTAGTATACCGTTCCTATTGCCACTATTTGCTGGTGCCCCTGGTCGTAGTATCTCTGGTGACTGTCGATCACCATTTTTTTGTTGATCTTTTTGATTGCCAGCAGAGGTCAATGGCCTGTTCTTGTTAAGTGGGTCCAAGGATCCCGGTTGCTGTGCTACGGTCTTCAGTGCCAATTTATCATCATATTCCCGTGCTTTATCTTCCTGTGCTTTTTGGTCCTGTTCATCGGTTTGTTCCGAGTTTTGTATCGAAGTGAGTGCGCTTAGTGTGAACAGTTTATCCCGTACTTGATGTCCTACAGATTCGGATTTAATCACTTGTTTCGACGCGTCTGTATTGCGTATTAAGGGTGTCTTAGGGCTTATAGGTGTATTTTGAGCCTGATCCTGTTGAGGTGTAGGAGTGAAATTAGGTGAGCCTTGGGCAACAGGTGATTTTTGCCTTTCAGCAGTAAGCATTCTTGTCACAGCATCGAGCTGATACATGCTGGTTTGTAGAGATGTATGGGGTTGGTTTATGTGATATTCTTTAAAGGGGTCGTGAGCAAGTATTCTCACCGCGCTTTTATTTTTACGCTTATACTGTTCACCCATTTCCTGTATATCTGTGATTGCTTTTTGAATAATAGTTTCATAGCTAATATTGTTATATTGTTTTAATTTTCGATCAAATAAACGCCTTCCATCTGCGTTCAACGTAAGATAGGCCTTCTGAGCTATAATCTCTGCTGCAGCTACTGGTTTTCCATTTTTATTTTTAAAAAAAGTTTTTGCTTGTGATAATGCGGATTGTTGGGTTTTTTTGCCTGTGGTTGGTTTATCTTTATTTTGGACTTCTTGCTTCTGTTCTTTGTCTTCAGCCTCGGTTTTATCGCTTCTTGGTGATTGCGGAAGAATTTCCGATGCTATACTGCTTGGTGCCTGATGAACTGCTTTTCTTCTTGAAACAAGTGGTATGCTCCATGTTGGCCATTCATTATTTTCTTCATCTTCTTCCAAATTTTCTTTTTCCGGTGAATTTTTGTTAGGCCCTGCTTGTGGACGCTGCTCTATCGAAATAACCTCAGACCTCTCAATGGAAAAAGGTTTTTTGGTGGCAGAAGAGTTTTGTCTTGTTAAGCGTGGCTGTGCGATTGCATTGTCTTTAGGATTAGTCGCTGGTAGTGTTGGAAATTCACCGTCATCCGTGGTCTTAGTGGTAATAAGAGGGTTCCATTTTCTCGATGTTACACGCTGTAGAGGAGGTGTTGCTTGTGCGGTGTTGTTATTGGAGGTCTGTTGGTTTTCGGTGTTAGATAAACTTTGGTTAGAAAGTCTGTTAGCCGCTTGTATGTGGCGTGTTATGTTTTTGAAATGTTTATTCTTGTCTCTATGCATAGCATGCGTAGATGCTATAAATGTGAATGTGGGTATTGTTAATGAGACAAACAGAAATATTTTCTTCATTGTTGGTCTCCAGAGAGCCGTTTTTTGTAGTGCTCTTTTTATTGCACATATTTTTATTCAGTATAACATTCATGCGGAGAAAAAGAAGAGGGGAATGGGGGGATAAAAATATACGGAAAAGAGCGCATTATATATACTAAATAACAGTTTTACTTGAGAAAAAACAGTATTTAGGAGATTTATTTGTGATTGCGCATACAATTAGTGATAAAAATATTCTCTCGCATGTAGCAGATTGTTATGGTTATTTTGTGACGCATAATGCAGCGTTATCGGGAGCGCTTTCTGCAGAACTTGAAGAATTACAGCGTAGCTACTATCCCGATTTACATACGTGGCTCGCTGCGACTCAATTTACCGGCATATTGTTTGAGACGCGTGCACTACCCATTATTAAAGAAGGGAAGCTTGTACACGCCATTTTTGTGGGCATTGGAGAAGGTGGTAAGCATGGCATCGAGGCTTATCGTCGCTCTTTGGCGAAACTGATACGGCTAGCTATTAATTATTCGGCCGAGTCGTTAGCGATTACTTTGCCCAATCCTGAGTTGTTTGGTGTGGGATATAGCTATTTAGCAAGAGAGACTGCTAGTATTGCGACTATGACCAACTACTGTTTCGATGAGTTTATCACGATTAAAGAAAAAAACACGGCTTTGTCAGGCATAATTGTAGGGGGTGTTCGCGCAGCAGACAGAGACGCGATAGCTGAAGGTCTTACGAATGGTTTTTGTATCGGGCATGCCATTAATAGGGCACGTCATTGGATAGACTTACCGCCGAGTAACCTGACTCCTCCTGAGCTTGCGATTAAAGCCCAAGAAATTGCTAAATGCGGAGATCTTGGTATTACCGTGTTCAGTGAAGAAGAGGTTAATAAAATGGGTATGGGAGGTTTGGGAGGAGTTTCTCGTGGCTCAGATCTCGATTGTCATCTGGTTGTTATGGAGTATCGTACTACTCGAGCTGCTCGAGAAAATGCCCAGACTATTGCGTTTGTGGGCAAGGGGATTACGTTTGATTCCGGTGGGCTTAGTTTAAAGCCAGCGGGATCTATGGAAACAATGAAAGATGATATGTCGGGCGCGGCTGCTGTTATAGCGGCCATGGGTGCGATAGCACAATTAAAGCCTGACGTTAATGTTATTGGCGTAACTGCACTGGCAGAAAATTTACCGAGTGGTACAGCGCTTATGCCTGGAGATATTATTCGTTTTTATAATGGTAAGACAGCGGAGGTCAGGAATACCGATGCGGAAGGACGTCTTATACTTGCAGATGCGCTTGCGTATACGGTTAAACATTATAAACCAGATGCTATTATTGATGTAGCGACCTTGACTGGTGCATGTCCCATTGCGCTTGGACCATTTTTCAGCGCGGTTATGAGTCAACACAAAGACCTTGTCCAGCTTATTTATCGAGCATCTGATATGTCAGGAGATCGCGTATGGGAACTTCCCCTTGATGATGATTTTAGAACTTCTGTGAGGTCTTCGGTTGCCGATATGGCAAATACTACGGATCGCAAGTATGGCGCTGGAACTATATGTGCTGCGTTTTTTCTGCAGCACTTTGTGGGCGATATTCCGTGGGCGCACATAGATATTGCGGGTACCGCTTATGACGTACCGGATCTACCTTACTATCGCCCTGGCGCGACAGGGGCCGGTGTACGCCTACTGATTGAATTAGCATCGCTTTGGCCGTGTTAACAGGCAGATTACTCGAGAAAGAAAAAAAGTGACTTCGCTTTTGATTTTTCTTTCGAAATCACTTTTTTTCTTTCTTCTCGTTCTTTTTTTGTTTTTTTTACGTTAATAAATTTGTTAATTCGCTTGTCATCATATCAAGTTCCATTTCGTTAAATTTTGTTTTTTTCCATTCTCCCAGTGCTATCGGAAAGTGAGGAGTCGCAAGCGCTAGTAGTCCAAGGGCAAATTGCCTAATTTCGTACTGTGCTCCGGGATCTAACCGCAATTGAAGAAAATGCATTAACGAATGCAGATTACAGGTGAATATAAACTCTGTATAGGTGCATAGCGGCAAGGTAGCTCGGGCGAGCTCTCTGGCAACCCCTTGTTCAAGTAATTTCTCATAAATGAGATAACTTGCTTTAATATGTTCTTGATACAAATGAGTTAACTCATTGTTTTGAAATGCTCCCTGCGAAGATTGCTTATTAACCGCATCTTGATATCGCCATGATGGTGGTACATAAAATTCCAGTGGTGCTTTTACATACCGATAGCTGATCTCATTATAAGAATTCATACGATGTCTCATCCACTGACGTGCCACAAAGAGGGGAGTCTTTACGCGAAATGAGAGCTGATTATGCTCAAATGGACTGGTATGATTATGCCTGACAAGAAAAGCAATAAGCCTTGAATCGCGTTCAGACATCTGTCCGATGGTTTTTCCATAAGAAACGCGAGCTGCATTAACAATATCGATATCCGACCCTGATACTTTCGTTAACACAAGAGCGCTGATACCGTCTTTGAGCGGATCTAGTTGATCAACGATATATTGATCGATGCTCTGATCAATCTGTCGTGCTTTTATTGTACGGTCTATTTTTTCCATTAATGCTTCTTTATTAATTGTATATTGTGTTGTAAATGTGCCTGTTTCTTTCCTATTTTAGTGTAATTAAAAAATGGCTTTTTCACAGATTATTTTTTACATCGAGCATGTATTGACAATAAAGAATGCCACATGGTAGATCTAATTTTACCAAAAGAGTAATTCTCTATAATAACGTTAAACACGAATAAGAAGGAGGAAGTTTTACAAATTAAATAAAAAGCGAAATGTCGTCCATAGAAATTTATACGCAAATGGAACCGATATAAGTTAGGATATACGGAGATGATGATTAGAAAAAGGCTTTTTTTGATTCTGTTCAGTGTGTCACTGGTGACCCCTTTTTCATTTGTCTTTGCAAAACAATGTAATCGCAAATACAGAAAATTGTGTTGTAGTAAGCTTGAATCTCATATAAAGCGAGAGTTCAAAAAAATGGAGTGCATCCTGAATGAGATCAGAAGAGCTTCTCATGGAAGAAGTGACGACCGTGTCTGTTGCCACCATATACACCATGACTCTCTTAGTCATCATCACCACCACGGTACACATTCCTGTTATGCGAAAGATTTTTTATGTGATGTGTGATGACGGTACATGTAACATATAACATGTAATATGAATATAGATATATAAATATAGATAACTGAATTAATCATGATATAAAAAGGGTACTCATATGATAAGAAATAAAACCTGTATAAGAATACTTATTTTAGGTATATCCTGCTTTGTCAGCGGTCATTTGTACAGTGTTGTCAGTGTTGCTGCTGAATCAAAAGTTGCAGCAAAAAAACCGCGCACTTCATTATTGATTGAGACGAAAAAGTATATAGCAACTTTATTTGAAGAACATTACAAAAATGTACAGACGGAATTATCAGCAACCAAAGCAGAATTGATTGCGCAGGCAAATGCCAAATCTGAAATAATTGCAGCTAAGTTATTGAACTTTAAAGAAGATTTAGAAGATATTAAAACCATTTTACAAAAGCCAACAGAAAGCCCAGCAATAGAGCCAGCAATCTTGCCAGTACAGGACCAATTACAAGAAAAAGCCGCGCAAGAGACCAACGAGACAGCAGCAAATGCAGATAGTATAGCCAATTTTGTTGAAGAAGCTAATGAAAAAGTTAGTGAAAATGGTGAAGATAACGGAGCGAGCGCAAGTGACGTTCTCTCTCAAGACGCGATTGAAGAAATAAGCTCTGAAAATCTAGTTTCTTAAGATGCTTTTAGCATACTTGTTTCCTAGTATTCTTGTATCTTAAGTGTTAAATTTACTGTTTTTATAGGGTCACCGATACGAAAAGGGATGTACTTATGGAGTCGACCATTATGAAAAAAAGAGGCATTACTGCTTGTGTAGCAGGTATACTACTATTTTGGGGTAGTTTTTCGCTCTATGCCGATAATACAAAATCTTCCAAGCACAAAGATTCACATGGTTCACATGGTTCTCATGCTAAAGAAGGTTGTGATCGATTTATCACCAAATCTAAAGAATGCATTGAAAAATCTGTCATACACGAGCTGAAAAAATTTCGGTGTGCATTATTCGAATTGTTCAGTGAGCAGAATGCATTTTTCAGCAATAAAACTGAGCTTCTTGGTCTTCATCTAAAAGAAGAGATAAGTTCTAAAGATAAGGCGAGCACTTTACTTTTCAAAGATTTTCTTTTGAAGCGACTCCAGACTATGGAACATCAGATGGGATTATTTATTGATGGAGAATTTAGTTCGCTCAGAGATATTATCTGCCGTAAAACTAAGGAAATGGATTGCGAACTGAAGAATATTCTATGCCAGTCGCAAGAAATGAACAGTGAAATCAAATGTATTATTAACATGTTTAGTTCGTACTTAAATGCATTAAGTAATTACTATTCAGAGATTAACCCGCCGTTTGCAGAAATATTGCACAATCTTGCAGATGCAGCAGCAGAATGCGCAACGGAAGGAAGTTAATTGCGATTCTGTAGTTCCATAAATCGTCACACGCCTGTGGCATAGAATACAATAGTTTACGACGTATATAACTATATTGTGAGGATAAAAACCTATGTTGCCATCAATCAAAAAGCTAAGTATTATAAGTGCCTTAGTGGCCTTCTGCGCCACTGGATCAGCGATGCAGGCAAACGGTAATAAATTAGAACCGTATGTAAGAAAAGTGCAGTCAACACTAGAAAAAAATCGAAATTTGGCGAACTTTTGTACCTGCATAGAGCGTTTATTGTGCGAGCGTTTTAAAGAAATAGATCAAGGAGTAGAAAAGCATATCTGTGAAGAGAACTCGCTTATCAAGGCGGGGATCGAGTCGCTCAACCTTACGCTACGTGAGTTTTTTTCTTCTCAGCTTGATATAAGTGATGCAAGTCTCAAAGATTTTATTTTGTGCAGACTTGATAAGCTTGAAGAGAACGTAGAAGGATTTTTTTGTCACAAAGCCGATTGTTTACGTAATGTCTTTTCTACACAGTTGCAGTTTATTAATTGTGAATTACGCAATCTCATTACGATTACCGAGAATTTAGATGCAGCAGTCGACTGCTTTGCTGCAAATTTGCTCGCCTATTTACAGGCGGCCAATACCGTTGGTAATGAGGGAAATAATCCACTTAAAGGTACGCTCGACGCGGTAATCGCTAGTACGCAATTGTGTATTGATAATTCTTCTGATACCTGCAATATGCTTGCTTGTTTGGACACAGGCAGTGATGCATGAAGACGCATATTCATGCGTAAATCGACAGTTGCTTGCGAAATTAAATAATAAACGCAAAATTAAAAAATAAAATTGAATAAGTAAGATGTACGTAAGAAGGATGTAACAATGACAATAACATTCCTCAAAAAAATCTCCCTTGCTGGGCTGTTTGCCATAGCGAGCATTACCAGTGCAACGGTCTCAAAGAAGCCACACGGTAAAGATGATAAACATGGATGTGAAAGCAGCACGCATCTGGAAGATTTCCTCAAGGACTGCAAATTTTTCAAAGAATGCCTTGAAAAAAAACTGTCTAATAAGTTGGCATCTTTGGAGTCTGAATTAGCAAAAAAACTGACCGATCAAAATAAAATGGTATGTGATAGCTTAGAGGCACTGAATGCATGTTTGAGTGATTTTTTTGATGTTCAAAAGGATGCCTCTGATGCGCGTCTCAGAGATTTTACTACGACTCAGCTGGATAAAACCGAAAAAAATATAGAAGATTTTATCAGTCACAAAATGAAAAAATTGCGCGAGGAATTGTGCGGTCTGTTTAAAGTGGCTAGCTGTAATGTTGATTTTCTTGCGTGCAAAGTAGATGATGCCGCAAGCGATGTTGATTGTATAGCTAATGCTCTTTTTGATTTTCTTGTGGTTGCTAATGGGGGGAATTTCTTGAACGGTGCGCTCGATGCTGCCATTGCTCAGGCAAGAGAATGTTTGAATACAAATGACAACTGTTTAGTAGCGTGCTGCGAAGAGACCGATGAATGTCCGCCTGTTCTGTAGTGCTTTTTCTACAGTAATATAATAAAAGAATAAAAATAGTAAAAAGGATGTGATTATGCTAAAAAAAATAAACATCTTGTTCCTAACAGCCATGCTGTGTGGTTTTTCTCTGTACGCGGACGATGTTATTGAACAAAAGAATCATGCTAGTTCTTTTGCCGGTAATAATGGATGTAGAAGTGATTTTGAAGAGTTTAAGCATTCGGTTGAACATGCGATATCTGAGAGATTAAAATGCGTTGAAAGTGAACTTGCAAAAACCTTTTGTGATCGCAATGAGTTTATTCGCCATAGGTTAGCAGCACTTATGATTGCTCTGAAGGAATTTGCAGCTTGTCAGCAACGCGCCACGAATGCCAACCTCAAGGACTTTATTGCGTGTCAATTTAATAAGACAGAAGAAAGAATACAAGAAGATATAGTTCATAAAGTTGACTGCTTACAAGACTTTTTCTGTAAACAGCTTGCTATCCTCAACGATGATCTCGATAAACTTGCTTGTTGGTTGATAACAAGCGGCCAGGAAATGGGGTGCATTAACTCAAAGCTTGCTGAATTTATTACGGTGCTCAATGAATCAGGAGAGGGAAATCCATTTAATGGGGCTTTTAATAATGTTGAAATCTGTTTCCCCTCTGATAAGGAGACAGAAGAATGCTCTTCATCTAAGTGTACCACTACCTGCTAGCGCAATTTAATTACAAAATAAAATAGGAGTGCGGTAAGTATAACTTTGCTGTACTCCTATTTTATTTTCACTCACTTTTTACCATTGCGACTACTATTCCGAGCATGATCAGATTGGTGACCAGGTTTGTATTGCCATAACTGATAAACGGTAGGCCTATGCCCTTGGTCGGAGCAAGTCCCGTGACCACCGCCATATTAATCACCGCTTGTACCGTTATTAATACGGTAAAAGACAAAACAAAAAGACGAGAAAATGGATTGTGCAAAGTATTTGCTAAGCGCAAGCCGCAGTACAAAAATAGTATGTACAATAAGATTAATACACTCACACCACAGAATCCTATTTCTTCGGCTATGATGGAAAAGATAAAATCAGTGTGCTGCATTGGCAAATAAAAGTACTTTTGCTGTGATTCCCCGATACCGGTACCATGTATACCGCCAGAGCCGATTGCAATAAGTGATTGTATAATTTGAAATCCGGTTCCTTGTGGATCGCGCCATGGATCTAAAAAGGTGGTGATGCGTTTAGCACGGTATGGATAGCGTACAATTAAAAATACTACAGCAGGAATGAGTGCTACCATGCTTAGCCCCAAGTATCTGACATAAAAAGAAGCTACAAGGCACGTTATGATAGTTGTGCTTACGAGTGTTACGGTAAAGCCAAAATCAGGTTGAGATAGAAGAATAATACTAGGAATAATAAGTGTCGCTATTAATGCTACGAATGGTTTTATTGACCTCCTTTGCGTCGCATGTTTCTTATCTAGATAATATGCTACGTAAAGTAACAGGCCAACTTTCATTAATTCGCTCGGTTGAAATACTAAAAATCCCAACTTGACCCATCTGCTTGAACCATGTATACGTACGGCGCAAGGAGTAACAAGAGAAAGAGCGGTTATTGCTACCGTAATGCAAAAAAATGCTGGTGTATACCGGTGTATACAGTGTAGCGGTACCAGAGATGTTACTAGTGCGCACAAAAAACCAAATGCCATTCCCATGGCCTGTTTTCTTAAAAAAAAATGAGAACTGTGGTGCTGTTCCAGCGCAAATACAGAGCTTGAAGAATAGATAAATATACTTCCCAATACAAGCAAGAGAGCGACTATGGCGAGAAGTATATGCATATCTGTGCGTACAGATGGTACACGTATTTTTGTTTCGTTTCTATACAGCATAGGTATTTTAACTCGGCAAGATAGTGCGAGTATGTTCTGCTTCTGTTCTAGTATGCCTATGTATTTATGTAAGAGTACACTATTTTTTTAAAGTACCGTCCCCTGTGCTCGTAATCTCTAAATTGGTCATAACTGCTGCCTGATGGAGAAAACAAAATACAATCTCCGCTGACTGTATTCTGTATACTCGCACGTATTGCCTCAGAGACGGTGTTAAGCGCTATTACCGCAATATTATTCTCTTGACACCAGGCAGCAAGCTGCTGTGATTCGTTACCAAACGTACAAACAAGCTTTATTTTGTCTTTAAGCCACGAGATAAACATTGATCGATCAACGCCTTTACTTAGCCCGCCTAGTATTAGAATTATGGGGTATTTATGCAGTTGCTCTACTGCGGCTTGCGTAGAGAGAGTTGTGGTACTTTTAGAATCGTTATATATAGTGACTCCATTATATACGGCGCATCGTTCAAGTCTATGTTCCGGAACAGCAAGGCGATCAACAATAGGTACTAGTTTTTTTTCAGGGTCTATATCCATATGATACAGAATAGCGCATAGCACTACCCAGTTTTGGTCAAAAGTTATATCGGGCAGCTTGTCGAGCGAAGTGAGTATTGTATGCACACCACTTTTGTATGCTACAATGAGCGCCTTTCTCGTTGAGAGCGCTTTTCTAGCTGATATTGTCTGGCTTGCGCGCTCATTTTGTATAACGCTTTTGTTTCTGGCAATGTAAAACAGCGTTTCGTGATTACCTATGCTCGCTATTTCTGTGTTCTCCGGACGTCTATCGATAAAAAAAGAGCATGTTCCCGTTGGTTGTCCACACTGGTATATCCATTCTTTGAATGAGAGAGGCATAATCGCATGTTGATGCTCTTGCTGACGAAACAGCGGTGCGCATTTTGCATATACATAGTCTTTCCATGTACCATGCCAATCTAAATGGTTGGGTGATAGATTAGTGATAACTGCGATATCAGGCGTAAATATACGCGTGTAGGCAAGTTGCGCGCTTGAAACTTCCAGTATTGCATGGGCGATTTTTTTTTGTCGGCTCAAAAGTCGCAGGCAGGGTATCCCTATATTTCCTCCCGTAACTATCTTTTCTCCAAGCGCACTCAGTATATCGCTCAATAATGTTGTGGTAGAAGTCTTTCCTACGGTACCTGTGATAGCAATAATTTTTTTATGAAACAGTTGTGCAAAAAGGTCTAACTCAGCAAGCCACTTCGGGTCATACTTTTGATAGAGGTCTTTGAGTGCAATACCGGGACTTGCTATAAGAATGTCATTGTGCGTAAGAAAGTTTTCTTTATGAAAAGCGATAGAAATCTTATGTTTGTCTATGTAGATTTTCTCACGCTTATTAAGTACCCGATTGTCAAATAGCTCCAGAATCGCTTTTTTTTTGAGCAACAGGCGAATTACACTTTTACCTACTTTTCCGTATCCCCAAACGCCAATTTTTTTTCCTGACCACTGTTTTTGCAACTGTTTTTTGTGTTTCATACTCTATTTAATATTAAGTTTTTTAATCTATGCTTTTATATAGTATATGAGTAAAAAAATAAGAGTGAAGCTATGCGTATTTCTATATATTGACGTGTTATTCTCGCGCTTGTCGCGGGAATCCAAATTAACCTTTTTTAGTAACAAAAATTAGTAATAAAAAATAGAGCGATAGTATCCTGATTTAAACTGATAGCCCATCGCTCCTTATTTTTTTGCCGTGTTTACTTTAATCGATAAATAGGCCTTTTTCCTTTCAAGCCCGTCTTTCTTAGATTATATCCACCTCTCTCTTGGTACATCCCGTTGTCCCGCTTTTTCGGTTCTTTCTTTCAGTCTCAGCCATATCATCACTCTTTTACCCCAGGGTTTAAAATAATCTAATAAGCGGCTGATTTCTTCATTCTTTTCTTCATCTTCTCCGAAATCATTCTTAAGACTGACAAATAGGTGGTGAGCTTCATTGAAAACTTGCACCAAATTGTTCAGGTTGTCTGGTATCTCGTACTGATAATCGTCTCCCAAGAGAAACATTGTGGATACCACTTTTTCTTGAAGTTCTGATGTTTTCTGCGATGCCTCTGAAAGGCGTTCCTCAAATGTTAACTGATGATCAACCTTTTCGATCTCAGAAGCCGCCTGAGAGTTTACAGATACACCTAAGCAAGAAAATAGAGCAATAGCTGCCAAGGTCGAACTAGTTACATTCTTTCCTTTTTTTCTAAATCTCATAGTTTTATCCCCTTTTTTCCCGTACCAATACCCAAAACAAATACCCAAACTTCACAGAACGATTATCTTTCGTTTGGATTGTAAGCAGGCTGACCGTAAGGATTAGCAGGAGATCCCTGAGTACGTGTTTGCGCAGGTACTGGTTTTTCTTGGCTAGAGTACCACCAGTCTTTAAATCGTTCCCACAGTGGTTTTCGTGTAGTTGTGGTTGTTGATTCTTGACTTGTATATGGTCTGACTGACTGTTTTTCATATTTGTACTCGCCAGTTACTGTTGAAGGTTTTGTGTACTGTTGCGCATACATACCTTCTTGCTGCTCTTGTTGCTGTGTTTTCTGTGGAGTAAATACAGCATTTGCTTGCACGTTTATAAGAACAACAGCTGTTAAGATAAGTAATTGTGTGTTTGTAATATTTGCTTTCATGATGATTCTCCTTTTTCTTTTCATGATAACAGATCTGGACGCTTTTTTGCAATAGTTCCGGCAATGTATAGTTTTTTGGGCTTTACAGCGGTATAGGCATTTTGGGTGTATTTTTAGCATACTTTTTGTATTCTAATACTATGTATATAATTGCCCCGAGACTAGCCCACAGTTGGCATTGTTTCGAGTTGGCTACCATTTTTATATTTTATAAAGGGATACACCCATGCCAGAACATGAATCTAGTGCAGTAAGCTTTAAAGAAACGCTTAACTTGCCCCATACGGACTTTCCTATACGAGCACAACATCACAACGATGACTCGCTTATGCTGGAACGATGGACAAAAGAAGATATCTACACCAAGACCTTTGATCTACATAAGGGTGAAACATCTTTTATTCTCCATGATGGACCGCCTTATGCAAATGGCCATTTGCATCTCGGTCATGCGTATAATAATATCTTAAAAGATATTGTTGCCAAATCACAGCGTATGATGGGAAAGCATGTTCCGGTTACTCCTGGTTGGGATTGCCATGGACTTCCTATAGAGGCGCATGTTGCAAAACAAAATCCTGAGCTAACGGGATCTCACCTGAAAGCGGCTTGTCGCGCTTATGCAAGCCAATGGGTTGATGTTCAAAAAGAAGAACGCAAGCAATTTGGCGTATTTATGGACTTTGAGCATCCATATTGTACTATGGACTTTGATTATGAAGCAAATATTTTGCGTGCGTTTGGATCTTTTGTGGGGGCTGGTTATATCGAACGTAAGCATAAAACAGTGCCATGGTGCGCTTCTTGTAAAACGGTGCTTGCAACCGCAGAAATAGAATACCAGGAGCGTAAAGATCCTTCGCTCTATGTGCTTTTTACACTCACTGACGATACGGTACGTAACCTGTTTCCTGATTTGGTTAAGCAGAGAATTAGTGCAGTAGCATGGACAACAACTCCGTGGACACTGCCGCTCAATAGAGCTTTATTAGTAAAGCCATCTGCTTCATATACAATGGTATCTCTTGATGATCGATACATAATTGTGAGTTCACAGCGTGTAGACGATCTCTGTAGTTTATTAGGGAAAAAAAAAGAAATTGTTCTGGAATTTAATGCTGATAAATTCAGTATGTTTCCTGCGCAGGCACATCATCCATTTATTGATACGTTAGTTGTTCCATTTATTCCTGATGAATCAGTGTCACTTTCAGACGGTACGGCATTTGTACACTGTGCTCCCGGTGCAGGTCCCGATGATTATGAAACGGGCAAAAAAAATAAGCTGGAGATTTTTTCTCCCATCAGCCCTGAAGGCATATATACGTCGGGTGTTCTGCCAACAGAACTTGTTGGTATATCTATTGAGCAAGGGCAATCATGGGTTATCAATAAATTAAATGAGTGTAATACACTATTGCACAAAACAAGTATTCGCCACAGCTATCCTCATTGCTGGCGCTGCCACAAAGGGCTCATTTTTAGAGCAACAAAGCAATGGTTTTGCGATTTATCACGTAACGATCTCAAAGAAAAAACATTAAAGGCCATTACGTCGATTAAAACTATACCTGAAAACTCCATAGAACGTTTGAAGGCGACTATCGAAGGACGACTAGAATGGTGTCTTTCGCGACAACGCGTTTGGGGAATTCCTATTCCCGCACTTATCTGTAATTCATGCGATCACGCCTATATTAATCAGGATTTGATTGGAGCAGTTGCAGACGGAGTCGCAAAAGAGGGTATAGAATTTTGGGATAATTTATCTGTAGAACGTTTACGTACCTCTGATTTTACCTGCCCTCCGGGTATAGAATTTTGGGAGCCGCTTGTTGGAGAGACAAAGTTAGTAAATGGGACACGTACATGTTCCCATTGCGCGGGTACCGTTTTTTCAAAAGAAACGGATATTCTTGATGTCTGGTTTGACTCCGGAGTGAGCCATTTTACAGTACTACAACAGCGGCCGGAGTTACAATTTCCTGCAGATATGTATTTAGAAGGTAAAGATCAACATCGCGGTTGGTTTCAAAGTTCGTTGCTTACGAGCATGGTGCTTAACGGCAAACCATGTATGAAAATGTTACTGACGCATGGCTTTACGGTAGATGCACATGGGCGCAAAATGTCTAAGTCGCTTGGTAACGTGGTACACCCGCGAGAAATTATGGATATTATGGGTATTGATGGATTACGGCTATGGGTATCCAGTATCGACTGTGCAAGTGATGCTACGGTTTCCGCAACGCTGTTAAAAAATGTGCAGGAAGTATTTCGTAAAATACGTAACACCTGTCGTTTTTTAATATCGAATTTATATGATTTTGATTTTCAGACACAAAGCCTTGCGTTGACTGAATTACGGCTGATCGATCAATATGCATTACAAGAATTATTTCAGTATAACCATGCCATTATAGCTGCGTATAATACATTTGATTTCACGGCAGCATTTCATTTGTTGGCTGATTATTGTGCAAGCAAGCTGAGCTCTTTTTATCTTGATATTATCAAAGATCGTCTATACGTTTCTGCTCCATCAAGCAAGGATCGTCGATCAGCTCAGACGGTGTGTTGGTACATACTGGATACACTGATTCGTCTTATAGCCCCGATACTTTCGGTGACGGCTGAGCAGCTGCACGATCAGTTACGCAATGAAGATCACGAATCTATCCATCTTCAGCGTTTTGCGTCATTAAATAGCGTATGGGAATCGTTGGTACACCAGATTACTATTGAGAAACCGGGAGTAGACGGCGTACTTGCAGAGGGTGGAAATGTGATCGCTATGGGCACTATTGATATGATTGCGTTTACGACAGCGCATGAAACACGTTGGCTTACGATCAAAAATATCAGATCGGCCTTATTGAAAGCAATTGAGCAACAGCGAGAACAGGGCGTTATCAAACATTCTCTCGAAGCGCATCTGATTATCTATATTGATGATGCTGCATCGTACGCGCCAGTACTACACGCTTTTTTTGCTGAATTACAATCGCGAGGTGAAACACCGGAGCTTTTCTTCAAAGAGCTGGTGATCGTATCGACGTGTGACATAGTAATGTACCAAAACAATCTAACGATCTCTTGCCTAGATGGTTTATATGTGAGCGTGCAGAGGGCTCAGGGCAAAAAATGCCCGCGCTGCTGGCAGTGGCATACTGATCATATGAAGCATGATTTATGTACACGCTGTTATGGTATAGTGCATGATATGCGAGATATTAATGTGTGAATAATAGCTCTCTAGATATGTACTAAAAAGAGATCGGTGCATGTTAAAAAAAGTGCACCGATCTCTTTTTATTTGGTTAAGAAGTTTTATTTACGAGCGTGATTTTCGTGAAAAACGACTAATTTGCCTTTGTAACTTATTATGCTCATCGATAAGATTCAGCGCCTCTGCGTGTACAGATTGTTGTTTTAAGTCATACGCTTCCTGAACTTTTTTGCTTTCTGCTGCATACGCTGCATCAGCGTCAGTCTTGTCTTGCTGTTTTTGTGTGACTTCATTTTGAGCAGCTAGTGTATTGGCGCCTTGGGCTTGCAGCGCTTTCAGGTTTTCCTGGCTGGCAGCAAGGGCTTTATTAGCATCGTGCAGTTTCACATAAAAGTCATGCGCAACTCTTTTTGCAGCGTCTATTTTCGCGTCAAGTGTATCAAGGGGATAGATTTTTTTTATACCCTCTATGATTGCATCAACAGGACGCGCTGAACGTGCTACGTGTACCGCATGCACTGACGGGTCAGTTGCGTTATCGTAGAGACTGCTCGCTGCATCCCGTGCTATATCAATCGAGTCAGTCATCTCTTTGAGTGCTTGTTGTACTTGTGTGGGAAGCGGAGTCGGCAAACCATGGGATACTATGGTTTCTTTCATTTTTGCAATTACCGATTTTTGTGTAGCAGTGTCTTCTATGTGGCGCAGCTCGTCATCAAGTCTACGTAGTAGGTTCTTTGCTTTTATTTCTTGCTCGGTAGGTGTTTTTTTTTCTTCTTTTTTTGACTCTTGCGCTTCTTTTATGTTTTCGCGCTCACCACTTTCTTGCATTTTTCGTCCTCGGCGACCTCGCTGTTGTTCTTCTTCATAAGAAGGAAATCGATAGTCTCTTCGGGAAGGAGTATGTGATGGCATGTACCCTGTTGTTCCTGTGCCATAGGTAGGAATAGCAGAGGACAATGTTGGCGACTGAGCTGCACGTGTTTTTTGTGCATAGCCAGCTTTTTTTGTTGGCGTTGAGCGCGCCATCGGTGGCCTTTTTTTTGATTCTTGCGCCGCAAACGCTGCAAATTTTTCTTCCGCTTCGCGCATTTCTTTGGCAATTGGTTCATATTTTTCTATAGCACTGTTAATAGCTTCATTTATTTTGAACTCATTAATTAACGCACCAAGACTATCAACAACTTTTTGTGTCGCTTTCTTCGATTGTTCACCAAATTTTGTGAAGCCAAAAATATCAGTGTCTATAAACGGTTCATTCTGAGATAATTGTACTTTTAGTTGTTGCAAGGCGGCTCTAAGTGCTTCGTTTTCATAAATGTGATCAAAATAACGTCTGGCTCCCGTTTTTTTATCGATAGAAATAACGGTAACCAATTTATTATGTAATAACTCAATATGCTTTCTGATCATGTTCCATGATGGGTTATAGCCCCACGTTGTAATAATATTACTCTGCGCCCACCGCTCCATTTTATCGGGCAATTCGGGCAATGAAGATACCTTTATGAAAAAAGAATCGATCGATTTGATGATAGACTGTATGTTTTCCAGCAATAACTCTTTTCCGGATAACGTACTGGTGTCTACTGGCGCAAGTTTTGGCTTGGGAACCGATTTTGTCGGTTGAGTCGGTGCTATAATTGCCTTTTCCGTTTTTTCTTTCTCTTTTGCAGTATTTTCGGTAACAACCTTGGCAAAAAAGTCGTCCATTTCTTTATCACTCATTTTTTCTATTGCCTCTAGTCCGCCCATCTGATCAATCGCTTTATTCATATCCTCAAGCATTGAGTTAAATTGTTCGATTCCTTCTGGCTTGCTTAATATCTCTGTATAATCCTGCACGAGTTTGTCGAATTCTTTACGTTCACTTTCCGACATTTTATCGTACATTTCTTTTATCATCGCCTCTTCTTCTTTTTCCTTGGGAATGGTAAGTGTCGGGATGTGCCCGATAATACACCATAAACACAGCATGCTCTTAAGAAATACGGTGATAATAGATGTGACTCTTTTATTGATAACAGATGACATGGTATCCTCCTTTACGTGTTAAGTTACTATAACCCATTTAATTACTATAGCGATATGTTTCTAGTGTACATAACTTTTTATGAAAGCCAATAATGGGAGTACGCGGTTTCCTTCTCATGGAAGCTCTTTGTGCTCTCATGCTTCTGTGCATGGGTATTTTATGTATGGGATATGGCTATAAAACGATTCTACAGTTATATCATGGAGGCACACAGCGGTTGCGAGCACTAGAAGCTGTCCAAAACTATATTGAATGCTTAGCATTACCGGAGCCCGAACGTACCGCAGCATTACTAAAAAACCAGATGGATCTCAGACAAGACAACAATAATATAACTATAGAAACAGAGCGCTTAAGCCATGCGAGTCTTTCGAGTCATTTATTAAAAATCACTGTATCGTGGCATGTTTTGGATCGTACAGAATCAGCTCTCTTTTATGCTGAGGGTTACTGTGACTTTTCTTCGTAAGCATTTAAGTTCTGGGTATTTTTTAATAGAGCTTACTCTGTATTGCGGGCTACTTGTTCTTCTTTGCGGGTTATGCTATTCATGGATGGCCACTAATCACCTGTTAGTAGCACGACTAAGCTCTTCCTGTAGTAATAGTGCGTCTTTGCAGGCGGGACTTGCTCTTTTTTATCGTGATCTCCATAGCGCTCCATCCTGTTGCAATAGATGGAAAAAATACGAAAAAACCGAAATAGTGTGGTCTACTAACAAAGGTACTGATATAGGTTGGAAATACACAAAAAATAAGCTGAGACGTACCGAAGGTATTTTCTCGCCCGATACACAGCAATGGGGAAAATCGGTGACGAGTACAATAGCGGCGGGTAATATAGCAATGCAATTTAATATAATGAGTGTTCGTGATACGGTAATGGGTGTACAGGTAACATATGCGACCAACAATCACAATAATCATAATAATTATGATAGTGGGTCGTGCTTTATTGCGCTGAGAAATAGAAATATTAATAAATATTAATGTTAAAGCTAATGCAACAAAACAATAAGAAAATACGCATGAATCATGCGCATGCAGGGTCACTTCTAGTCAGTCTACTGGTTAGTCTTCTACTACTAAATACATTATTAATGGTGGGACTACGTAATGCGATAATTTTTTCAAATCTCTGTCTCAAGCGACAGCATTATGTACAGCAATTCTATGCGGCTGATGCACTTGCGCAGAACGGTGTTAATTACGTGATAAGCCAATGCTATCTTGACCAAATGCCTGTTAGTACGAATGGCATAGATTTCACTCGCACATTAACGTTTTCTTCCTGGCCACCACTTTCTCATAGCGCACATTTACACGGCACCCAATTAATGGGAACTATAGTTTTATCATGCAAAGAGAATAACAAAGAAAATAACGTGTTAATAGAAGCGACTATACAGAGTACTACAGATCTAAAAGAGTCGGGCTCATGTGTTGTACATTGCACGCTGGCCAGGAGTAAAGATTTCTATAGGATATCCGATTGGTCACACCCTGTACGTCATTAGGATAAGATCATTTGGGCTGGCGTGAGAAGTTCGCGTGGTAAAATGTTGATCGCATGCGCAAGATTATGCAATTCTCAAGCAGTTTTTTTTGCAGTATACTAACCAATGATTATATAATAATAGCCACTGTCTTATTAACCAGTACGCAGAAAGAACTATTTATGAAAGTTTATTTAAAAAAGAATGTCGAAAAGGTTGGAATTGCGGGTGAGATTATTAATGTTGCCGACGGATTTGCACGTAATTACTTAATGCCACGCGATCTTGCAATAGAAATAACTTCATCAAATGCCGCATTTTATACAGCACGGTCAAAATCAGTAGAAAATCGCAAAGAGATCATTGCCACTGAAACATCTCTTTTGGCTGAAAAAATTAAAGAACTCAAATTATCTGTGAAGCGCAAAATGCACGAAGACGGGAAGCTCTATGGCGCGGTAACCCCAAGCGATATTGTAGATCTATTGGCTCAAAAAGGAATCTCTATCTCGAAAAATCAAGTAATACTAAATAAGTCGATCAAGACAAAAGGCACGTATGAATTAGTCATAAAGCTTTCTGCTCGCTTGCAGCCAAGTATTCAGTTACATGTTTTACCTGAGTAAAAAGGTGGTATAAAGCGATGCGTATGACGCACAAAAAACAGGAACGCACGCGAAACAGTGACGTGAATATTCAGCCCCTTGGCAAGAATGTTCCTTCTCACATCGAAGCAGAACGTTCAGTGCTTGGAGCATTATTACTAAACGACGAATTAATTCATGTTGTTACGCCTATACTACAGGCAAGTGATTTTTATCAGAATGCACATAAAATAGTGTTTCAGTGTATGCTTGATTTGGTGCATCATGGCAAGCGTATTGACATGGTGACCGTTCAGGATCTGCTTACGGTAAATGGCACGCTTGAAGCCGTGGGGGGTATAGTCTATTTAATATCGCTTCAAGAAGATATACCCGCGCTCGGTCTTATCGCGCAGCACGCACAGATAGTAAAAGAAAAAGCGGTACTGCGCGATCTCATTAATTCAGCAACCGATATTATGCGTAATTGTTATCAGCAGGATAACGCAGGCATTGACATGGTGCTTGATGATGCCGAAAAGATTATCTTTGATATCGCTCACAAAAGAACGCGTAATAGTTTCGCCCAACTTGATATTTGGTTAAAAAGGACATTCCAGCATTTATCAGACATAAAAAGCCATAGCAAAGGCGTAACGGGTATACCTACGGGATATAAAAAACTTGATGCTATGACATCCGGATTTCAAAATGGCGACTTTGTGGTAGTTGCCGCGCGACCTTCTATGGGAAAGACTGCTTTTTCACTCTGTATAGCAACTCAAGCTGCTTTGAATGGCTATACAGTAGGTTTTTTTTCTCTTGAAATGTCTGCTCAGCAACTTACATTACGATTGTTATCAGGCGAGTCCGGATTATCGTTGCATAGCATTAGAAATGGCACTATTTCTTCCCATGAGTGGCTCGAACTTACTTCAGTTGCTGGCAAACTTGCAGAAATGAAGATTTTTATTGATGATACCGCGATGCTTAATATAATGGAGCTAAGGACAAAGGCGCGTAAACTTAAAGCAGACCATGGCTTGCATATTCTGGTTATAGACTACCTACAATTGCTACATTCGCCCAATCGCCATGAAAACCGCCACCAAGAGGTATCTGAAATCTCTCGATCTCTTAAGTCACTTGCAAAAGAACTAGGAATTCCCATCATAGCGCTCTCTCAGCTTTCACGGGGTGTTGATAGTCGTACCGATAAAAGACCTATTCTATCTGATCTACGTGAGTCAGGTGCAATTGAGCAAGATGCTGACCTGATAATGTTTTTATATCGCGATATTGTATATAATCCTGAAGCGGAAAATCCTGCCCTGACGGAGCTCATCGTGGGTAAGCAGCGCAATGGTCCTACGGGGACCGTTTATTTAACGTTTATGCGTGAACTCACTAAGTTTCAAGACGCTCCCGAGTACGATCAAGCACTTTCGAGATAACTGCATCGATAAAAATAGATAAAATGCGATTTCTCCGGCATACTTATATCTAAGTATGCGTTGATTATCTTTATATGTGTTAGTGATGGCTGTTTGAAGTCTTAAATAAGGGATCTCATGAAGATACAGCATAAAACGTATCATAGCGATATTATTTTTAGTGTGCTTGCTCTTTTTATCGTTGGCGGCCTCATCTACACGGGTCTACACGCCCTGAAAGATAGCGAATCAATCTCCATTAGTCGACAGTTTGCATTAGATAGATAAGGCTCTACTTACAGAGGAGTAGTATGGCAGCGATAGTTCTGGGCATTGACCCAGGTTTATCGATCAGTGGCTTTGCTATAATAGAAAGGCGGGGACAATGCGCGTATTTACTTGAGTGTGGCTATCTGTCCCTGCCGGCCTCAAAATCAATAGCAGAGCGCATTAGCCTTTTTCATGATTTTTTTATTCAAAAAATCAGTTATTTTCGTGTTACGAGTGTCGCTCTTGAAACTCCTTTTTTGGGCAAAAACAGCCAAAGTTTTCTAAAATTAGGGTACTTGCGAGGTATTGTATATTTAATAGGCAATAAAGCGGGTATAGTGGTGCACGATTTTTCACCACGAGAAGTCAAACAAATGGTAACGGGGCATGGTGGGGCAAGTAAAGAGCAGATTGCTCACGTTATAGCACAATTTTTTCCCGCTATACAAAACGTAAAAAAAATAAAAGCAGATGTCACTGATGCCTGCGCAATTGCGCTCTGCGGTTATTGGTATCAAAATCGAAATCCTGTTTTTTTGAAATAAACTGTTTTTCATGTCTTGCTTGCTATTTTAAGGCTGTCTTTACTACTCTTGTATAAGAGCAATAAATAACTGTACTTGTTCAGGAGCTCGACTATGAAAAGCTCGGCACATGTATTGAGCGAGCCATTTTCTGAATCAATGGCTTTTATTATCCAAGATTTATTTTTAACTAATGGCGTACACTACATTCAGGTGCCACATGTACACACGGGGCGGCGCATAATGTACACTTTTCTTCGTCATTTTTCACCGTATAAAAAAAGCGCCTGCCTCTCAGTCCAGTGCTCTATTCCTGTATCAAGCTATTATGCGACGGATATTTATGACGCTCTCTTAAGGGGAGGTTACTTAAACAGCAGTGAAAATGGTTACAACCTTGATGGTTTTTTCTATGACCAATGTCACTATGATTTTATGTGGATTGAGAAAAGTTGGCAGTCGGCAAATAGTAGTCTTGCTGTGGATGGAAGTCATGTTATCGATGCTTTTGAGCACATGATAATTGCTCAACAACTTGAAAAAAGTATTCCCATTATTATAGTGCACTATGGCGAATAGTGCGCTTTTTTGCGAATCCCTATTGTCTGATAATGAATATTATGTAAAAAGTGAGACAAGCTTTTTGAAGTTTTTTGCAGGAACTTTGGGCTAACTTTGACGAGATTTTTAAAGAATAAAACACCTTATTATCTTAGCAACTGGTACCAATTTTTGCAATAATTGTTGTACAAAAATATAGGAGTTTTGTAAGTAACTTTCGTAAAATTTCTTAAATTAATAAAACAGCGACATATTTAAAATACAATAAGCCACTAGCGCTTCCCAGCAAAACATATTGCTGGTGTTCAAAAAATATAATCACGGGCCATTTTTATTTGTGTTTTTTTCTGCGTTATTCAAAAAATTGCATATTCATTTTCAGTAACCAAAAAATACTTCACATTAATCGCGCTCATTTTGCTTATCAAAACTTATTCTCAATACGAACTATTTCTAAGAGTATAAAAATAACTTTCTATACAAACAGATTGCGCATAACAAAATTTTTATTAAGATAATTATGGATAACACGTTAAATTATGGTGATTGTGAAATCTTTTTTCGATATAATAAAACAATATTAAGTAACCCGCTAAAAACCAGTTGAATGCGTTCTTATTCGTATCTTTTCTCGCTCTCTTATCCATCCTCTCCCTCTTTTTGCCCGTTTGCACTGGTACTGTTTTCCCAGCTTGTATAGTCTTTTATTGTTTGCACTATAACAGCGGGCATATAACAAACAGATGCTTTTTCGGCGGGTTGCCCTTCTTTTCGTTTGGGACAAAAACATGCTGACAGCGCTTGTTCTGTTTTATCGCGTTTTACAAGTAAAGCCATTAGGATATTGCTAGAAAGTGATGTCATATTATCGAAAGGCGTAGCTGGGTTGCATTTTATTCCTCGATTTACTAGAAACCGGGCTATCGCAAAGAGCGTTTTGCCTAATTGTGGATTGTCTGGTCGCACGTCCAGATAGTGCAAAGCAGTCTTGCCACTATTATCACGCTCAGAAATATTAAAACCAATATTAGCACCGGCATCGATAAATCTTTGAAGATGTTCACATTTTCGCACTGGCTCAAAATGATGATGACTATATTGAGTAATGGCGCATAAAAGTGTTCTCTTACTAGAGTCATACCCAATACATGGAGTTTTTCTCTCTAATAACATCTGCAATATGGCAACCGCGTCCTGTGTGTGACCGAAACACCTGGTATAGACTTGCATTATCCTGTAATAATAATTATACCATGCCCAATATGCAGATCGTTCCTTACCATCAAGTAAATGGGTATCAGCCTTTTCCAGCAATACGCGTATCATCGCCGAAGGGCACCCTTGTCTAATAGCATACATAAATAATGGATACGTATGCATTCCACGGCCTGCAAAACTTTGCACCATATGGTTGACATCAGCGTCTTGACGAATAGCAGCCTGTGCCAATAAGATGCTTTCCATAATTTTGTCCTGAACACTATCAATATTTGGATTGCAGTTGGTAGAACCAAACAATCCCCCAAAAAGACCATTTGAGTTATGTACTTTGTTTTCCACAGCTAATATTATATCACGACAAGTATTCACTGCCTTTAACAATGCAGCATTAGGATCTGCTAAGTGTTCGCAAGCAAAATCGCCCTCCCTGCGCTCAATAAGATCTTTCAGCTCTTGCAACATAGTAACGACCGAGGGGGCTGAATGCTTTAAAACTTTTTCATGGGGCTGCGGATCTGTTTGGTTATATAATGGATATGGGTCAGCGGAATAAGCTTCATCCCAGTTATCTACCAATGCGGCTATTTCAGCAAAGGAATCACTAATTATAGCTGGTGGAACCCGGATAACCGGTGCTATTAATGTGACAGACGGCTGTGCTATGGGTATAGGGGAGGGTATTGGAGGCAATGGTGTATTTGTTGGTGCAGGACGTAAAGGAGGAAGGCCTACATTATTATCCTTTTTGGGCAAAGGGGCCTGGTATGCCTTTGTCCTTTCCCCCGATAACGTTAGATATCCGGTTGCAGCTAAACCCACGACTGCGAATATATTATCTGCTGCAGACTTTCTCAGTGAACGCAGTTGCCGCTGAAGATATTTTAAAAACTGTGCGGTCTTGCTTTCCTTAGAGTTATTATTTTTAAAAGAAAGTGGGGTTGTGCTTTTTTCTTTTTCCTGCTTACTGCTTTCTGCGTTAGAATTATTAGATATTTGTTCTTGCTGCAGTGCTTGGTAGTCAGAATTCTTTTCTACATTTCCCGCAATTCCACAGTAAATAGAAAATACAGGACATAATATAAATAACGCAGTCAATATTATTCTATTTGAATTCATAGTTTTTGCTTGTGGTGGCACTTTTAGATAAATTTATACTCTTAGTATAGCTCGTTTGTCGATAGATCACAAATGGCTATGGCGCGCTATAGCTGAAGTAGACTGGGGTAACAAGTGTCGTATTATGTTTCCATTGCCACTATAGTAGATAATATTACCTACTTTTAGTGGGCTAAATGCGTGGTCTTCCGGTGAGCGACAAGTGGTCATTTGATAATATTGACCGGAAAGAAGAGAATATTTGAATAGCACAAGAGTACCATTAATAGCGTGCGAAAAAAAAATGTCATTATCATACTTCTTGGGAAAAATATGCTCAAATAAACCCGACTGATTATTGGTGACCAAAAGCTTAGTTGGGATTGAGAAATCAAATAATTTTTGTACATGCCACCCTCTATAATTATCTAGATTTTCCTGAGATGGCACATTTTTATCTTCGAAAATACAATAATAAGAAAAAAGCACGTTCTCACTATGAGCGGACAAATACGGTGGGTGAGTTACCACAAAACCCTTACTGTCAGTATCCATGGCAAGAAACGCAATGGGCTGATTGCCAAAATCAGCTATGACGCGTTCCGTTTCTGCTTTAAAGTGATTTACTTTGGCTATTGCATATGAATATATATCCTGATTAATTGATCTAGCGATAAAAAAAAGGTGATTATTAATCTTTTGTGGAAATAAAAAATCAGTATGTTCGCGAGAAAGAATACGCTGTACATCACCATTAATGGTAGCATCATAGAGCCCATAGTGATCAAGATACTTGGCGCTTATATACATATGCATGTTTGTTCCCCAGACCATGCTATTGATGGCTCTCAGAGGAGAGGAAAATTCTATTGATTTTGGTGATCGCTTATGAAAATATTTGATGCGGACAATGCCATTATCTAGAAAACTAAAGCCATCACCAGTTGGCAAAAGCGCAATATGAGTGGGCATAAACCGAGAATGCAGCGCGGGAGCAGCAGAATTAGTCCGTAGATCTTGAATATAAAGCTCCGTACTTTCTAAAGAAACTTGATGAACCAGAGCTATGGTATCGGGGGATATCGCCATGATGGGATATGTATACTCGTCTGCCTGCACCCAAAATGTACTGATGAATAAGATACACGCGGAAAAAAAACTCAAAAAAATGCACGGCATGTTGAAAATCTCATAATGATGGTAAAAAAACATAATTCTTGTTAAGGGTACGAAACAGAGAGCTAAAAGGCAATAAAAAACCAACGCACTAATCTAGGATTAGTGCGTTGGAAAAAAGGAGAGTAGTAATGAAGCCTGCGTTAAACAATTGACATCTTTTGACAATCTTGCTTTATTGCGCCCCTGTCATATCAATCTTCTATTATGTTATCCCATATTTTTACTGCTGTCAACTTTCCTTTTTAAAAAAAGTGCTGGTACCCGCACGTTTCTTACAATGTGTCACCCTCGCTATTGCTTGCCTAGGACAAGCGAAACGACAGAGGCTCCTGACGCCTGCATAAATGAGCTCAGTGTACCATTGAGCGTAGGGGCCGTAAGAATTAACTGACTATTAAGTTTTTGCAGGATAGATAACAGCTGCTGCAGTGCATGAGAATCAAAATCAGTAATAAAGTCATCAAGAATAAATAATAGTGGGCCCTTTTTATTAATCATGTAGCGAGCCTGCGCTATTCTCAACAGAGAAACAACCAGTTTCTGCTGCCCTCGTGATGCTAATCGCCGTGCCGACTTGTTTTCAAACTGAATAACAAAGTCATCCAGATGAGCCCCAAATAGTGAATGCCGCATGTCACGCTCACTAGAAAAGAGGGTATTATTCCGTTGCATAAAAACATCGAACGACTGCCCGTCTTTTATAAGTTTTTTTTGATATGTACATATTACCTTGTATTTGTCATCAAAGTAATCGGTGATTAGCTGATTGACTTCATGTACGAGATGAGATAATAGCTCTTTGCGTTTTTTTTGAATTGCTTGCGATTTTTCCCACAATTGATATGTCCATATCATATAATTGTCATCTGTCGTACTCGCGCGTTGAATAAGCTGGTTACGACTGCTAATTGTTTTGCGAAACTCTCGCAAATATGCAACAAAGCTTGGGTCAAGCACCGTAAGTATTTGATCGATAAATGCGCGTCTATCTTGGGGACTGCCTTTAATAATTTGCATGTCATCTTCTATGAGACTTACGACACGATAATAGTCCATCAATTCTTTATATGAATTAATGGGCTTTTGATCGATTTTTACTGATCTCTTTAAAGCAGAAAAACCCACTTGTATTTCACAATCATTATTATCTGTTTTTACCTTGACACGCACAAAAAAATGATCATGTCCGAGGCGTACAAGTTCTTTTGGCGTATGAGTACGAAAAGAACGGAGATAACACGCATAATGCAATGCTTCCAGCAGAGAGGTTTTTCCCGCACCATTCACTCCTTCAAGGAGTACAATCGGGTGTGTAAATGGTATAGCCACTGATTCAAAGCAGCGAAAATTTTTTAATTGAATTTCGTGACACACCATTAGCGGTGATCCCGTGGATAAAACGGCAGAATTATCCATGTGTTGGGGCTACTGGCATAACGAGATATAACAAAGAAAAATCATTGTCTTTTGATTCAAAAATAACCGGCTTTGTTGCATTTTTTAGATAAAAGCTAATTTTCTCTTCGGGAAATACGTGCAGGCCACTTAAAAGATATGGCGCGTAAAACCGTACATCTATATCTCCATTAAACTGATGTAATGGAACAAGTTCTTCTAGAGTACCCACTTCTTTATTTTTCATTGATATTTTCAATCTATCTGATTTAAACCCAAAAAGCGTGGCTAAAAATTGTCCTGATAAAAGGCAAGATGATCTTCTGAGCGCTTTGATAAAATGAGCACGGTCGAGTTGAGCCGGTGTAAAGGTGTCGCGTTCAAGTATAGCGCGATACTCAGGAAAAGTGCTGTGCAATAGCTTTGTAAAAAAATTAAATGACTCACCCGAAAATACCAATTGATTACCGCATATACCAATAAAAAGCTGGGCCACTGAAGAAGATTCCAATATTTTTTTTAATTCAAATACCGCCCTGCGTGGCAGTAGCCATCGCTTAGAATCGGTAAGCGTATACCGTTCCGTTTTTGCTTGGGCTAAACAATGTCCATCGGTAGCGGTCATTCTGAATTCGGTATCAGATATTTCCCAAAAAAGCCCGTTTAGTGCAGGATTAGCGTTATTTTGTGGAATCAGAAATGAAACTTTACCCAACATGTGCATTAAATATGGAGCATCCATGTGCATTAGATTTTCTATGCGCTCAGGAAACGGAGGAAACTCTTGCACGCTCTTTATATTAAGTGAAAGATGAATATCTCCCGACATCAAATGCAACTGGTTATCGGCAATATAAAACGTTATATCACCATCCAATTCTTTCACGAGTTCACAAATGCGCTTTCCTAGCACAAGAAAAGATTGTTCTTCCAGTACATCGCCAGACTTAAGCGGCTGACTTGCCTGCAAACTAATTTCCAAGTCTGTACTTTTCAGAATTAATTCTTTATGTCCAACATGAAAAAAGATATACGCTGTTGCGTCAAGAGCGGTTCGTTTAGTACATATCGGTTGCATAGAAGCTAATATAGCTAGTAACGCCTTTTGTTCAACAACAAAGCTATTTTTCATAATTGTGCCTTCATTCATCTGCATGCGTTATCTACTTATTTATGCATAGTTACTGTTAGTATATCGCTGATCGTAAAAATATAAAGAAATAAAAGTGTATTTCCTGATAGCACTGAATAATACCAATGTAGCGCAATATATTGCTTTTATTACGCAGAATGGACCATGATAAAGCAGAGAGAACGCAAAGCCATAGCAATGGAGTTAGCATTATGGGTGAAACAGTAATAAGAAAAATCGTAGTGACTACCTTACTAATAAGCCTGTCTATTCATCCCTATCCATCTGCATTAAAAATACGCCCGCAAGGCCTTAGCGGCGTTCGCAAAGCAGCAGGAGCCATTCCGGGCATTAATACTCACATATACACTCCCGATGAACAACAGTGGCCGCAGTACGATTCTATGCTATTGGGCACATTTCCCAATACTCTTTTTAATAATCAAAAGCTATATCCCTTTATATCAGCCACCATTACTACAGAGCATGCACTACGCTCACATGCGTTAGCAAAAAACATATTTGGCAACACCGTAAAAAAAACTGAACAAGGAAGTACCATTATAATACAAGGCAGCAAGCGCGCACAACGTGATGACCGCGCATGGCTTGCTGACTATTTCTATTTACCAGATCGGTATGATGGAGCCCTTATTATTAATCCTCGCATGAATACTGCTATTATAGACTTTAGTTTTTATCTTAATGGCAGCCGGTTTATTCCCGGATTGTATTGTGCCATATATGTACCCTTTGTTCATACACGCTGGGGATTAAACATGAAAGAGATAGTAAATTCTCCCGCGCACACCGGCCGCATGCAAGCCGGACGATTTAGCCCAGATACAATCGATAGCGCATTATTACTATCCCGTGCAAGTCAGTTTTTCGCTGGAATAGCACCAGAGCGCTTTGTTCAACCAGGAATTACAGAACCAAACAACAATGGTTTGTATACCATTATACGCAACCCGCTTATGACACAAAAAATACCATTCGAAAGTACTCGCGTATCGGGATTGAGTGAAATTCGTACTGAAGTTGGATTTGATGGATATCAAAGAGACAATGCTCATGTAGGGATATATAGCACTTTTGCGATTCCAATCGGTAGCAAGCCTACTAACACTCTATTATTCTCCCCCTACATAGGAAATGGTAAACACTGGGAAATAGGAGCTGGGATAACTGGTCATTGGACATTTTGGAAAGATATTCATGAACAAAAGCAATGGAGTATATGCATGGATGCACAAGTGACTCATTTGTGCAAAGCAACACAATGTCGTACCTTTGACTTGAAAAATAATCCCATGAGTAGGTACATGCTCGCTGCCAAGCACGTTGCATTACAACAACCTGGTGGCTCTCATAATCTCAGCGGCTCCTCAAAGCCTTCCGAAAACGTGGGCCCGCAGTGCCAGGATTTTGATAACGACTCACTAACACTTGCTGACATAGGAGCGATGGCTGCAGGAGGAAATGAAACGCTACCGGTGCACTACCAAGCTACCGGTGAATATGTTCCAGTGGGGAATCTTACCACACAAAATGTTGATGTGCATATAAACGCGCAAGCTGATGCCACTGTATGGCTTAATTACTGTAACGATGCTTTAAGTGTAGATATCGGATATTCTTTATGGTTACAAACAAAAGATCAGATTGCTCTGCGCCGCACCTCGCAAGAATATGACCAACATAGGTGGGCTTTACATGGACAAGCTGAGTTATTCGGTTACTTTGACGAAAATCCTGATAGCGCCATAGCGCTTGCAGCATCAGAGTCAACCGCTACTATATACCAAGGTACGAGTAGCGTCACCGGAACTCCTAATGCAGCAATAGATAACGGTCTTTATGCATCTGCCAGTCGCGATGGTGTAGCGCCAGTTGGACCACTATGGTCACTATCTCCACGAGCACCAACCCTCCAACAAACTAAGTTATCACGTGATCCTGTGTTTATTACGCACGACACCATAGACTTTAACCCCACTGTGAGCGCGCTATCGCATACCCTATTTACTGCCATTGGCTACAACCGACACTATGATTCTGTAAGTCTCTATATTGGTGTGGGCGGTAACATTGAGATTGGTTCATCAGACAGTACATTGTCATGCAATAGGCGTTGCGAAAAAACATATAACAATGCTATCTCACAGTGGGCAGTATGGTTAAAGTGCGGGCTTACATGTAACTAGCCAACTATCAATAAAAACAGGAAGAACATGATAAAAAAAATATATATATTCGCCATACTCATAGCATTGCACAGTGGGTGCTGGGCATTAAAACCAGGTACTCCTGATCCCACATTTGGTACCAATGGTATTGTAATTGACCCATTTACTGAGATTCCAGGTGAAATAGTGCTGACTGGCATTGTAGCACATCCTAACAACACAATTATGGTCGTAGGCAATGCGAGTAACTCAGCGATCGTAGCAAATTATCTTAATAACGGTACCCGTAACCGTAATGGAAATTTTGGAAATGTTGCTGGATATACAATTTGGCCTGGTTTTAAAACTTATGGAATAGCCCTCCAAAACAATCTAACTTTAGTCACTACTGGATCGACCACCTCGCCTTCTTCAGGACAAACCGGTCTAGTAGTGCGTAACTTTCTGAGCAATGGTAATTTGGTGTCCGGTTTTTCCAACAGTATCATTGCTTCTAGCGCACCCAACGAGGGTTTGGCTGTCGCAGTTAATAAACAATCAGAAATAATAAGTGCCGGTTACGCAAACTTTTTTGGCACAACATATAGAATCGCGCTTACTAAGTCTTCTCCTATGGGTGTTTTTGATACTGTGTTCGGCAATGGAAGGCCCTTTCTTAGCTTAGATATTCTTAGCCCTACGCCAAACACGGACACAAGAGCCAACGCTGTTGCAATAGATGCGCAAAATCGCATTGTAATTGCGGGATCTATAATGGTAGAAGGAGAACGACGATTTGTTACCGCTCGACTACTACCGAGTGGACAGCTTAATGCCGCGCAATTCGGCATACGCTCGCGAATACCAGGAACTGTTGAAGCCGATTTTTCACCACTCACTAACATAGAAACTAGAAAAGATAGCGCTCAAGCAATTGCAATTCAAACCATCAGTGGAGAAGAAAAACTAGTTGTTGCAGGAATGGTGCTCTTGCAACAATCTCCAGAACGGTATGGACTTGCACTAGTACGATACAATAGCAATGGTTCTCTGGACACCACATTTGGCACCCCTATCAATGGAAATCGTAGTGGAATGATAGTTAGTGCATTCGGTGATTACACAGCACAGGGATATTCTCTTGCTATAGATGCTTGGAATAATATTATAGTTGTAGGACAATCACTCAGAGCCATCGGACAAAATCCACAAGCTTTGGTGGCAAGCTACAATAGCCAGGGAGACTTAAATCAGCAATTTGGTACCAATGGTGTCATAAAAACTTCATTTACTGGCAATCAAAGCTCCTATGCACGATCTATTGCCATAGATAAAAATAATAACATATTAGTAGGGGGTTGGGTATTCGATCAGGCAAAAAACGGTCGAGTACTTGCTTTAGCACGTTACATTGGAAATACTGAACCATTGTTACCAGGTAGTATGGATAGGACTTTTGGCACCGATGGTACCGGTACCGTAACAACGCCATTTAATGGAGATAGTGCCATTACTGATGCGAAAATATTACCTTCTAATAATAACATTATTACTTCAGGAACATTGGTATTACCTGGAAATATCACGCGAGGAATACTTTCAAGTTACCGGCCAGATGGCTCATTAGACACGAGCTTTGGGGCCAATCCGACATCAAAATTTGGCTACAAGATCGACTTCTCATTTTTACCACACCTCGTAGTTAAATATAACGCTGTGGGTATATCACCATATAGAAATGAAACGATTATCGCTGTAGGAAGCCTTCTCAACACCAACACCCGTGCCCACGGATTTACTCGGCATGGATTTTCAGTCACCGGTGAGGATCAACAAGGTTTTGTCATTCAACACCCCTTCACTTTTCCCGATAGCACCAAAAGCGAAGCAAATGCAACAGCAGTATACCCGGATGGAAGCTTTGTAACCGCGGGATATAATAAAATCAATGCTGTACAACATGCTGCACTAATAAAATTTGTTTCGGTAGGAGTTCCTGATTCTACTTTTGGTGCATTTGGCATGGTACAGACCTTTTTTGATAGGCAAAACAACGATTTTTCCGAGATTAAAGGATTGGCCTTATATTCTGCACAATCGGGAAATAAAATAGTAGTGACTGGACGAGCAGTAATCAACGATCAACAACGTTTTGTGCTAGCTCGCTATCTATCAAACGGGAGATTAGATAGTAGTTTTGGTGATTTAGTCGATAAAAATAACCCGAGCGGACCCCGCACGGGAAAATTAGTAGTCGATTTTTCGCCAATTACATTAAACGAAAATAGAAATGATATTGGCAATGCAGTTGCGTTACAGACAATAAATAACCAGACTAAAATAATAGCGGCAGGAGCAGTGTCGAACAGAACGGGTAGACCTTTTTTTGCACTTGCACGCTTTAACGACGATGGTACACTTGATCAATCGTTTGGATATCCGGGAACGGGCTTTAAACTCAGCTGTTTTGGTACAGTAAAAAACGAAGCCAAAGCCATAGTAATAGACGAGAACAACAAAATAGTAGTAGCAGGGTTAGCTGAAATACGTATACCACAAACAAACGACGTTATAGAAACATTTATTATTGCTCGCTATTTGCCTAATGGACAGCGCGATCAGACATTCGGCTCAGGAGGAAAAGTGTTCACGTCCTTCTTTAATCAAAATGCTGGAGCACTTGCACTAACACTGCAGACTATAGGCGGTAATCAGAAAATAGTTGCGGGAGGCTACGCGGTTAAAGATAGCAAATTTCTTTCAGCGCTTGCTCGCTATAATACATAACCCGATTTAATCGTTAAGAGCGTGAGTGTTTTTTATCGTACACTTTGCGCAGATAGCTCGTTTCAACATGTGTATAGATTTGTACTGTAGAAAGATTTTCGTGACCTAACAACAGCTGAAGAGAACGCAAGTCAGCTCCATTTTTGAGCATGTGAGTTGCAAAAGAGTGACGTAGTTTATGGGGGGATATTGTATAGTTGCTTCCTGTTTTTGCCCATAGCAATTTTAAAATAGTCCAAAAAGCCTGTCGTGACATATGCGTTATTTTTTTCCCATATTGCGCGGTAAATAAAAAACTCGCCTTATTCTTTGTTTTTTGTGATGGCATCAGACGATCCTCATGATTAATATAATCACATAGTATCTGTAAGACTGATTGGGGAACCGGAATATGTCGCTGTTTTCCTCCCTTACCGTGTACCGCTATAAAGCTCATATCAAAGTGAACGTCTACTATTGATATTCTGATAAGCTCGCTGATACGCATTCCCGTGGCATACAGCACATAGAGCATGGCTCGATTACGTAAAGCATGCATAGAAGTGTCCCTCTCAACCACCCAAAACAACGATTTTATTTCTTGTTCGGACAGGCATCGTGGTAATTTTTTCTCTACCTTGGGAAAAAATAATTTTTGGGCCACATTTTTAATATCAAATCGTTCGCTCATGTATGCGAAAAATACCCGAAGAGCCGATATTTTGCGTACCATTGTTTTGGAAGAGATAGAGAGTTCATGCAGGTATTTCAAAAATGCCTTCAGATCTTGAATGCTAACACGATCTACAGGTAACTGCTGATTATCTATAAATGCGATAAACTGACCTATATCTTGTCTATATGCTTCAAATGTATTATGCGCTACGCGCTTTTCAGTTAATAAGTATGCTTGAAATTGAGTAAAAACGATGGACGCATCCATATACTTCCTTTCTTTACGCACATTGCAGAGTATTATAGTGTTCTAAAAATGCTTTTGGTATATTTATTGCAATTATAGCGTATTGTAAAAAACCGTTCGACAATAAATTATTTTAACACATTTATTGACATGGATTGACATGTTAATTAACAGAAATTTCTATTGTGCTAGCAGGAGAGCTGTGTACTATTATATCTTTTTTCTCTTATGTATTACTTTTTTTCACAATAATTTTTTGGCAATGAATGCTCATGCGAGCTTGGATCAGGAAGAAAATTCGAATAATCACGTTTTACTAAATATACTATTAATTGACAGTACAGCACAGAAAAATTATGTGCACGATACATATGCAGAGAAAGCTCACGGGCTATCGAGCAAAGACTTAGAGCATACTATACAAGAAAGTGTTAAAAGAGCGCGTAAGGCGATTGAGGCAGGAGCTAGCGTATGTGCGATTGTTGATGCGCACCAAGCACAGATATCCAGTTTATCTTCTAGCAACAATCCAAAAACCACCATTCTAAGTTTCGCAATTGAAAGTGGGTGTTCTGCTGAAATAATAGAACTTTTGCTTGACCAAGGAGCACCGATCAATAACGCACTCATTTCATGGTATGATACTTTTGGTTCTCAGATCGTGAGCGGAGTACACTCACCATCTCCAGATGACCTTGGGTTCTCACATAGAACTCGACAGGGTCTAGCTATCTTTTCAATGCTTCTTAATAAGCTGGATTCTGACCAAAAAGAGTATATACAGCATACTTTGGCAATGCTCGCCCAACAAGAACATTTTTCGTTTACATGCTCTTATCACTTTGATAGAGAAGAAGATATACGAACATTGGTATCGTGGCACAAGCAACATATCTG
>Ga0134121_10000434_pt1 | contig 49066 bp, 40 predicted proteins | sample KB301_FD_96463 | JGI IMG/M metagenome (GOLD analysis project Ga0134121, IMG submission 96463) | Terrestrial soil microbial communities without Nitrogen fertilizer from Kellogg Biological Station, Michigan, USA - KB3-0-1 | ecosystem: Environmental > Terrestrial > Soil > Unclassified ...
CCCACAGACTTCAAGTCAGCATTACTCGCAACACTTGAAGCCGGTATTGTAGCCGGGCTGGTTCCCTGCAACTCGAAAGCGCTAACAACTGAAACCACATCTACCGGGAAAGCCCCGCCAGTGTTGACGTCTTGTCCCGTCAAACCGACGTTGGTCGAGCCTGTCGGTCCGGTTAACAAAACGTAATTGTGATTGGTCGTCATATTTGAAGCCGGACGCGGAGCCGACCACAACGCTATACGCAATGGCGTACCGCTACCCGGCGTCAACGTGACGTAGCCCGATTCCTCACTCTGGTAATAACGAGGATTAGCTCCCTGCGTGGGCGCCATCGTCGCATCGCGCACGTGCTTCATCGCTGCGGCATTTGCGTCGAGCTGGACGGTAAACGTCGTCGAACCACCAGCAGGCACATTGACGGTTGGACCATCCGGGAATGAATAGCTCACGCCGGGCACGTCGGTCAGGGTTACATAATTGAGATCGTAGCTCTTATCAACAGCGCCTTTGTTTGCGACGCGCACCGTCCTCTGTATATTCGCGGTGCCGACTACTTCGGGAGCACCGAAGGAAACACTCACGCCACCTGAAGCATCATCAGCGTAAGCGACGACGTCATCGTTGCTGGCATCTTCGAGGTCGAGGCGGCCTGCGCCGACTCGAGCTACACCAAACCTCGATCCCGTACCGTTAATGCCGGTAAAGAGATCGTGATTCGCGGTGTTCATCACAAGCGCTTTCAACTCTTCCACGGTCCACGTCGGATGCAGTTGACGAAGCAGCGCCATCGCGCCGGCCACGTGCGGAGAAGCCATCGAAGTTCCGCTGATCGTGGCGGACAAGTTGCCGGTGCTGAAACCGGTCGAGATGATGTTTGTACCGGGCGCGGAAATGTCTGGCTTAGGCCCGTTGTCACCACGTCGTGCGCCACGCGAAGTGCTGGCGCTAACCGTGTCGCCCAGGTGCGTAAAGTTCAAAGTAACGTTAACACCGACGCCCAGTTGGGCCTTGATCGCGTTGGCATCGGCTTGCGTAATCGACAACGACAGGATCGTGATCGAGGGATCGGCGCCGCCCATCGAGATCGTGCCGGCAACGTTATTGCCCACGATCACGGCATTCGCCCCGGCGTCCTGAGCGTTCTTTACTTTGAAAGTGAAACCGCAACCACCGCCACGATCCACGAGCGCGATTAACCCGGTGAAGAATCCGGGCGCGAATGGCTGGCAGCCATCAGTAGTTGTGCCGACTGACCCGGGAGCCGCTCCCGGGAACAGGTCGGTTGAACCATCGTTAGCGAGTTTGACACTACCGGGGATGCTCGCCGGGAAAATTATCAATGGGTTGAAGGTCGCCGGGAGCGAGGCCTTATTTCCAGCAATCGCCGCCGGGGAGTGGACTGTAGTGCTTGCCTGCTGAATGCCGAAGTCGACGATGTTGGCCACACTAAGCACGCGACTCGAAGTGGATGGGCTCCCCACGATGTAGTGAGTGTCGCCCGCGTTACCGGCTGAAGTGACCACGATTACGCCTGCCAGTGCCGCGTTGCTGCTTGCTGCCGCACTCGCGTCATTGGCAAGACCGAAATTGGAACCCAGCGACATGTTGATGACATCGACGTGATCTGAAGGATCTCCGTCGCCGTTCGGATCGACGGCCCAGTTGATCGCCTGCGTCGTCAGACCGGTGCTGCCCGCGCAGCCGAACACTTTCAACGAATACAGTGAAGCTCTTGGTGCGACACCCGGTCCGATGCTGAACGAGCCAAAAGGTACCGAGCCGTCCCATGGACCAAGAAAAGTCGTGCCGTCGGCATTGACACCAAAACCGGTGGCGGTGCCGGCAACGTGTGATCCGTGTCCATTGCAGTCGAGCGGATCCGGATCAGGCACCGGTACGTTAGCGCCGGTGTACGCGTCTCCAGCGAAGTCCATTCCGCCCACAACCTTCGCGGTCGGGAACGTGCCGGGCTCGATGATGTTTCGGTTGTTGGCTGCGTAGGCTGCGGCAGTGCCCGGTCCACCGAAGTTCGCGTGCAAATAGTCCGTGCCGGTATCGATGATCGCGATCCTGATCCCATTGCCGGAGTTGCCGCTGGTCGCAGCCCAGGCGCTGGCAGCTTTAATAAAGGGCAAACTCGAGGAATTCTCGATCGTGTGAACGGGAAGCGCGTGGACGCCTTTGACATCCGGGTGAGCTCTGAGTTGCTCGAGGACGCTGGCATCGATTCTCGCGGCGATGCCGTTGTAAGCAGTCTCCACGTTGTAAAGGGCTCGGGCGTTCCGACCGAAGGAGGCGAGTCGCGCGAGCACACGCTGCTGGGCTCCCTTGATGCGGGCCATTTGCGAGCGCGCTGCGCCCTGAGCTGCTGCGCGGCGTTGGGGATTGGCAGCGCGGTCACTCTGATTGCCGAGAGCGTCTGAATAGACTTTCGACGTCGGAGTGTCGAATAGCTCGATCATTACGTTGAATTCGCCGCTTTCCGGAAGTTGATCCTGAGCGGTATTGAGATCACCGACGGGTTTGTCGTCTGGGAATTGCGACCGATCAAATCCGCTGGATTGAGCATGGGTTACTTCATCTGGTCGAGTGAGCAGGAATGTGAGTAGGCCCAAGGCCATGAGTAGTGAGAGTGCCTTAAATAGGGTTCTTCGCGACATACTTTTCTTACCTTTCGATGGTTTTAGACGTTTGGACCTTCTGTTGCCGCACAGACGGAAGGCTAAAGCAACAGCACACTTACAAGTCCGAGGACTTAGGACAAGACCAGATTATGAAGTTTTAATGACTCAGACAGGCCGCCCAATATATACGAGGTCAATAGATCAGACAAGCTTTTAGCGGAGTCCTAACAACGCCGAACGGTAGTAGCCAGCGCCTATTGAGCGGCGGGCGCCGTCGGTGTTATAAACTCGGCGTTCTCACATACGCAGTTGCGGAGCAGGCCATGAAAAGAATGCTCACACTCACACTCTTCGGTTTGATGGCAATCAGTTGTTCTCGTGGAAACAATGCCTTTTCTAACGCGTCAAAAGGGGCATCGATGACGTACAACGCCGGCACGCAGGCTGACCTCGATGCGGCTAATCAAAGAATTAACGATTACAGGCAGGAGTTGCTGCGACAAGGCTTTCACGAGGTGTCCACTTCCTTCACTGACAAAACATCCGATACTTCTTCATACGTCAATTCAAAAGAAGAGGTTGTTCTCGAAGGGCAGTATCGGAATTTGAAAAACTTGCGCGTTAGGCTATGGACCACAAAGCGGTTGGAAAAGGAACAGGCTGAATCAGGCGGTGGCATCGATGCATCTATCAACAACGAACAAGCCGAACGGGATTTTGAAGAACTCTACAAGAAGGTGGTATTTGTTGTGACAGGTTACGCTCACTAGATGAAACTGAATGAATATCGCGATCGTGGCTTTCTCGTGCTCGAAGGGTTTGCGAGCGAGAAGGAGTGTGAGGAGCTGCGCGCGCGGGCGGATGAGTTGGTCCAGGAGTTTGATCCGAGCGAGATTGTTTCTATCTTTTCCACGCACGAGCAGAACCGGCTCACCGATGAATACTTTCTCACGTCCGGAGACAAGATACGTTTCTTCTTCGAAGAGAATGCGTTCAATGCTGATGGAACGCTGAAGTATAAAAAAGAAAAATCGATCAATAAGATCGGACACGCGCTACACGATCTCGATCCGGTGTTTCAAAAGTTCTCGCGTAGTGAGAAGTTGAAGCAGCTTGCTGGCGCGATCGGATTCGCAGACTCACTGCTGCTCCAATCGATGTACATCTTCAAGCAACCGAACATCGGTGGTGAGGTGACGTGTCACCAGGACAGCACTTTTCTCTACACTGAACCGATCGAAATCGTTGGGTTGTGGTTTGCGCTCGAGGATGCGAACGTCGAGAACGGATGTCTATGGGCCATACCGGGTGGACATCGACACGGACTCAAGTCGCGTTGGGTGCGTGCGCCGGAAAACAAGATGAAGTTTGAGATTTTCGATGAGACGCCGTGGCCGGAAGATCAACTCGTGCCGCTCGAGGTGTCGAAAGGAAGTTTGATACTGCTCCACGGGTTGTTACCACATCGAAGCTTCGAAAACAGATCGACTCGATCGAGACATGCGTACACGCTGCATCTGATCGGAGCGAATGCGACCTATCCGGAAAACAATTGGCTGCAGCGAAGCACGCCACCAAGCAGTTTTTAGCCACAAAAAGGCACAAAAAGCACAAAAATAAAAGTTCAGAGTTCAGCCTTTAGGCTGTAGTCCTGGCCGCAGGCGGGCAAGCAAAGCTTGAACTCTGAACTTTCTTTTTGTGCTTTTTGTGCCTTTTTGCGGCTAATTGCTGGGCCGTAAAAGGCCACGGAAGATGCCCTGAACGCGCACCTGGCTGGCTGGAACGGTGAGTGGCTGGAGCTGAGAGTTCGCGGGCTGAAGCTCGATGTTCATGCCGCGACGATAAAGCCTCTTCAAGGTCGCCTGGTTCTCTTCGATCAACAACGCAACGACGATCTCACCATCACGAGCGTCAGTGCGGTTCTCGATCAACGCGATGTCGCCGTCGCAGATGTGCTCGTCGATCATCGAGTCGCCTTTCACACGCAAAGCGTAAACACGATCCGGCTTCACACGTCCTAACAGAAAACGCGGCACCGGAATTCGTTCTTCGTAATCGACGACTTCGAGCGGAGCACCGGCAGCGATCCGGCCAAGCAACTTAACTTCACAAAGCGAATCGCTACTCTTATCTTCGACTTTAACGTTCAGCGCAAACGATCCGTCTTCGTGTTCACGGACCAATAGACCACGCCGCTCGAGCGCAGCGATATGCTTCGCTATCGTGGCACGTGACTTCACTCCAAACTGTCGCGCAATCTGTGCGTAAGATGGAATGTATCCGTGGCGTTCCTGAAAACGTGTGATGTAATCGAGAATTTCTTTTTGTCGCTGCGTTCGTGGGAGCATGAGTCTGCTATTGTTCCCGATCACGTTGCCTGCTGGTTGTTGGAGAGATCGAATCGACCGCTAAGGGTGACGAAGCATTCTAGGTCGCCCAGTAGAAAGCGTCAAGGGTTTGCTGTGATCAATTTTATCGAATCGAGTAACGTACGAGTGTACGCGGGAAAATACGCACTGACGGAGGCATCTGGGCAAACGTCAGATTGGTGCCTTTCAGCAGATCGTCGGCTTTCTTGCCATAGACCGCTTCATTGAGATCGTTGTCGGGAGTGATCACTGCACCTTTCAACGCCGCGCCGATAAATGCACCTTTACTCCGTGAATAAGAAAGAATGCCGGCATCAAGACGCGGATTCGTCGACGCGGCTGCCTCACGTCCGACTGGACCAGCCGAGATTCCCACTTCACCACCGAGCTCAAACTTGTCTTTCAACAAACCATCGAGCCCGCTCGGGTTCATGATGAGTAGCACGTAATCAGTTTTCTGCGCGCCGATCTGTGCCCCAAAACTTCCGCCACCGAGATTGAAGAACGCAGGCGCGCTCCATCCGCCTCTCACGCGACGGCTGATCACGCCCTGACCACCACGACCACCAACAACAAACGCTGCCTTGATGACACCGGGAAATACTGCAATCGCTTCAGACGCATCGAGCAACTCTTTCGGAATCGCCTTGTCTTTGACGTTCATGATCTCAGTAAAAGTCTTCGCGGCTTCACTCGCATGACGCGCAGCATCCTGAGTGCGTGACTTTTTCTGAGCCGGAGTTATGACTGCTGAGAAGATAAGAAGCGCGATAAGAACTGCTGCACAATAAAGACGAACTGATGACATGAAACCTCCGATAGATTTGTGGTTTTTCGCCACAACTTTTTTCTTGACTTTCGCCTGTTGGGAATAATACATTGCGCCCCACTCAGTTACTACTAAGTCCGTTCAGTTTCTCCTCCAGAAGCTGAGCAACAAGCTCACTCACAAGCTAGCTACACTCAAAATCGAAAAACCGTGAGTCGATTGCGACAGAACTCTGGGCGCAAAGTCTCAATCACGTCAATCAGTAAGAAACACGCCTGGCCCGCGCTACTCGCCAGGTGTAATAGGAGGAGTTCCAGATGGCGTATATCTCCAAACGGAATAGAAGAAAAGAGAAAGACAGGCAAACTGCTGCGAGAAATCGCAGCGAGCTGATCGCCGCCGGTTTCAAGCGGCGCGATCTGCTCAAAATGGGATTGCTGACCAGTGCCGGTCTGCTGATCCCGAAAAAAGGTCTGAGTGCCCACCCGATCACCAGCGCCGGGATGGTGTACGATGACCCGCAAAGCCCACCGACGACCCCATTCGTCGAAAACATGCCGAGACTGCAAGTACTGGCGCCAGTCCCGTCACTTACGCCTGCACCGACACAAGCACCAAACACTGGAGCAGGCGAAGGGCGCACGGTTCCACACCAGGCGTTCGTGCAGTTTCCACCCCAGCGGTACTACGAGATGAGCCAACAGGCAGGGACAGTGTTGATGGCTCCCGCAGGCGAGCTGCCCCCGCAAACTATCTGGGGTTTCAATGGCATCACGCCGGGTCCGATGATCGTCGAGCGATACGGAGTCCTCGGCAGTCCCGGCAACGGCTCTATCCTGGTAAGACAGCGAAACAACCTGCCTGCCAATAACGGCGGCTTCGGATTGGCTTCGGTAACGACGCACCTGCATAACGGACACACACCGCTCGAGAGTGACGGTTATCCGTGCTTCTTCTTTACGGCGGGCAAGTTTTACGATTACCACTATCCGAACGTTTATGCCGGAGTTAACTCCACACATCCGGGCACAGGCGACATCAAGGAAGCTATGCACACGCTGTGGTATCACGATCACCGCATCGATCACACGGCGGAAAACACGTACAAAGGCCTCGCCGGCACGTACATTCTGTTCAATGAATTCGATACTGGCGATGAAAACACGGGCTTCCGTCTACCGAGCTTTGGCGACGGACAAAACCCGCTCACCAGTTTCGATATCTACATGGTCTTCAACGACAAGGTGTTCGATGCGGAAACGGGACTATTGCGGTTCGATCTGTTCAATACGGACGGAATTCTTGGTGACAAATTCCTCGTAAACGGCAAGATCAACCCGGTATTGCACGTGAGCCCACGGCGCTATCGTTTCCGCTGGCTGAACACCGGACCGTCGCGCTTCTACCAGATGTTTGTGCTCGGACCGAACAACACGACCAAGTCGTTCTGGCAGATCTCGACAGACGGCAACCTGCTCGAAAGACCCGTGCAGGTAAACAGCGCGCGATTTTCAGTGGCCGAACGTGTCGACGTCATCGTCGACTTCACCGGCCAGGCTGGAAAGACTTTCTATCTCGAAAACCGGCTCGATCAGGACGATGGTCGCGGTCCGACCGGAGACGTGCTCGGAGCCGGCCAGGGAACCAAGATTCTCAAGATCGTCGTCGATGGCCCGGCCGTGGCGGACAACAGTATCGATCCCGCAACGATTCCCGCGAATACGACTTACTTCTACGGTTTCCCGAATACCAACGATGCCGCGCGCATCACCCGCACGTTCCGCTTTGAAAGAGGCAATGGTCAATGGCAGGTCAACGGCCAGCTTGTGGGCGGTTGCAACCAGGCGCCGCGCTTCCGGATTAAACGGAACACAGTGGAAAAATGGATTTTCCAGAACAACTCGGGAGGCTGGCAACATCCGATTCACATGCACTTTGAGGAGTTCCAGACTCTGACGATCAACGGTAATCCGCCGTCATCGACCGGACTCATCACGCGAGGCCGGAAAGACGTTTTCAGGTTGGAACACAACATGGAAGCAAAGGTGTATTTCCGTTTCCGCGACTTCATCGGTAAGTTCCCGCTGCATTGTCACAACGTGGTTCACGAAGATCACGCCATGATGGTGCTCGGCGAAATCGACGATGTTGGAGACAACAACACGCAACCTTAGTCGCCCTTGATGAAACTTGAAGAAAGGAAAGTTATGACGGACAAAAAACGCAGAAGCTTGGTAGCAGCGTTAGGGGCGGCTCCGTTTGTCGTGCCGCTGCTGGCGAAAGCGCAAACTCTCGACGCGCCTTCTAAGTTCAAAGTAATAGATTCGCGTGAGAGGATCAGGCAACGTTACTTTCCGAACCTCGTGTTGACCACGCAGGAAGGAAAGAAAGTGAAGTTCTACGATGATCTCGTCAAAGACAAGATCGTGGTCTTCAACATGTTCTATGCGAAATGTGAAGGTATCTGTTCGCCCGTAACCAGAAATCTGGTCCGGGTGCAGAATCTACTTGGCGATCGCGTCGGCAAGGATATCTTCTTCTATTCGTTCTCGCTCAAACCGAAAGACGACACTGTGCCGGCTCTCAAACACTATGCGGAAATGCATAAGGTGAAGCCGGGGTGGCTGTTTTTAACTGGTGCCGCGGACGACATGGAGATCCTACGGCGCAAGCTTGGCTTTGTAGACCCTGACCCCGAGCTCGATAAGGATACGAGCAATCACATCGGGGTCCTTAAATACGGCAACGAACCTCTGCAACGATGGGGTGGTTGCCCGGGAATGCAAGCGCCTGATGCGATTGCAGAAGCGATAAGCTGGGTAGATTGGCCTAAAGACTCAGCGAAGATGAAAGCGAATGGAGGTGCCAAATGAGTCTTGTGAAATTGAAAGTCTTCAGCGTAGCCGTATTCGTGGCCATTTCAACCATGACGCTGAGTGTGGTTAAAGCTCAGGATGCACAACCGATGAGTGAAATCACTCTCGGAAGTGGAACTGCCACGGGGGGCGGCGGCGCCAATGGTCTCAGCGTGGTCGGCAACGATGGCGTCGTGGCGGTCGACGACGGCGGGGGCGCAACAATATCTTCACCTAGCACGACTGGTCCTGAAGCGGTCGCGTTTGACGGCACGTACATTTGGGTGGCGATGCAGTTTAGCGACTCGGTTACGAGAGTGAGGGCGAAGGACGGTGTCGTGTCCGGAACTTTCGCGGTCGGCAAACGTCCGGTTGCATTACTGTATGCGGGATCCGCTATCTGGGTAGCCAACCTGCTGAGCAACAACGTAACGAAGCTCGATCCGGCGACTGGCTCCGTTCTCGGCACTTACGCTGCCGGTAGCGGTCCAGGTGGATTCACCTTCGATGGCACTAACATCTGGGTCGCGAATCGAACCAGCAACAACGTAACCAAGCTCAGCAAGGCTGGAGCTAATCTCGGAACATTTGCGGCCGGCAAGCGCCCGATGGGTTTGGCGTTTGCGGGTGGCAGCATCTGGGTCGCTAACAACTTCGGCAAGACTGTTACACGACTCAGCACCGCTGGCGCTGTGGTCGGGACATATGCGGTTGGCCAGGGTGCGTTCGGTGTTGCGGCTCAGGGAGAGAATGTTTGGATCACAAACTACTTCGATAAGACTGTTACCAAGTTGCGCGCGTCCGATGGTCTGAACCTCGGCACGTTCAAGGTTGGTGATGGAGCTGCGGGGATAGTCTTTGACGGCACAAACATTTGGGTAGTGTGTAATGGTGATAGCACGTTGATGAAAGTCAGTCCGAGTGGAAGCGTGCTGGCCACCTACGCAACCGGAAAAGGACCATTCGCGGTTGCCTATGATGGTACCTACGTTTGGGTACCGAATTTCGCGAGCAATTCCGTTTCGCGGACGACAGCGAATTAGTTAGGGCCCATGGGCAGAGCCCGCGGAGCGGGCTCTCTGCCGTCCGCTTCGCGGGCTCTAAAGCGGAAACTTCAATCCTTCGCGAGTTCCGAATGTAAACGAGTCTTTCAAAGTGGTTGCAATTCTGTGTCAGCATTGACAGGATTTTGTCACTTGTAGTATTAAATCGCGACCTTCTAAACAACACCTCCCAGTAGTTGTAACGAAGGTATCGCACCTCGCAACTGCGATAAAATGCGTTGCCCGACTCAGTTTTGCCACAAGGTTATTCCGCCCAGAGACCCGATATTTATCCTCACAGGCTGTTCAAGTGTAGCTGTCATGCTGTCGAGTGCGGCTCGCGGCAATAGTCTAAGCGTGTCGGATTTCAATCTACATCTCCCCAGGTGGCGTGGTTGGATAAACGAGTCGAAAAAATCATCCAGATGATGCGAGAGGACGTTCGCGGGGAGTTATCTCTCGGCGAGTTCGCTCAATCCGTAAACCTTTCCGTTTGGCGTCTTTGTCACATCTTCAAGACTGACGTCGGCATGCCTCCGATTCGCTATTTGAGATTGTTGCGAATGGAGCGCGCCAAGAATCTGCTGGAGTCGAGCTTCCTGAGCGTGAAGGAGATCGCATACCAGGTTGGATTGAACGACGAGAGTCACTTCGTGCGTGACTTCAAATCAACCTATGGCTTCTCTCCCGCACTTTATCGATCGCAGTTCAAGAATAAGACCGCGCCCGAAGCACACAACGGGAATGGCAACGGGAACGGCAACGGTCATGGTCCAACCAACGGTAATGGCGCTCAGCACAAGTCTGTTCGCGAGCACCTGGTCCAGATCGCAAAGCACTCAGTTTTGCCCTCGGTCCATCTCTTCGTTTACGTATTTTCATCCTTGAATTAACAGCCAGTTAACAGGTGGTCCATGATTCTGAAAATCACTTTCAACCGAAAGCAAGAATCGCCAACGAACAACAAAATACGCCAAGCAACAGATCTTGTTCTTCGAAAAGTGTCGGCGTAATCTCTCACCCGATTCAGCAACCGCGCACAACTGAAATTTTCTTTGGTATTGCGTAAGTTTCGAAATTCAACTGACATTACTCAACTGTTTCAGCAACAGCACTCGCCTTTCGAACTGATCGCCTTTGTCGGGAAGTTAGATCAGGATTCGGGCGCTACATAGCGACACTCTTCGAGTAAAGGTCAAAAACCAACAGCACGGGATTTTAGCTTTGAGGCCAAACCCAAACGGCTGAAAGGAGATACTATGCCTAAAAAGAAAGGCAGAAACCGGCAGGGAGTTGGAGAAAAAACCAAGGGTACTATCAGCAGAAGAAATGTGCTCAAGATAGGAGCAGCAGCCGGGGCCGCCACTGTTTTGGCCCCAAACATCATCACCCCTCGAAAGGCATCGGCGTTTGCGGTTGATCCGCCAGCGACTCAATGCCTCGTAGCACCTGGTAATCGGAGTCCGGCACACACACCCTTTGCGGACGAGTTACCGATTATGTTTCCAGCGATAGACCATCCACTGAGCCCAATGCCCACTGAGGCAGCCAATACCGGTGCGGGTGAATGGCCCCGAGCGAATCATCAGCGCTGGGCTCAGTTCACCCCGGCGCACGTGACGACCGAATTGGAAGCCAGGCCCGGCCTGCACAAGTTCCACTCGGATTACGGCGACTCATATGTCTGGGGATTTAATGGTGTCTATCCAGCCCCAACGGTCCTGAACCGATACGGCAAATCCACAATCGTTCGCTTCCGGAATAGCACGCCGCCCAGTGGCGACAACACCTTTGGCCACCCCGAGATAACCATCCACTTGCACAACGGGCACCATGGTTCTGAAAGCGACGGTTTCGCGGGCGACTTTTTCCCGAGCGGCCGCTGGAAAGACAATCTCTACCCGAATTGCTACGCCGGCCTCGACGCGTTTGGCGGCAATGGCGATCCACGGGAAAAGATGGGCACTTTCTGGTTCCACGATCATCGTGCAGAGAAAACCCTCAACAACAACGTGATGGGCCTGAACGGAATGTTCATCGTTTATGACGAGACAGATCCGGGCCATGAGCATCCCTCAAACGGATCGCTACGATTGCCGGGATACTACGGTGTCACTGACATTCCTTTGATCCTTACCGAGAAGAGGTTCTGCGCCACGAGTGGAGGCCGAACCGAAATGGTGAATGCGGCCGGCGGCGACAAGTGGATCGTCAACGGAGCGATTCAGCCAAGGATGACTGTCAGGAGAAGAAAGTATCGGTTCCGCATTCTTTCTACCGGACCGACAACGGCTCAATGGGATCTCAGGCTCTTCGGCCCAACGGGCACTATTGACACGATGACGGTGATCGCGACTGATGCTAATTTCCTCGAGCATCCGGTTCCCGTCGATGCCGGTGCGAATGCAGGCAACAGCAATTCCATCGTGGGAACCACGATTGTCGTTCCGGGCGCAGTTCGAGTGAACGTTGCTGAGCGCTACGACGTGATCATCGACTTCACTAACTACAACGCAGGCGATAAGGTGTATCTCACAGATGCCAGGATCATGAGTGTCAACAACGTCGGCACTGGTCCAAACACGCCGCCGCCGGGATTTTTGACAAACATCGACATCGGAAACGTCATCCTGCGATTTGACGTAGTGGAGCGAGAGGCCTGGTTCCCGGTAGATACACCGCCTATTCCAGAGACCCTCTGCACATTTCCACCGATATGCGAACCAGACACCACGTTCACATGGAACTTTACTCGTGATCCGGCGGGATCGGTCCCACGGTTGTTCAGGATCAACAATCGTGTCTTCGACGCCAATCTGCCGCAGCATTGCGTGCTCAAGGGAACCTGTGAAGAGTGGTTCATCAACAACAACACCCCGAACGCCGACGGACCTACCAACTGGGCCCACCCGGTACACATTCACTTCGAGGAATTTCGCATTCTGAAGCGATTTGCGATCATCGCCGGCGTGTTTCAGGAAGTGCCGGTGACTCCGCTCTCGAGGGGAAGGAAAGACGTAACCAAGGTGGAGCCGGGAGAGGCCGCACTGATCAGGATGAACTTCCGAGACTATATCGGCAAATACCTGATCCACTGTCACAACATGGGCCACGAAGATGCGTTCATGATGGTGGCCTGGCACATTGTTCCTGATGCGGCGGCCAAGGCGCAATGCGACGCCTTGATTGTCCAGGGTCGTAAGGAGTTCGAAGCCAAGCTCCGGAATGAGGAGGTGTCGTAATGGATAGAAGATCAATGTTGAACAAAGTGTTCACACCGCATCGTTATTCGCAGGGCGCTGCGAAGTTCACAAATGCGTTGCTTCGAACACAAGACAACAAAGAGGTCAGGTTCTACGACGATCTGATCAAAGGCAAGCAATGCGTGATCAATTTGATGTATGCGCAATGTCACGGCGCTTGCCCGCTGGTGACGACGGTCATGAAACGAACTTATCGTGACCTGAAAGATCGCATGGGTAAGGACCTCTTCTTTTACTCAATCTCGGTGAAACCACAGGACGACTCGCCGGCCGCGTTGAAGCACTATGCCCAGATGCGGAATGTCGATCTGCCTGGCTGGTATTTCCTGACCGGGGACGCCTACGATATCGAGACGATCCGCTTCCGGCTCTTTAATATGGGCCATATCGGCGTCGACACCGATTTCGCTATGCACTCCGGCACATTCCGTATTGTCAACGATGCCACGAACTATTGGGGTCATGCCGGGGCGTTTGCCAGTCAGCAACATATTCTGCAGCGCATCTCCTGGGCCGATCCTTATAAGACACCAGCAGAATGGGATGTGTACGCTCAGAAACTCCAGGCTTCGATCAACAGGGACGTCAAGAAATACGGCTACCGTCGCGAGTTCTAAGTTTTGCGGCGTGGATTACCAGGAATGGAAGCTGCCGCTGGTGGCTTCCGTTCCTGGCCCAATCGAAGGATTTCTCTGCTAAGGAAATACATCATGAAACTTAACGCCATAATCTCGCTACTGGCTATTGTGCTTCTAAGTTCGACTGCGGCCGTGGCCCAGGAGAAGAAGAGTTGTTCATTCGATCTCGTTGGGACATGGAAAGCGCAGCTCTCACCCACCGAGGCCATACTTTATCGATTTGATTCCAAGGATGCCGTTACTGTTCTTTCAGCTCCGGAAAAAGGTGAACCGCAGCAGATCGCCACTGCTAAATACGAAGTGATCAATGAGCTCGGCAAACCTGATTCGGTTTCGTTTACTGCAACCGGCAAGAGCCGGATATTTGGATCCATCAAAAAGACGATGAAGCTCGTCAGCTATGACGACACTTCGATCACTTGTGCGATACCAGGCATCGGAACCACGCGGTGGACCAGAGTCGACCCGGACCGGTATTTCATTGTGCTCGCCGCACGCAACGGAGAGTTCTACGATAAGACTGGCTCGGCGTTTCCCATGGTTATCAAACTGGCCGGGGGAGTTCCCACGATCGACGCCTTCGGTGTTTATGCAGCGAAGGAAGGAAGGGCCTTTGGCACCGTTCCTCCCGACATCTACAAAAAATATTTTGCAGAGGCACGCAACGACTCGGAAACCACACTGCGTCTGGAAATCAATTTACGGCAGTATGAAAGAGCGTTGAAGGTCATTAAAGAATGGGAACGACGTGACCGCGAAGGCGCGCTTTTGTACACCACCGCGGCAGAGACTCTAGACGATCCTACCTCGCTCAATAACATTCTGGTCGTTAAGGCGGTTACGGAAACACTCAACCAGTGCTCGGATGATATCAATCTGTATCCACTCAATTACGTTGTTAAGGACGACTGGATCACCTTCAACCTTGGGTCCGCGTATGTTCCGTTCTACTACTTCAAGGAACTCAGGAAGCGGAATGAAGCGCGACATATCCCCGATCAAAAGTTTCAGGAACTGGTGCATCTGCCGAACGTGGCTAGTCGATAGTCTTAACTAGAGCAGGTCTCCCCCACTTAATCCAAACATAAAGGGGAGGGATACGAACTTGAGGTTTGAAAGTCAGAAACAACGAGATATGAGACGCTTTCTCTTAATGGCGCTGATGGTGTTGGTCGGGTTCGGTTCCCAGCAGGTGCTGCGTGCACAAACTCCGACTGCGCCTGATGAGAAGCGCGCGGCTCAACCAAAAAAACGTGGTGGGATCTTCACCATGTATGTCCACGATCCGCTGGCCCGTACGATGTGTTTCAGTGACGGGAAAGAAGGGTTTGGCTTTGTTGATAATGACTGGCGTAACCGTTGCAGTGATCTTGGTTACATTCTGGCCAGTGGTGGCAGCCTTGCTAGCGGTATCGAGGTCAACCGAGTGGCGGCGATCGTCGATCTCGGCACGCCAGACGAGCTTCGTCAGCGATATGGCTTTGAGGAAGCCGCAGGAGGTGCGACTGGTTTCGCATCCCTGCATCTTGCGGGCAACAAGATCAGGGTCCTCAAACAGGATCTGGGCAAGCCGGAATACCAACCACTGCAAGAGTCGGCCAAACTCTTTACGGACCTTGCAGCATCTGCCACCGCGCCAATCAAGCTGGGCCACATTTACCTGGTGCGGATCGCGGACAAAAATGACACAAGTTTCCAGCAGCTCGCGAAGCTGATGGTGATTGCGTTTCGTCCTGAGGAATCGGTGACGCTGCGATGGGAGTTGCTCTAATTTAGTAGATCTAACCCACGAGGCGTGCCGGCAATAAATCCACTAACGCTTCCCTTAAAAGGAAGCAAGTTACAAACTTCCATCGCTGAAGGAGAACAGGTATGAGTCAAGAATTAAGAGGCGGCGGCGGCAATCTGGGCGGCTCGACAACAGGTACAATCTGCACCAAGTCCGGTCTGTACAAAACGACCGACGGCAAAATCGAGTTTATTGAATACATCGTGGCGGGCGCAGCCTTCCCAAACTTCCCGGGTGGGACTGGAACGAAGAAGTGCACTTGGAATAAGGTGACACTGGCTACTGATGGCAGCAGGACTTCGGTCGATGCTGTTAAGGTAGAGGCCGGCACGGTCTAAATGAAAACCACCACCTACCGAACCAGCGGGCACTATCAAAGCGCCACTTCCTGCTCATGGCGATGAGACGTGAGCAGGAGGACGCTTCCATCCTCCTAGAACCAAGGTTAAGAAATGCATCTCTTAAAACCGTCGGCCGTGCTACTCGCGGCCGCATTGCTTCTTTCCGGTTCAACGGTGTACTCTGTGCCTGTCGTTTCCGCAGCACAGAAGGAACGTTCGGCTCATCCTAAGAAGCCACTCAAATTCCACTATGTCTGCCCCATGCACGAAGACATAACCTCGCAGAAACGTGGGACATGTCCGAAGTGCAAAATGAAACTGGTTAAGAAGGCCGTCCCGCAAGAACCGGCTCAATAGTTTTTGTCATGGCCACAAGAAAGCACAAAAGGAACAGAGCTCTATCAATTGGTGTTCTGTTCTTTTTGTGCCTTTTTGTGGCCGCTGAACCGTTTCGCATCGCCAACGCTTCACTCGACAAAGCCGACACGATGCCCTGCTGCGTTGGTAAAGCAGGACATTGCGAATCGGGAATCGCCGCGAAGAAAGTCCCGCCGCCCAAATCGGAGCCGATGTGCGGTTTGCACGGCGCTGAGATGGAAAGCGATGGCATCACCATCGTCGCCGAGCCAGTTGTTGAATCTCCACACTCACACAGCCAAACTGCTGAAACAAACTCCTCACAACCAAGTGCTGAATCACACTCGGTGGGTCAGCCCTGTCACATGGATTGCTCGTCCTGTGCAGCGAGCGCGGCTCGACAACAAAAACGCGAAAAAAGCATCGTCCAACCTAACCGGCAACAAGCTTCCTCAGTAACGACACAGTCGTTCTACGAGGAACAAGTGCTCCTGTTTTCGTCCAATGAAAACTGGAAGCAAGTCGGTCCCAGGGGACCTCCGTCAATCTCCGCTTAATAAACTTCTAAATTTTTATCTAACCCTCAGGACTCGACTTGGTCCGGGAGGGGGCTCCATCTATTTAGCGGAGAAGTCCATGCGAAGACCCATCTATGCTGCCCTCTTAGTTTTTATACTTTCGGGTCTCGGTGCAGCTCAACAAAGCGTCACATCCGGTACGCTCAGCGGCCGGATTGAAGATGCACAGGGCGCTGTAGTGAGCGGCGTCACGGTGACGGCTACTCACCTCGAGACCAACCATCAACTAACAACCACGAGCGACGTGGAAGGAAGATATCGATTCCCTTACCTGCGCACCGGCGACTACGATCTGAAAATCGAGGCCGAAGGCTTTGAAGCGATCACCAAACAGCTCACTGTCCTGGTAGGTCAGGCTCTCGATATGCCGATTAAGTTGACTGTCGCAGGCGTAACGGCCCAGGTCAACATCGGCGGAAGTGATGTGCCGGTCATTGAGACAGTGCGCACACAAATCACTGAAACAATCAGGCCTCGGGAGATCAACGAGCTGCCGCTCAACGGCCGGAATTTTCTCGATCTCGCGCTGCTCGTACCAGGAGTTTCACCGACCAACACCGGAAGCAATCAGCGGTTCGCCGAGACTTCCGCCGTTCCGGGACAAGGCATCTCGATCGCCGGTCAACGAAATCTCTACAACAGCTTCGTTCTCGACGGCGTGTCGGCTAACGATGACGCGGCCGATCTCACGGGCACTTATTACAGCGAAGAAGTGATCGACCAGTTTCAGGTGGTGACTTCCGGCGGCATCGCCGAATTCGGCAGAGCCTCGGGCGGCGTCGTCAACATGCTGACCAAGTCAGGCACGAACGACTGGCACGGCGGCTTCTACGGGTTCTTTCGTAACCAGCGTTTTGACGCGCGTAACCCAATTGCGCCGACAAAAGATCTGCTGACGCAGGCGCAGTACGGCGGCACGATCAGCGGACCGATTCGGCAGGACCGGACCTTCTTCTTCACCAACTTCGAACAGACGCGTCGAAACTATTCCGCCGTCATTACGATCGATCCAACCCTCGTCAGCCCGATCAATAATCGTCTGCGCTCCCTTAACTATGGCGGTCAATTGATCGAGAGTGGCGTGGTGCCGGCGAGTTTTGACACGACGAATTTCTTCGCCCGGATCGATCACAGCATCAACTCGCGCAATCAGCTCAGCGCGCGGTACAGTCTCTACCACATCAATGCCGTCAATTCGCGCAACGTGGGCGGACTGAACGCAGTCAGTCGCGGCACGGGTATCAACGACACCGATCAGACGGTGCAGGTCAATAACGTGATCACGTTCAACTCCCGCACGCTGAACGAGGCGCGTTTTCAATACACCAACAGCCGTCTCGATGCGCCGGTCAATGACACTGTTGGACCGGCAATCAACATAACGGGAATTGCCAACCTCGGTATTGCGACATTCTCGCCGCAGGCACGCGATATCAATTTGTTCGAAGCTGTAGACAACGTTTCGACTCAGCGCGGCGCGCACACGTTGAAAGTCGGCGGTAACTTTCTCTACAACCGCGTGAACATTTTCTTTCCCGGAGCGCTGGAAGGCGTTTACCAGTTCGCGTCGATGAGTACGTTCCTCACCGGCAACTATCAGACGTTCCAGCAGGCGTTCGGCGCGCCGAGCCAGCTTCAATCGAATCCGAATGTCGGCGTGTTTGCGCAGGATGAATGGCGTGTCCGTCCCGATCTGACGATCAATGCGGGGCTTCGTTACGATCTACAGTTCCTGCCGGATCCGATCCAGACTGATACCGACAACATCGCGCCACGACTGGGAATCGTGTGGGCGCCCGGCGATCGAAAGACAGTCGTTCGCGCCAGCTTCGGACTCTATTACGATCGCATTCCGCTGCGTGCAACTTCCAACGCGCTTCAGCGTGATGGTTCGAAGTATCTGGTGGTCCAGTTGTCGCCAACCCAGCCCGGCGCACCGGTGTTTCCCAACATCCTTTCGCTGCAACCGGCGACGTTGCCGACCAAGCCAAACATCACGCGGATCGATCCGAATATCGAGGCCAGTTACAGCCAGCAGGCGAATCTCCAGATCGAACGCGAGCTGCCGGGCAATGCCGTCGTCTCGGTCGGTTACCTGCACGTGCGCGCGCTCCACCTGATACTTTCGCGGAATGCAAATGTCCCGACAGTTCCGGTGTCAGCAGGCATTCCCAACCTGGGACGGCCGGATCCTAACTGGGGCAACATCTCGCGCTTTGAGAGCTCTGGAAGGTCGAACTACGACGGCATGGTCGTTTCATACAACCAGCGCGCGACTTCATGGGCCAGCATGCGCGTGTCCTATACGCTCTCCAAAGCGATTGACGACGCGGGCAACTTCTTCTTCTCGAGTGTGCAAAACAACTTCGATGTAAACGACGATCGCGGCTTGTCTGACAACGACCAGCGCCATCGTCTCGTGGTAAGTGGTTCGCTCGAAGTGCCGAGACACAACAAAGCCACAGGGTTCCAGCGCTTCCTGTGCGGTTTCCAGATGGGTTACATATTCACTTACGCGTCGCGTTTGCCGTTCAACGTGTTGCTGGGAAGCGATCGCAACTTCGATACGAACTTCAACGATCGTCCCGTTGGCGTCGGGCGCAATACAGGACGCGGGTTCAACTTCGCATCGCTTGATTTGCGTTTGAGTCGAAGGATCAAGCTGACGGAGCGCGTCGACTTGCAGTTGCTGGCTGAAGGCTTCAATGTCCTGAACCACGCGAATCTGGGAGTGCCGAACAACACATTCGGATCGGGCGTCCAGCCTTTGCCGAGGTTTGGACAGCCAACCGCGGCATTCGATCCGCGGCAGTTTCAATTTGGAATGAAGGTGAGTTTTTAAAGAGGATTTCTCACGCGGCGGCGCAACGGCGCTGCGCCTTTGCGCCGCTGCGTGAGAAAAGTTTTACTACATATGTCACAACTTAAATTGATTCTAGTGCTCGTCGCGTTGTTGGTTTTTGCGGGTTGCAGCCACATCGCCGCAACGCGTGAACCCGTTGCGCCGCCACAACCAATTCAGATCTCCGCACCGGGTGTCGACGCCGCTGAGCCCGCGACGGCTACGGCTCCGGACGGCACGTTTTACGTCGCCTGGGTCAATCACGACGCGAAGCAGGCCGACGTCATGCTCGCCCATTTCAATAACAAAGCGGAGATGCAGGGCGCGCCGGTGCGCGTGAACCGTCAGCCCGGCGTGGCGACAGCATGGCGCGGCGATCAACCGAGCGTCGCTGTTGCTCCTGACGGCGCGGTGTACGTCCTTTGGACCCCGCGCGTCGAAGCCGGCGACAACCATGGAACAGACATCTATCTTTCGGCGTCTACCGATGGCGGACAGAGTTTTGCGAGTGAAGTGAGAGTAAACGACGACAAAACTCCCGGCGCACACGGTATGCACTCGCTCGCCGTCGCCAAAGACGGCCGGATCTACGCCGGCTGGCTCGACGAGCGCAACGTCCACGCGCCGAAGCCCTCGACGAAGGCTGAAGGTCATCACATGGAGAGCAACCGCGATCTCTATATTGCGACCTCGACCGACGGCGGCCGCAGTTTCTCTGCAAATCGCAAAGTCGCTTCAGACGCGTGCCCGTGTTGTAAAACTTCGCTCGCTGTTGCCGCTGATGGAACGTTGTATGCCGGTTGGCGTCAGGTGCTGCCGGGGAGTTTTCGTCATATCGCAGTGGCGAGTTCGACGGATGGTGGAACGAAGTTTTCAGCGCCGGTGATCGTGAGCGACGATCATTGGATGTTGCAGGGCTGTCCGGTGTCTGGTCCATCGTTGTCGGTGGACGGCGCTTCGGGCAGTCTCAAAGTGGTCTGGTTTGCGGCTGGCGAAAAGAGCGAGCCGGGACTTTACTTCGCGGAGTCGAAAGACAAAGGTCACAGCTTCTCACCGCGGCAGTTGCTGTCGCAGGAGACGGTGCGCGGCACACCCGCACTCGCAGCCGGCAGCAAAAGTATGATAGCCGTCTGGCAGAGTGCCGATAAGATAGAGGCGAAGATGCGCGACATCGGCACTACCGGATCGGCGTTGAGTGTCGCGGCAAACGCCGAACTACCTGTGGGCGCGTTCGCAAATGATAGACTGTTCGTAGCCTACATTGCGAAAGAGAAGGAGAAGCGAAGTATATGGCTCTTGCGAGCCGAGTGATCATTGTCTGTGGAGCGCTGATCGTGCTCAGCGGCTGCGGTGCGCCACCAACTAACAAACAATCAGCATCAGCAACACCGAGCGGCCCGGCCGCTGCTGTGCAAACAAACACTTATCACGGTGCCGGGGTCGTCAAAGCCGTGTTTACCAATCCGAAAGCTCCCGCGATCGAGATCGATCACGGCGACATCGCCGGGCTCATGCCGGCGATGCAAATGGAATTTCCTGTGACCGATCCAAAGCTCTTAAACGGCATCGCCGTCAACGACCAGATCGACTTCACAATCGAGGCCGCCGCCGGGCAAATGAAGGTAGCCGCGATAAAGAAGAAGTAGCCACGGATAACACGGATATCCGCGAAGATCTCCGCAGATAAATCCGTGTCATCCGTGGCTACTTTTTGGCTAATTTACTGTTTTTGCAGGCTCGCGAGCGCCGCGAGGACTTCCTCACTGTGTGGCGCGACTTTCACTTTCTCAAACACCTTCGCGATCTTGCCTGAGGGATCGATGATGAAAGTGTTCCGTGCGGAGAGCTTCGCCCCGTTGTATTCCATGACGGAGCCGTACTGCTCTGAAACCTTCGCATCAGTGTCTGCAAGAAGTTTGAAGTTCAGACCTTCCTTGGCGCAGAACTCCTTGTGTGATTCCGCATTGTCAACGCTGACGCCGAGAATGACCGTGTTTATGGCTTCATACTTTGCAATGTCGCGTTGAAAGTTGCGAGCTTCGATCGTGCAGCCCTGCGTGAAATCCTTCGGATAGAAATACAACACCACCCACTTACCCTTGAAGTCGCCGAGACTCACCTGCTTGCCTTCGTTGTTCGTCAAACTGAAACCTGGCGCTGCCGCTCCCACTGCCGGCATTTCATTGACTGCACCGACACGGTTGCAAGCCAGCACTGCCACGATCGCGAACGCCAGCATAAAAGCATACTTCTTCATTACTTAAACCTCCGCGTAACTGTTTGGAATTTAGACCATACTATACAGGTTAATGAGAGTACTGCGCCACGATCGTGTCGCGGATCTGCGCCGGCGTCATCCTCTGTTCCTTCTCGAGTTTCAGCGCGAGTAGCGCTTCCCGAACACAAACGTCGCAGTGCGACGCGTGATCGTCTTCGAAGCAACTGTAGAGACTCTTGTGTCCGAAGCCCTGATCGCAGTGGCAGTAACACGGTAACTGCGCGAGTGTCACTGGTATCTCTCGCGCGGCGCGATACGCGTCACGAGTGATGCCGGTGAACGAGCTGGGCTCGAGCGTTGGTCCAAGACTCGACCGGCTCGGCGCCACCTCGAAATGCGCCGGCACGGTCTTGGCCGCCGTTGAATGCTCGTGTGGCGCAGACGTTTGTGTAGTCGATTGATTTGCGTTCTTTATCGCCGTTACCGACGAGTTATTTGCTGAATTGAGCATCAACACCGCGGCGACGGCCAGCAGCGCGATGCCTGCGATTAATAGCCAATTTTTCTTCATTAAAGCTTACTCCTAATGCGTTCCGTGCATTGATGAACTCATGTTCATCGGTGCGGGTCGTACTCTCACAAAGACTTTCCACGAAACTGGATTCGATCCGTAAATCGGGTCGAGGATCGACGGCTTCGAATAGAACGTCACGTCGCTGCCGATCGCAACCGACGTCTTTTCAGTATTCCAAATATCTCGCGCGCCGCCGGCTGTGTAAGCACCGATGCGAAACGACGGATGATGCTCAGTGATGCCGAGGCTGATGCGATCAGCATCGCGCAGGATCGAGTTTTTGTCCGTCAGTTCGAGGCGCGTGTAGAGATAGTTCCGATCGAGAAACTTCACCGTTGATTCTGCCACATATCCGTTCAGGTTGAAAATTTCGCCGCCGTGGCTCTCGTGGTTGCGGCCCCAGATCAAACTCGATGCCCAGTTACCGCGCTCGAATGGCTTGTTGTAACTGATCGACGCAGTCGTGCGACGCACGTCGCCCGGCTCGAGCGCTTCCGGATTGCGCAAAAATCCATGACTCACCTGCATGGACCAGTTGCTGTTAGGCGCAAACCATAACCTGATCGAGCGCGAGTTCCACGGGTGTGCTTCGAAGTTGTAACGGTTCTCGTCCGGCTCGCGGCCGTTGAAAACGGAGCCTTCCAGCTTGAACCAACGATACGTGAATCCGGTCGTGACGACGCCGAACGCGATGTGCGTCGAGTCTTGCAAATGGTGCGAAAGCGGTGCGGAGGTGTTCTCTGATGCTGAGGCACGATGCATGAACGCGTTTGGACCAAGCGCGGGCTCGCCGGGATAGCCGGCATAAACGAACCAGCTTCCACGATCGCCAACGGGCACGGTGTAACTCGCGCTCAGCTCCATGAACAAATCGTGTGGATGCTGGCGATCGATCAATGGTTCGCCTTTGTAAGTTTCACCGGTTTGGAAAAGCAGCGGCGAGCCACCCGGCGGAAACGTGAACGGCTCAGCGCTCAGCATGCCGCGCAGCTCGAGTGTTCCCGGTCCGGCGCGCCGGATGGCCGAAGGCATAAACCAGTTTGCCGACTCAAACTTCGTCACGCCTCTTGGTCCACCCTGGCGATTGACGCCGGCGACGAAGTTGTAATGAAACATCAACAGCCACTCACCCGACTGCTTGTGCAGCATCGGCATCGGGCTCGAGTCTGGCTGCCATGATGTGCCGGAGCCCATCATGCGGGCCATCGGCACGAGATTCGATTCACGTTGGCCGAGACGAATGAACATCTCGTCGTCGTGCATGACAAAGACGCCGTGGTCCATGTGATCCGATTCAGGGGTAGACTCCGGCGATGCCGCAGGTTTTGGCGGCGGCATCTGATGTCCCTCGTGTTGCGCGAAGACAGTCTCACCCCACGCAATTAAGAAAAGTAACGCTACTATTTTCACAACAAACCTTATGAACCACGGATAACACGGATTTATGACGGATCAGCGCTGATCCATTTTCAAGATCCGTGTTATCCGCGGCTAAAAAACCTAGGTGTTCTTCTTCTTATCCTTGTCCTTGTTCTTGACGTTGCAGCATTCATGCTTGCCGTCTTTGTCGTGCTTCATCTTCTCGTCATGCTTCTTCATGTCGCACGATTCACCACAACAATCATGTTTAGCTTCCGAGTTTGCTTCGCCTTCTTTCTTCATGTCGCATGAATCGCCAGTGCAACATGACTCCATCGCGCAACAACTCTCGGTCTTCTTCTTTTGTTCGCCTTGCGAAGGCGTTTGGGCTGAGACCGCTGCAAATGCAACCAACAGCAAACCAAGGAGTAGGATAAGAAAAGTGTTCTTACGGAAGTTCATTGTAGTTCTCCTGTTTTCTAGAGATTAGTGTTTCCGCCGAATTGAGCAGCAGACAGATCTCTAGATCAGAAAGACACAACAACGAAGGTGGGTTGGACCATTATCGGGCCGGAACGGCGCAACGAGGGTGTTGTCCGTGAGCGCGATCTGTTTCTCGAAACTGGGTAAAGCGGCGACTGGCGCACGTCCTGGATCCGGTACGTGTGTACTGTTTTTTGAAGTGACCGCAGTCGAATTCACCACCAGCGGGCACTCATTCATCATTCCCCGCGGAGACGGAACGAAAGACGGCACATTCGCGGGCGAACGCTTCGCGTGACAGCTCATACCAGCGTCAATTACGTTCTCGCTGCTTTGAGTCACCTCGGCGCCCATCGTGCTGTTGGCGCAACCAAACATGCAACCACCAGCCATCCAAATGGAGACACTGAAGGCCAATAGCAGTCGCACAGCTTTGTTCGAGAACAAATCCATTTGGTCGAAGTCTACTCCCCAGCGAACATTGTTGTCGAGGCTTCGCAGCAGAATCGTAAACAAAACCCCGCACTTCTGTAACCAGTCGCTTGTTAGCCTGAATCGAACGGGGGAGACTAAATGAGTATCGATAAAAACAAGATAACGACTCAGGATGAGCTGGACGAGCCGGCGCCAATGGATAAGGCAGATCAACGCGCTGAAGCTGAGATGAAAAAACTGGAAAGCCAGGCTAAGAAAGAAGTCGCAGAGGGATTACGACAACAAGACGAAGACGATACTGAATAAATCAGCCCTTTTACAGCGCCAGCGCCTCTTCGAGGGCGGCTTTGATTTGGCCAGGCGTGAGGTCAGGTCTGAACCCGATAAAACGCTTGACGATGCGGCCGTCGCGCGCGATCACAAAGCTCTGGGGGATCGAAGTGCGACCCTGCATCAGTGTCTGTGCGACTTCGCGCTTGGCCCAGCCGATCTGGTAATCAACTTTGTATTCACGGACAAAGTCGCTCACCATCTGGGCAGACGCATCGGGATCTTCAGTCGAGAGTCCAATCATCTCGACGCCACGACTCTGATATTCCTTGTGAAGTTTGACGAGCTCAGGAGTTTCCGAGCGGCATGGACCACACCACGTCGCCCACAAGTTAACCAGCAAAACCTTTCCTGAATAATCTCCAAGCTTGATTGGACCACCGCTGGTGGCTTTGTTTTCAGCGTCCAGAATCGGTTGCGGCAATGTCGCTAATGCAGCCGGGCGAGTGGGCGCTGCGGCGCGGTTAGCGTTGGTTGTAGACGAGGGATCGTTTGAATTACAGCTCGACACACCAAACGCGGCGAGCAACCCGAGCGCGATGACCGTGCACGCCACGCGCAACGGCGTCCAAAATTTAATCTTATTGGTTTGAGACATCGTGAGTACTACTTTACTTCTTTTTACCGAATCTGAACGAGTCGAGAATCACCGGCATCTGACCTTGCGAACCCACATCTTCCACTGAAGACAATTCTCCGGCAAGAGATGTAGTCAGCATTGTCAGGGTTGCGCCTGTCGAGTCTCCTTCGGTGCCGGTCGGCAGGAATATTACGCGCCCCCAAAGCTTCAGGTCACCGCGGTCAGTTCCCTTCGAGAGACCTTCCCAACGAAATTCGTAACCCTGCATTGAGTTGACCTTCGTTGGTCCTTCGGAAACCTTTTTATACTCCGGAATGCGCTTCGCAAGCGAGTTGCTGTATTCCTCCGCGCGTTGTGGAAAGCTCGACGAGTCGCCAGCGAAGGTTCCGGTGCTGGTGTACCAACCTACCGCGAAATTTTCCTGAGTAAAATCCGGTGGCAAACTGCGATCGACTAACACAAAGTTCGAGGCGCCCGCCACGCCTGACTTCGGATCGCGTTTCCAGTTCTCAGGATAATAAAACGAGAAATCAAAATAGTGCTCGGCTAGTTTACCGTCTAACTTTTCGTTTGAGTTTTCAAACTTAACCGTGCCCGGCGGTGCCACATAAGCTTCCTCAGTAGCGGGCGTTGGCGTTTCCGTCGAAGGAGCAGGCGTCGGCGTGCTCGCGTTTACATTTTCAATTGGACGAGGCGGATTTTTCTCTGCTGCCATCTGGTCCAAACGCGGTTTCACGAAAACGAAGAACACGCCCGCGAGCGCTCCGCCACTTAGTAAAAGAAACAGCAGAACGCCGGCGATGATCCACGGCACTTTCGATTTCTTCTTCGCTTCGGCTGGCGGCGGCAACGGAGCTGACGATGTCGACGGGGCTTCAGCCGGTAACGGTGCCGACGGCGAGGTAACGACAATCGGCGTTGGTGGCTTAGCCGCTACTTCGCCCGTCGTCCGCTCCGCTGGTTGCTCCGGAACAGGCGGTGGTGGTGGCGGAATTACGGGCGGCGGCGGAGGCGGTGGTGGAGTTGGCGGTGGAGTTGCAGGGCGCGAGATATCAGACGTTGCTGGAGACGCCACGGTCGGACCGGTCGTTGGACCAGTATTGCGCGGCGGCAATGCCACCGTCGCGGGATAGCTCTCGATGATGGTCGCATTCGGATCCGGCAGATCGCGGCTCGTCGGCCGTTCCGCCGTTGTTGCGTTCAAATCCATCGACGTCGCGCGAATCGTCGCATTCGGATCGAAGGTCTGCGGAGCTATCAACAAGCCGCCGTCAAACGTGCAAAACTTCTGACCTTCATCCGGAAACGTACGATTACACTTGGGGCAACTCTTCATACAGAAGACCTCTTAACGGGAATCAGATTCGTACCAGACACTCAATCGGCCCGCGCTAATTAGCTCTTGCCTTGGCGAGCTTCTGGGCAGCGCCATTATTGTTTGGATCCAGTTCGAGCGCACGCTGGTACGCGCGAACGGCTTTGTCTTTCTGGTTGGACTTAAGATAGCCGTCACCGACACCTTCAAAGCCGAAGATTCCGGCAAGCTGTTTCTTCTCGCCGACAGCAGCCAGTGTCGAGGCGCGTTCGTAGGTTGCTTCAGCGTCACCGAACCGATCCATTCCCAGGTAAGCACGACCTAAAAGATTGAAGGGTAGAAACGCGCGCGACGCTACCTCAGTCGCCGACTTCAAATAAGGTTCCGCCTCCTGGAATCTCCTGTAAACGATCAAGTAACGTCCCATCAGTAACAACGACGTCAGGTTATTTGAATCGAGCTCGAGGGCTCGTTTAAGTACCGGCTCAGATTGCGGCCAAAGCTGCTCACCCTGAAGCGAGTCGGCAATCAGGTTGAGCGTGGCCGGATCTTTTGCCAGCTCGGTTGCTTTTTCATACAACGGCGCTGCTTCTGCCGGCTTGCCTGAGCGATTCAACATGCGCGCCACGTGCGCGTACGCGGCGGCAAACTGTGGATCGAGCTCGATGGCGCGTCGATATGAATGTTCAGTTTCACTATTCAAAAGACCGCGCGCCTGGAGTGCCACTCCGAGACGGTCCCAACCGACAGCGTTCTTCGGATCGATCTGGATTGAGCGTCTCGCGAACGCTTCAGCATCAGCCAGTCGCTTTGCATTGTCGCCACTCGCGCTCGGCTGCACGAGCACCACGCTCAACGCCACGTAAGCATCGGCATTTGTAGGCGCCCACGCTACTGAATTCCGGTACGCGGCTTCAGCATCGTCCCAACGTTGTTGGTCGGAGTATACGTTACCCAATCCGTAGGCAGCGCGTGCGTCGCGTGGTTTGAGTTTCAACACGTCCTTGTACGCAGTTTCAGCGTCCGCAAATTTTCGCGCGTCGCGGGCCTCGTTACCTTTGTCTAACAAGTCTTCTACTCGCTCGGCAGTGGCGCGCGTGGATGGTGTGGGTCGATTTGCGGGTTTCGCTCCGGTGACGGGTTTACTTGCGCTCTTCTTCGTCTCGGGGTTCTTGGCCCGGAAGATTCCGGCGCCGCCGCCGACATCGCCGCCCACGTCCTGAGCATGAACACTCGCGACCGTGAACAGGCTCAAACAAAGCGCGGCTGAGCCTAAAAACGCAGCGCGCAGTATTGCGTTAGTACTCATTATTGATTCTCCATGATGCAAAAACGAGAACTTATGGATCACTGAAGAAATACTGCGATGGATTGTAGATCAGTTTTCACTGATTCCGCACGAGCCTGAATCCCAGCAGCGTCGTCTTCGTCGACGGTGGCACAAATTCGCGCAAACAAGCCGTCACCGGCGTGTCGGATTTCGACGGGTCGCTGACGTAACAACCGCCTCGAATCGATACCCAATCCTGGGCACTAGCGGGAATTTTGGTCGGATTGCCCGGATAAACCGAGACTTTTGAGGAGGTCCATTCCCAAACGTTTCCGATCAGGTCGAAAACGCCCCATTTGTTCTTCCCTTCCGGACGAGAACCCACCTGCGCGGGCGTCGCATCCTTCACGACGGCGACCTTGTCTTTCCACTCAGGTCCCCACGGATACAAATCGCTTTGCTCGCCATTGCGCGCGGCGTATTCCCATTCCTGTTCGGTCGGCAGGCGATAACTCACGCCGTCGCGCTTCGATCGCCATGCGGCAAAGGCAGTCGCATCGTCGAATGAAACATTAACGACCGGCCACTGCTCTTGTCCAAACGCCGGTTTGTTCCCGACCCAGTGGCTTGGAGGTGCGTGGTTTGTCTCTCTTACGAACTCTGCATATTCGGTGTTGGTTACTTCGGTGCGGTCCATCAAAAACGGCTGTACCGTCACAAGGTGCGCGGGGGTTTCCTGGAGTGGACCGTTCTTGCGTCCCATCTGGAATGTTCCGCCGTCGATTGGCAGCAGCTCGGCTTTCACTTTAGGCGGTGCGACTGGCGTCGGCGTCGGGGTTGGATCGGCGGGACGAACACCGGGTCGCATCATCATGTAAGCAGTGATACCGGCGCCGGCGAGGAACAGCACAAACACCGCGGCGCCGATGTATAGCAACGGCGGTGGACCTTTTCGCTTTGGCGAAAGATCCACAATCATCTGTTTACCTGGTCCAACCGAGCCACCCGGAACCGAATCAGCGGCCCACGGGGCGTTCGTCGTGCCTCCTCGTACATGCGTTACTTCCGGATCCATCGCCGGCGGCATGCTGCCAGACAAACGCTCGAGCCTGTCTTCGAGCTCTTTCGCCTGCAGCGCCATGCGCTCGAATTTTTCCTGGTGTTCCTGCTCGCGGCGGTCGCGCTCTTCTTCCTCGCGCTGTTTTCGCTGTGCGTCGCCGTCGATCTTTCTGTCCAACTGCGCATCACTGACAGTGCCAGTAAGCGAACCTAATGAAGTTCCGAAGTTTGTTTCCTGCGCGATTGGAGGCTGTGTTGCAATCAGATCGGAAGTCTTTTTGATTTCCGGTTGCGTGGTTGAAGCGATGGTCCGGTTCGGATCCATTGCTATTGTCTTTCGGAGTGCCGCGGCAACAACTGGCGAAGAGTTCAACGCCGCGTGCAGCTCACGCAAAAAGCTTGGAATCGAATCGATGCGCGCTTCCACTTCCTTTTCCAATGCATGACGCACGACCGCTTCGATCGCCGGCGGCACCGAAACCCCCATCGACTGAAAACTCGGCGGCGGCAGCGTCAGATGCTTCTTCATGATCGACGGGATCGAAGAACCTTTGAACGGCACTTCGCCAGAGAGCATCTGGTAGAGAATCACGCCGAGACTGTAGATGTCGGCTCGCGCATCCGGCTCTTCGTCGGACCACTGTTCCGGAGCCATGTAGAAAGGCGATCCCATCAGCCCGCTTGTCTGCGCTTGCACGAACGAGCCCAGCAGCTCACCTGATTTGATCTTCGCGAGACCGAAGTCGAGGATCTTCAGGCCTTCCGCTACGGCCACGTCGTCCTGGACCATGATGTTCAACGGCTTCAGATCGCGATGTACGATGTTCTGCCGGTGCGCCGCGCCGACACCTGCGGCGATCGCGCTGATAAACTCCCACGCACGTTGCGGCGGCATCGCTCCCTCGCTCGCGAGGATCTCCTGAAGCGATCGGCCTTTCACAAATTCCATCACCAGGAAAGGCATCGTGCCGCGCACGACACCAAAGTCAGTGACGGCGATGATGTTCGGATGACGAATTGCGGCGGCAGCGAGTGCTTCCTGTCGAAAGCGCGTGGTGAGCATCGGATCGTTTCCGACCAGATCAGGGAGAATAACTTTTATCGCGTGAGAGGTTTTGAGAAAGATGTGTCGCGCCTGAAAGACCACGCCCATGCCGCCTTGCCCGAGACGTCGTTCGAGCAGGTAGCGGGCGTCGAGTGTGGGTTCACCTAAAAGAGATGGCGTGGTCTCATCACCATCCTGGGGACAGTGATTTACCTCGTCGGGGTAGCAGCGCCTACAGACTGGACACTCTCTCATCTATATTGGGGAACCCACATCCGTGGACCTCGCTCATCGTATCACGACATTGACCAGACGGCGCGGAACGACGATCACTTTCACTACTTCGTGACCATCGGTCAGGGCTCGTACGCGCTCATCTGCGAGTGCGGATGCGCGCAGATCCTCCTCCGAGACGTCCGGCGCGGCAATCACCTTCGACCGCAGCTTACCGTTCACCTGGATCGGAATCTCCAACTCTTCACGTTGCGCGAGCTCTGGATCCGCGACCGGCCAGCGTGGTGATTCGCTCAACAAACCACCGGCGTGACCGAGTGCTTCCCACATCTCTTCCGAAACGTGCGGGGCAAAAGGCGTCAGCATGATCACCAGCGATTCCAACGCTTCACGCATCGCAAACACGTCTGCTTCCGACGCCTTCGCGGGATCGGGATTGAAGTCGGCGATCTCATTGAACAACTCCATCAACGCCGCCACACTCGTGTTCAAGTGCAACTGGTCGAGGTCGCTCGTGATCTTCGCGATCGTCTGGTGCGTCTTTCTGCGTAACGCTCGCGCTTCCGGACTGAACTCCATCACGCCCGCCGGGCTCGGATTCGACAGTCTCTCCTGCCAGCGCCAGACCATCGTGTAGACACGTCTCGGAAACCGAAACGCGCCTTCGATTCCTGTTTCAGACCAGCGCAACTCGTTCTCAACCGGCGCCGCGAACAAGACAAACAGCCGCGTCGCATCGGCGCCGAATGCCTTGATCATCTCGTCGGGGTCGACGCCGTTGCCGAGACTCTTCGACATCGCTTTATATTCGTCAGTCCCTTCGACGCGATTCGTGACCATGCCCTGCGTCAACAATCGCTTCACCGGCTCGTCGAAATCGACCAGACCGATGTCGCGCATGAACTTGGTCCAGAAGCGCGTGTAGATCAAGTGCATTACTGCATGTGAATCGCCGCCGATGTACTGATCCACCGGCGTCCACTTCTTCGCGATGTTCGGATCGAACGGCGCCCCTTCGTTGCGTGGATCGAGGTAGCGGAAGAAGTACCACGACGAATCGACAAACGTGTCCATCGTGTCAGTATCACGACGCGCTGGACCATGACACTTCGGACATTCCGTGTTGACAAACTCCGGCACACCCGCGAGCGGCGACTCGCCGGTTCCCGTGAATTCCGCAGTTTGCGGTAACACCACCGGCAACTGATCGTAAGGCACCGGAACCATGCCGTCTTTGTCGCAATAGACCACCGGCACCGGTGCGCCCCAGAAACGTTGTCGCGAGACACCCCAGTCTCGAATGCGATACGTCACTGCTGCTTCGCCGAAACCGTGCTCCTTCGCGTAAGCAGACATCTCCGGTATCGCGACTGTCGACAGCTTCGCGCCCCAGTCGCCGCTATTGATGAGGATGCCGTAATCGGTGAACGCCTGTTTGATCTCTGCCGATGCGTCGCCTGCCGTAGTCGGCGACGGCTCGGCGGCAATCTGGTCGTGCGTTACCGGAGCGATAACCTGTCTGATCGGCAACGAGTATTTCTGCGCGAACTCCATGTCGCGCTCGTCGTGAGCCGGAACACTCATGATCGCGCCCGTGCCATATTCCATCAGCACGTAGTTCGCCACCCACACGGGCAGCGACTCGCCGCTGAACGGATTGATCGCGAGCACGCCGGTATTGACTCCTTCTTTCTCTTCTTCTTCACGACCGGCAGCTCTCTGGCTCCGAACTTTTTGCGCGAACGTTTCGATGTCCTGCTTCAACGTCGAGCCTTCGAGCAACTCGTTGAGCAACGGATGCTCGGGCGACATCACGATCGCAGTGGCTCCGTAAATAGTGTCGATGCGCGTGGTGAACACACGAATCTTCTGCTTGCTGTCTTTCACGCCGAAGTCGATGTATGCGCCTTCGCTGCGGCCGACCCAGTCGCTCTGTCGCTTCAAGACTTTCTCGGGCCAGCCGTCTTCGATCTGTTTTATGTCGGCGACGAGTTGCTCGGCGTAGTCAGTGATGCGCAAAAACCACTGTTCCAGATCACGTTTCTCGACAGGCGTGCCGCAGCGCCAGCAGATCCCGCCCGACGACTGTTCGTTCGACAACACAGTCTCTTCTTTCGGGCACCAGTTGACCTGCGAGACCTTCTTATAAGCCAGGCCGCGGTCCAGCATCTTCAAAAAGAACCACTGGTCCCAGTGGTAATACTCGGGACGGTGCGCGGCGATCTCGCGCGACCAGTCATAACTGATGCCAAGACGTTTCAACTGCCCGGCCATGTGCACGATATTGTTTTCAGTCCAGTCGCGGGGGTTCACGCCGCGCTTGATGGCGGCCTGTTCTGCGGGCTGCCCGAAGCTGTCCCAACCGATGGGATGCAGCACGTTGAAGCCTTGCAGGCGCTTGAACCATGAGAGCGCGTCGCCGATCGCGTAGTTGCGCACGTGCCCCATGTGCAAAAAGCCTGACGGGTAGGGCAACATCTCGAGGCAGTAGAATTTCTCGCGCGGATCGTCGTCCTTCACCTGAAAAACGCTGGTGTGATTCCAGCGCTCCTGCCACTTACTTTCGATCTGTTCGGGAAAGTATTTTTCGTCCATAACGTTATCCAATCATAGAGGTAACACGTTTCAGCAAACCGCACAAAGCCTTATCACAGCTTCGTTTGGGAAATTTGATTGATTTGCGTTGGAATCGCCGCTCCGCGAGAACACGCGCCTCAGGCGCGGCGCAGAAGCGGCACCGTTAGGACGAGGTTAGTTGAATGCATGCGCGAAAACATTAGGCAGGAATTTTACACAGATCACGACTGATCGACAAACGATTTGAGCATCGTGAGGTTTTTGAGATCGGCGCGAGGATCGTCGTACGGAGTTTCGAGGATGAAGGCCGCGTGTTTCAGTTTTGGGTGGCGGGCGACGCGGCGCAGGGCGTCGGCGCCGATGTGGCCTTCGCCGATGTGCCAGTGGCGATCGACGCGCGAGTTATACGCGGCGCGCGAATCGTTAAAATGAATCGCGTGGACGTTTTTAGTCTTCACTGTCTTTTGCACTCGTTGCATCAGCGCTTGAAGGCCGTCTTCTTCGCGGATATCGTAACCGGCGGTGAAAGCGTGCGCAGTGTCGAGACAAACACCGAGCGGGAGTTTCGGACAAGCGCGCATGAGTTCCTGGAGGTGCTCGAAACGGTGGCCGATACAGTCGCCTTGTCCGGCAGTGTTTTCGAGAAGGATTTTGAGTTTGCCAAATCTCAGGCCCTTGCACGCGATCTGTAGACTCGCCGCGCACAACCCGATCCCGTCAGCTTCACACGCGCCACGCGCGCTTCCCGGATGCACCACGAGATAATCAACGCCCAACAGCAAGGCACGCTCAACTTCCTCGCGAAACGATGCGCGCGACTTTTCCAGGAACACGTCATCCACAGCGGCGAGGTTCACGAGGTAATTGCAGTGGATCAGTACTGGTGAAATCTTTGTTTGCTTGCGTGTCTTTTTAAATAGGCGAACGTCTTCGGCGGTCAAGGGCTTCGCCATCCAACCGCGCGGATTGCGCGAGAAGAGCTGCACCGTATCGCAACCCGTGTCCTTCGCCACGATCAGTGCGTTGTGAACGCCTCCTTTAATAGGAGCATGGAAACCAATTTTAGGCATTTCTTTTTTGTGCTTTTGTGCCTTTTAGTGGCTCAACTGTTCCATCACTCTCAACATGTTCCCGCCAAGTATCTTACTCACATCACTCTCGCTATACCCACGGCGCAAGAGCTCCTTCGTCAAGTTCGGCAGGTCAGCCACGGTGGCGAGATCGGCAGTCGTGATCTGTACCCCATCAAAATCAGATCCGATGCCGACGTGATCCACACCGACGAGTTTCACAATGTGATCGATATGGTCCACGATGCGCGCGACTTTCACGGGCGGTAGTCGTCGCACATACTCACGTTGCCGCACTCGATCGCGCGCAAGCTTTTTGTGTACCGCGTCGCCGGGCTCAGCAGCCGACGCATCCTGGACCATCGTCGCGATCTCGGCATCAACCTGCTTCTTCTTCTGACTCCAACCAGGCTCGAGATGCTCAGGATAAAAGATCACGTTAACGACGCCGCCAGTCTTCGCCAGCGCGCGAATCATATCGTCAGTTAGATTTCGCGGTACATCCGCGATCGCCCTGCACGCCGAATGCGTCGCGACAACGGGCGCTGTAGACGTCTGCACGATGTCCCAGAAAGTCGGATCAGAAACGTGCGAAACGTCGATCATCATGCCCAGCCGATTCATTTCACGCACGACATCCTTTCCAAACTCATTCAACCCACGCGTCGCGCCAACATCGTCGCCGGAAGATCCGGCCCAGCTCGTGCTCACGCTCCACGCCGGTGACATGTATCGCACACCGAGATCGTAGTAGCGCTTCACATTCTCGATCCGCTCGTCGATCGCGTAACCACCTTCAAGCCCCATCAACGCCGCGATTTTTCCCTCACTCGCCGCGCGCCGAATGTCGGCAGCGGAAGTCGCCAGCACCCACGTTTCCGGATGTTGCTCCGCGAGGGCGCGCACTGCCGCAATCTGGTCGTCGGCACGCTTGACGCACTTCGCGCCACCGCCGCCAAACAACTGCGGCTCGACCCAGATCGAGAAAAACTGCGCATCAAGCCCGCCGGCTTTCGCGCGCACCGCGTCGAAATGGCCGTCGCTGAGCTGCTGCTCGATATCGACGTGCTCGTCGAGCAAACGCTGCGCTGTATCGACGTGCATGTCGATGGCGATGGCCTTTTGGTGGATTGAAATCGGGTCCGTGGCAGACGTTTCCGCCACAGCAGTGTTCTGGTTTTCGTGATTCATGTTTTTAAGCGTACAGCCGGGAATAAATATTGAAGGCAGAATAGTAAATACAACAGTAATTGTGAGAGTTTTCGAACGGTTTTTGGGTAAGCCCACGAATTAGTAATCTCTAGATTAAAGTGTCGCAAGTTTCATGTTACGCAAGCATGTTTACAGCAGGCAAGCGTTCTTGCCAAGCGGCTCAAATCTACTGTATTGTGCGTTCTTGATTAACCCTCTTAGCCCAGGTCGAGAAGTACTTTTTTATTCGAAGTGTATAACTGCGCGGCGAAGATGAGGGCCTTCCCCCTCGATCTCAGTAATTCCTGAAGGAGTAAACAACATGTTTGCAAAAGACGGCAAAATTAAGGACGTTAAAACACCACGGATCTGCGACGTTATTTGGCACGATGGCGAGTTTATTAAATGGAACGACGCGCGGGTCCACGTGATGTCGCACGTGTTGCACTACGGCTCCAGTATTTTTGAAGGCATCAGATGTTACTCCACCAAACAGGGACCAGCTGTTTTCCGCCTGCGCGAACACATGCAGCGCCTTCTTAATTCCGCAAAAATTTATCGCATGGACCACCCGTGGACGCTGGAGCAATTGTGCGACGCGTCTATTGAGCTCGTGAAGCGCAGCCAGATGGATCAGTGCTACATCCGGCCCATACTGTTCCGCAGCCTCGATGAAGAACATCCGGCGTTTGGCGTCAATCCGTTTCCGAATCCGCTCGCTTGCTACATCGGCGCGTGGGACTGGGGCAAGTATCTCGGCGACGAAGCGATCGAGCAGGGCGTGGACGTTTGCGTTTCTACCTGGAACCGCCTGACTGCGAACTCGATGCCGGCGATGGCAAAGAGCGGCGCAAACTACATGAACTCACAGCTAATCAAGATGGAAGCGCTGCTGAATGGTTTCGCGGAAGGCATCGCACTCGACGATCGCGGCTATGTCTCGGAAGGTTCGGGTGAGAATATCTTCCTCGTCACCGGCGACATCGTTTTGACGCCGCCACTTTCATCGTCGATTCTGCCCGGCATCACACGCGACAGCGTGATCCAGATCTGCCAGGAACTAGGTATCACTGTTAAGGAGCGGACGATCCAACGTGCCGCGCTGTACGTCGCAGACGAGCTCTTCTTCTCAGGCACGGCTGCGGAAATCACGCCGATTCGTTCCGTCGACCGCATCCCGGTCGGCAGCGGCGGTCGTGGTCCGATCACTACGAAGATTCAGAAAGCCTTCTTCGAGATCACCAAGGGCGAGCGACCGGCACCCGGCAACTGGCTCAGTTACGTGAACTCGGGCAAGGCCGCAGCAGCCGATAACAACGGCTTCTCGACCGCGGCGCTTGAAGCCGATACGGCGGTCATTACAGTGAAGTAATTCGCGTAATCCGGGCCAAAAGCAGAATTTATTGACGGACCTCACACCGTCAAGCTATATTCAAAAGGCCCAAGCGCGACATCTCGCGCTAACCCCACCTAAAGCCTTTAGAAATCCCACAAAGGTTCAGTTTCAGGTTATTCATGGCCCTAAAGATCGATGATTTACTTCGGGTTGCGTGCAGTCATAACGCCTCCGACCTCCACCTGAAAGTGGGGGCATTTCCCGTGATGCGTATCGGCGGCGAGCTCCACCCCGTCGAAAATGCACCTCGCTTGAAGCCGGAAGACACGCTCGACATGGCCTTCTCGATGATGTCGAACCGGCAAAAACAGCGATTCAAGGAAGTCTCGGAAGTCGATATCGGTTACGGCGTTTCCGGCCTCGGACGCTTCAGGGCAAACATCTTTCAGCAACGCGGCACGGTCAGTATCGTGTTGCGCGTCATTCCTGATCACAACAAATCTGTCGCGCAACTCGGTCTGCCGCCCGTGATCGAAAAGATCGCCGAAGAGCGACGTGGACTGATCCTCGTCACCGGTGCGACTGGCTCCGGTAAATCAACCACACTTGCGTCGATGATCGATTGCATCAACTCGATGCGCAGCGGGCACATCGTCACGATAGAAGACCCTATCGAGTTTCTCCATCGCGACAAGCAGTCGTTTGTAACGCAGCGTGAAGTTGACGTCGATACTGTTTCTTTTGCGCAAGCACTGCGCGGCGCCTTGCGACAGGATCCGGACGTGATACTCGTCGGTGAAATGCGTGATCACGAGACGATCGAGACCGCGCTGACTGCCGCCGAAACCGGGCACCTCGTTCTCTCGACGCTCCACACACTCGACGCCACAGAAACGATCACACGCATCGTCTCGTCGTTTCCTGCGCACCAGCAGAAGTCTGTGCGTATTCAGCTCGCGGGGATTTTGAAAGCGGTGATCTCGATGCGACTCGTGCGTGCAGCAAAGGGCGCGGGACGAGTGCCGGCGATTGAAGTCCTGGTCTCGACGGCGTTCATTCGCGATCACATCATCAACGAAGAAAAGACGTACCTGATTCGCGAGGCGATTGCTGCCGGCACTTCGCAGTACGGCATGCAGACGTTCGATCAGTCGTTGTTCCATTTACTACATGCAGGTCTCATAACGCAGGAAGAGGCGCTGCACAACGCGACGAACCCGGATGAGTTCAAGATGCGTGTCTCAGGTATCTATTCGAAGGACGACACTCTCTCACACATGACCACGCCGGCCACAGCCAAAGTCACCCCACCACCACCCAGCAACGAACCCGATAGCATCTTCGTCAAGCATTAGCCGCGAAAAAGCACAGAAGAATTTTTAGCCACGAAAAGGCACAAAAATCACAAAAAGGTTTTCTTCAGGATTTCTCTTTGTGACTTTTGTGCCTTTTCGTGGCTAAAAATTCTTCTGTGCTTTTTCGCGGCGCATGACGCGGACGCCGGTGCGCCAGTCTTCGTTGATATCGAAGCGATAGATTTCGATGCCGGATGAGATGCACTGGGCCAGTGTTTGAAATGCCGGGTGGACGCGCAAGGTCGGCGCGACGAGATAGACGAGCGGCGCTTCATCTCTGATCGTTCGGGCACCGAAGAGCTTCGCACGCGTGATGTGACCGCGGCGTCGATGGGCTTCGACGCGCCGCCAGTAGTCGGCTCCCTGCAACACGTGCTCGCGGTCTTCCGAGACTTTCAACTCGATCACAACCAGTCGCCCGTCCTGTCGCAGCGCCAGCAGATCGATCGGCCTGATGCCGAGCTTCGCGCCGCGTGCAGTACGAAACTGCGCGTGTAGTGGCGCGATGATCAATCCGGGATCGAGTTTGGTTATGTCACGACGCAGCAACGACTCGAGCCACGCTTCCGGCGCAGCGCGATAAAACGCATGACGATGATCGAGTGCTGACGCCGATCGATGCTCACGCAAGTCGTTAAGCAGGTTATGCCAGTCGTTGCTCGTTGATTCATCGAGCAAGCGGCGATGCGTACGGCCGATGCCGAACCAGACTTTTTGGCGTCCGAGCAGCGAACGCACGCGCGCGAACGGAAGACCGAAGTACCGCAGCGTCTCACCGTGACGCGAATGCACGATGTCGATTGCCTCAGGCACCTCAGCAACGATCGCGAGACTAAGCTCACTCGCAGTCGCAGCAGCAACAGGCGGAAATCGCGCCACCTGCTTACGCCACAAATCTTCTTTTTCAGGAGAAGCAACTTCCGTCAATAAAGTTAAATCTTCATCGACCGTGAACACCCTGATGCTCTCTTTCAACCCTGAGCGCAAGAGCACGAGTCGGTATAGCAACGGCTTCAAAAGCTCGGGCGAGACAATCAACCAGAGTTGCTGGACGGACGTGCGCCGAAACCACAACAACGACGACGATAGAAACGCATCAACTGCCGCAGGCGCACTCGACACAACCGGCCCAGTGACGGCGATTCGCTCACGTCTCGTTTTCAGGAGAACTTGCGCGTACCGGCCCGGCTGCCCCGGCTTTGTTCCACGGCTCAACGACATCCGCTCGACAACACTTCCGAAGTGCACATGCGCTGCCAGTTGGGCCAAACGTTCGCAACGCATCTGACGCGCTGCTCGAATCGTCGCCGTAATCGCTTTCGCGGAAGTACGCGGGATCAACTGAATCATCCGGCGCGACAATTCCAACTCGAGTAATTGTCCATTCCACTCCCACGCAACAACGCGCCACAGCCGCGTTCCCTTCTCCGTCCAACACGAAAGCACTAGCCGCTCCTGCGCCACTGCAACCTCAATCTCATCCCGGCGAACTGACTGACTAACACCATCACACACAAACAGCCACTCCGCATACTCACGCAAGAGCGCGGAAATCTCCTGATACGCAGATTCAACTTGTGCCGGCGTAGTGAGGCGTCGAAGCATGTGAGGTTAACCGCCTTTTTTGTGCCTTTTGTGCCTTTTTGTGGCCTACTTCTACCTTGTGCTACATTTTTGGTCAACTGAATTATGAAGAACGTTTATCTCGCTGGAGCAGTCAGAACACCGATCGGCAAGTTTGGCGGCACACTCGCTTCGTGGACAGCCGCGGATCTCGGCGTCGCAGTTGCAAAAGAAAGCCTGCGCCGCGCAGGTGTCGCAGCCGATCAAATCACGGACTCAATCTGGGGTTGTGCGCGCCAGGCCGGTGGTGGCCCAAACGTCGCACGCCAGATCATATTCCGCGCCGGCGTCCCGCAAACCGTACCCGCCGCCACCATCAACCAGGCGTGCGGCTCGGGACTGAAAGCAATCATTCTCGCGGCGCAGGAGATCATGCTCGGACGCGCCGACGCGGTGCTTGCAGGCGGCACGGAAAGCATGTCGCGCGTGCCTTACTTCGCCGACGGCGCTCGTTGGGGCGCACGCCTCGGCAACATGCAACTCGTCGACGGCATGTATCGCGACGGCTTCAGCGATCCGCTTTCAGGACTGCTGATGGGCCAAACCGCTGAGAAGCTCGCGCGCCAGTATGAAATCTCGCGCGGAGAACAGGACGAGTTCGCTTTGCGATCGCAACAAAAAGCGGAAGCAGCCATCGCGGCAGGAAGATTCAACGATGAAGTGATGTCGCTCGAGATCAGCGGCAAGAAAGGCGAGACCACGAGCTTCGCGAAAGACGAACATTGCCGCGCCGGAACCACGATTGCGGATCTCGCGAAGCTGCCACCAGTCTTTTACAAAGACGGAAGTGTCACCGCCGGCAACTCATCCGGCATCACTGACGGTGCAGCGGCGGTCGTCGTGTTGAGCGAGGAAGGAATCAAACGATTCGGATCGACGCCGCAAGCGCGGATCGTCGATTACGAGATCACGGGAGTCGATCCGGAGATCATGGGTATTGGTCCTGTGCCGGCTGTGCGCGCGCTGCTGGAGCGACAAAATCTTTCACTCTCTGAGATCGATCTGATCGAGTTGAATGAAGCTTTCGCAGCGCAGGTGATCGCATGCGATCGCGAGCTCGGCTTCGCTGCCGATCGTTTGAACGTGAATGGCGGCGCGATCGCGTTGGGCCATCCCATCGGCTGCACCGGTGTTCGCATCACGACGACGCTGCTTTACGAGATGCAAAAGCGAGAAGCGAAGTTTGGACTCGCAACGCTCTGCGTCAGCGGCGGCATGGGACTCGCGCTTCTGCTGGAGCGAGTATGATCATTCTGCGGCTCGTCGCAGTTTGTGTGGTCCTGCTCGTCCTCGCTTCGTGTAGCTCGCAAAACAAACCCCTCACGAATACCACCGCGTCGCCGGACACAGTCGTCTCGTCAACTCCACCATTTCAAACTAAAGAGCCCGAGCGTTACCGCGCCGTCCGCATCATTACGGCGGTCAACAATGAAGGCCAAACTCTCGTAACAAAAACTTCTGTGGCGCGTGATGGCGAATCGCGCCGCCATGAATCAACAAGCGCAGCGAAGACGATCGTTTATCTCGACGTGCCGGAAGGCAAGTTTGTGTTGCTGCCGGATGAAAAGGTGTACGCGGATGTCACGGATCAGAGCCAGATTTCCGCGGATAAAACCGAGGAAGGATTGGAGTCTGCGCCTGATGCACTGCTGCACACGGACGCGGGTAGTACGAGTTATCAGAAGCTTGGAAGCGAACCCGTAGCCGGCCGCAATGCAAACAAATATCGCATTGTTGTTAACAGTTCTGCGCCTGCGAACGTCAGCCAGAGTGAGACGTTGATGTGGATTGATGAAGCGTTGCAGATGCCTATTAGATCCGAGACGAAATCAGCCGACGGCACGCGCGTTACGATGGAAGTTTCGGAGATAAAGCTCGAAGTAGATAAGAATTTATTTACGATTCCGGAGGGTTATAAAAAGCTCGATTTTACTGAGCTTCGGAAACGATTGGTCGCTCCAGCACAACCCGACGACGAATAAGGGCATCCACTAACTCTCTCAAAATCTTCGCAGAAAGGCTGTTTGTAGTGAAAACAAGATTTTTAACGGTGGCGATTATTCTGATCGCCCTTTTCCAACTCGAAGCTGCGGCGCAAACGCGTAATCGCAACACCGCGCCCGCAGTTCCGACGCTGATGTCCTCACTGCCGCAATCCGACGCAGTGGCGCAGGTGAAAGTGAAACAACTCCTGAGCGAGGCGATGCCGCGCATACTCGCCAACAATCCCACCAAGCTCAGCGAGGTCAACGCCAGCCTCGACCGCTTCAAAGATCGAACCGGTCTCGATCCGCGCATGTTTAATCAGGTCGCACTCGGTGTTCGTTTCACGTATCCATCCGAAGGCGTGACGAAAGTGCAAACTGTCGCGCTCGCAGATGGAACGTTCAGTGCCGCGGCAATGGTCGCCGCCGGTCGCGTAGCTTCGAATGGAAAGTATCGTGAAGAAAAATATCATGACAAGACCATTTACATCTTCACACTTGATGAGAACATAAAACTGCTTGGTTTATTCGACGTGAAAATCGGTGAGCTCGCCGCAACGCCACTCGATACAAACACGCTCGCGCTCGGAGACCCTGCAGGCGTGCGCAGCGTGATCGACGCGAGTCGTTCGCGCAAACGAGCGAATGCAGAACTGATCGCACTCGCCAATCGCGATCCCAATGCCGTCATAGGATTCGGCAGCAACGTCACCGAACAACTCGTGGCAAATCTCGATATCGGCAACGCTCCGATCGGTGCTGACTTGCGATCGCTGCGACAGGTTTACGGCTCGGTCGCGACCACGGAAACGGATCTTCAGTTGTTCCTCGCCGCGCGCGCAGTCAATGCCGAGGCTGCGAAGAACTTTGGAGACACGCTTGAAGGATTGAAGCAGTTTGGCGCGTTGTTCGTGGGACGTTTATCTGGTGCGAAGGGCGTACTGGCGAAGAGCGCTTTGTCGAATATGAAGATCTCTTCGGCTGCGAACGAGTTGCAAATCAGAACGAGCGTGGCCCAGGCTGAGGTTGGGCCACTGCTTGGAAATTAGAACGCGGATACCGCGGATTGAAAACGCGGATTACTTAGTTGGGAAATTCAAACCCGGAGGGAGACCCGGCTCGGCTGCCGGTTCTTCCTCTTCCAACTGCGCTAACACCTTCGGGTAGATCTCGATCTGGCCGTCCTTCTTCATCCGCTGCTCAACGCCGGTAACGTAATCATCAAAAATCTGTTCCTGGCGTTCGCTCATCATCGACGACTTCAACGTATCGCGTTGTGCGGCAAGTCCGGTCATGTCAGCGTCGTATCTCTTCGTGACGCCAACGATCACCCACTTGTCATCAACCTTGATCGGCGTCTTGCTAAACTCGCCGGGTTTCAGACTGTAAATGAGATCGTCGAGGGCGGCACTCGTACCTGCTTTGCCGAGCGATGAGCCGAGTTTGAACGACTCTTCCGTGCCGGCTTCATAACCTTCCTTCTCGCCCGCTGCCTTGATGCCGTCTGCGCCACTCAGACTGGCCACGAGGTCTTTTGCTTTCTGCTCCAACTGATCCTTCGCACGCTGCTTCTTGATTTCGTCTGCGATCTTCGTCTTCACTTCATCGAAATCAGGAATACGCGGCTCTTTCTTTTCAACCAGCATCGGAATCGCAAATCCGCCCTTGATACCGGTTGCCGTGCCGACATCGTTCGGATTGTTCAACGGTTCGATGGCTTGCTCAAACTGCTGATTGGATCCGATCTCCGGCACGTCGTCGCCGGGTTTCACAAACGGAGTTTCACGCACCATCTCCGCCGGAGTCATGTTGGCTTTGGCTGCCAGCTCCTGCGCGACTTTTTGCGGATCCTTGGTTTCCTGTAAACGCGTCTGGGCCTGCTGGGCCAGCTTGAACGCTTCGCCGTACGCTTTGCGGTTGCGCAAAGAGACGAGTAGATCCGGCTTCGCCTGCTCGAAAGTCTTCGGAACACTCTCGCCACGGCGAAGGATGTACCAGTTTCCGCCGTAACGAATCGGGATGTCGCTGACATCTCCCGGTTTCATGTCGACAGCTCGATCGTAAAGGCCGTTAACTTTGTTGTCGTTTTTCTTGAACGGCTTCTCGAGCAATCCGCCATTTCGCGCGGTCGCCGGATCTTCTGAGTTTCCTCTCGCGACTTCGGCGAATGCTTCTTTGGTGGTTTGGCCCGTTGTGCCGCGCAACTTGGTGATCAGGTCTTTCGCTTTCTGTTCAACCTGTGCATCCAGATCCTTGCGGGCGACTTTCAAAAGAATCTGCTGGATCTCGATACCTGCTTCCTTGAACTGCGGATCGAGCTGGTCGAACTCCGCTTTCAAGTCCGTCTCGGGAATCTGAAGCTTCGAGCCGACCTTTTCAGTATCAACAAAAATGTAGCGAATTTTCCGCTGTGGCTCGAGATAGCGATAGTCAGTTTTGTGACTGTCGTAATAAGCGCGCAGCTCGTCATCGCTGGGCTGAACCTTCGTCGCGAGCTTGTCGGTCGTGAGCGCCACGTAGCTCACGTCGAACGAAGTGTTGCGACGTTTGTACTCCTCTTCGACTTCATTATCGGAAACGTTGACGCTGGCACTGACGAATGCGCGAAGTTTTTCCTGCGCGATCTCGTCGCGCATATCATTCTCAAACTTCTCGATGTCGCCGTAGCGCGCCGTGACGGACTCTTTGTACCTATCGAAGCCGATAAAGTTTCCTGCCGCATCGGAAAACTGTTTACGAATCTTTTCGCGGAGTTCGCCATCGCTGGCGCCGAGACCGAGGCGTGCTGCTTCCTGAGAGATCACTTGCTTGCTGATCAGGCCGTCGAGGAAGCGTTTGTTACCGCCTAGCTGCGCCAGGTTGATGCGGTTGCCGAACATCGACGCGTAGTTTTCCCTGACGCGCGCGACGTCAGCGATGGTGATGCTGGCAGAACCCACTTTCGCGACCACTTCCGTGTTTCTGGTCGGATCGACATTATTCGTCGAACTGCGGCCGGGGGCGTAGAAAATCACGAGACTGACAGCCATCAGGGCCGCAAATATTATGACAATGTATTTGCTGGTTCGTTCCCATTTGGCGAGTTGTTTGAGCATTGTTGTTACCTTTCAGAAACTGCGGATTGTATGTGAGAGTTGCGAGCGGCTGCAACTGCCGAACGTGGTTTGCCCGAATACGGTCCTGATGCTATTTTAATCCACTTCATGGACGCAATTGGCGGCTCAACCTGGTTATGGATCGGATTCAGTTTATTCATTTTCACTATGCTGAGCCTCGATCTGGGGCTCTTCAACCGTAAAGCTCACACAATTAAATATCGAGAAGCGTGGCTCTGGAGCGGCGTCTGGGTGACGCTGGCCATGATCTTCGCGGGAATCGTTTTTTACTATCTCGGAACTCAGCCCGGGTTCGAGTTTCTCACCGGTTACATCATCGAATTATCGCTCTCGGTCGATAATCTCTTCGTCTTCCTGCTGATCTTTTCTTACTTCAAAGTCCCGGCGAAGTTTCAACACCGCGTGCTCTTCTGGGGTGTGATGGGCGCGCTCTTTATGCGCCTGACCATGATCTTTGTCGGCGCGGCGCTCATCAATCGCTTTCACTGGATCATCTATATCTTCGGCGCCTTCCTCGTTTACACAGGAATCAAGATGTTTCGGCAGGAAGAGATCGATGTCCAACCGGAGAAAAACCCACTGGTCCGATTGGTCACACGGTTTTTTCCGATCTCCCGGCACTACGAAGAGGAGAAGTTTTTCACAAAAACAAACGGGAAACGGACCGGCACGCTCCTTTTGCTCGTCCTGATGGTCGTCGAAGTGACCGACCTCGTGTTTGCAGTCGATTCGATTCCGGCGATTTTTGCGGTCACCACCAACACGTTCATTGTTTACACGTCGAATGTCTTCGCGATTCTCGGTCTGCGCTCGATGTACTTTCTGCTGGCGGGCGTGGTGGAGAAGTTTCGCTATCTGCGGTTCGGACTCGCCATCGTTCTCAGCTTTATCGGACTGAAAATGCTCGTCGGCGTGGTTGGTTTTCACATTCCGATAAAGATTTCGCTCGCTTTTGTCGCTATCGTGCTGGTTGGGTCAGTAGTCGCGTCCCTGGTTATTTCCTCGGAAGGCGAGCGAACCATTACGGTCGACCTGCCACCTGATTTCGATAAGACCGATTTACACTGATTTTTGACGGATTTGCGCTCGAATTTCGGGGCTAGCGTAAAATCTGTGTAAATCGGTTTAAAAATCTTCTGGCAATCCGTCTAATCCGTGTGCTAAATTCCTCAGTCGGTAGTTGTTGCTGCCCGATACGGACTCACACCTAGTTCCTTCCCCATCGATTAGCCCATGGTTGCGAATAAAACCAGTCGTTTTGCCTATGATTGGTGGATTATTCAGAAGCGTTTCGTCTATCTGGTAATCGCCATCTTCATTTTTTGCGGGCTCGCCGCGGGTGCCGCCGTCTATGTGCACCTGTACGGCAATCCGTTTCGGAACGTCGCCGTCGTGAATCATCCTGCCGGCGCGCGGTTCGTCTCTTTCGAGGGCGACGTGCGGGTTATTCGCGCCGCCACTCGCGAGATGATTCCGGCCAACGCTGACACCGAACTTTATCCCGGCGACACCGTGCAAACACAGGCGAGCGGACGCGCCCGCGTCGCCCTCGCTGACGGCTCGACGCTCCTTATCAAGCCAAACAGCACCATCATCGTGCGTGACAACGCCCGCGCTGACGACGGCAAGAAGACGAACGTGCACGTCCGTGTTGACAGCGGCCAGTTGTCGGTCCGCACTGAGCAACAAGCCGACGGCACCACAAACGTCGTCGAAACTCCTCAAACCAAGAACACGGTCGGCCAGCAGACAAACGCTAGCTTCGGTGTCAATCCTGAAGGTACTGAAGAAATCCGCGTTGCAACTGGCGCGATTGAGACGACCAACCGCGCTGGCGAAAAGACTTCAATCACGGGGGGCGAGTACGTTTCGGTTAATAACTCCGGACGCCTTTCGCCCGCGCAGAAGTTGTTGGACGTGCCGCAACCGGCCCGGCCACACGATCGCGAACAGGTGTTTCTCGGCCCGAATGGCGCCGCGAGTGTGGAGTTGAAGTGGCAGCGTCCGCAGTCAGGCACGCCTGCTTACTATCGCGTCGAAGTCGCGACTTCGCCTTTCTTCGTTGCGGACGGAAAAGTCATCGAGCGCGACCAGCTGGTGGCGACTGAGTTTGGCGCAAGCGATCTGCGTCCGGGTGTTTACTTCTGGCGCGTGCGAGCGACTGCGGCAAGCGGCCAGGCAAGTGACTGGAGCGATCCGCTGAAGTTTGTCGTCACTCCACGCGGCAGCGCGCAAGTGAACGTTTCGGATCTCAGCAGTGAACTTCTCGGCGGCAGTATTTATCTGATTCGCGGTAAAGCCGATCCAGGGGTGACTATTAAATGCAGCGGTCGCGAAACGATCGCCGCGGCCGACGGCGGATTCCAGATTCAGGTCACGGCCGCGGCAACTACGCGCGAGCTCATCCTCGAAGCCCAGGATTCAAGGGGCAACATGAGTCAATACAAAGTTTCACTTAACGCACGCGGGCGCACCAGAACCTAAATGTCGAGTCACGTCATACTTCTAACGGATGCTCATGAAGCGCCAGCCTACGAGTTGATCGAGGCGCTGCGCGCAGCCGGCGTGAAGACGCTGATCGAGGGACTCCGTGAAGTGGAAGTCGAAAAGGCGCTGGCCCAGCAAAAGAAACGCGAGGGCGTGCACGACTCCGAAGGACCACCGCCGCTGGCTGTCTTGTATGAAGTGGTTCCCGGCGCGGACATGGTCGAACTCCACACCGCGATCGATCACGCGAAGGCTTTCTGGCCCGGTGCGCCGCTCGTCGCCTGTCGAAGGCAAACTAACGGTTATCAGAGTCACAATCTGCGCAGTCTCGACGGCCCAACGCTCAAGCGAATCGGTTTCCTTGCCATCGCAGATAAGTCGGCACAACTTCCGGCGCTGCTGCGCGAGATTGAAGCTCATGGCGGAACCGGCGAACTGAAACTTCCGGACATGTTCGAGCAGCCGTCTGACGAAAGCTCAGCGCCACTGCCAAAGAAGATCAAGTTCAACCATCTGCGTGCGGCGTACGACATCGTTTCGTCTTTGCACTTCAGCGGCGATCAGAGCGGTGCAGCCAACACGGCGCTCACCGGTTTGCAGGGATTGATCAAAGCCGATCGTTGGGCCATCTACCTGTTTTCCGAATCGAAAGGTTTCGAAACTTCGACACTCGAAGCCATCGCAGTCAAAAAGGCCGGTGAAGAGGGCGTGCGACAGGAAGACGAATGGTCCCAACTCGAACCCGATCTGCCGATCGGTTCTGAAACGAAAGCAGCAAAACGCGCGGCAGCGGGAATGGGAATCATCAAGCGGAAAGAGCGCGGGCAGTTTGTCGTTGCGGTTCCTTTGATCTGCGGTGAGCGGATACTCGGCGTCATCGAAGGCATCCGTGAAGGCAAAGGCTCGCACGCTTTCAAGAAGACTGACGTCGAGCTGCTCGACTCACTCTCCCTCCCGATCGCTTCCGCTCTTGCGAATGCAGTCCGAATCGCGGAAGCCGAACGCCTGTCACAGACAGACGATCTCACCAAGCTTCACAACGCGCGTTACCTGCGCCAGTTCCTCCTGAACGAGATCCGGCGTGCGCGTCGTTACCAAACTAGCGTGGCAGCGCTGTTTCTCGATCTCGACGACTTCAAACAGATCAACGACTATCACGGTCATCTCGTCGGCTCGCACGTGCTGATGGAAATGGCCGCCGTGATTCTCTCTTCAATCCGCGATACTGACGCCGTTGCGCGTTATGGCGGCGACGAGTTTGTCATCGTTCTTCCCGACACCGGAACTGAGCTCGCAGGTCAGGTCGCCGAACGTATTCGTCAGAAGATAATCCGTCACAATTTCACCGGTGGGCGGCGTCTCCAACTCTCGTTAACTGCGAGTTTCGGAGTCGCCGCTTTTCCGAAACACGCTTCATCCCCCCAACAACTGATCGCCTGTGCGGACACAGCCATGTATGAGGCGAAGGCCGCCAATAAAAACTGCGTTCGTTTCGCGGCTGACCTGGCCAGCAAGGAGCCCGCAAAGCGCGCCGCAGCCAACTTAGAGAATCCTGAGTACACGGATATCCGTGACAATCAACCAGCGTCCGTGTAATCCGCGGCTAACTCGTGTATATTTTCCCGTTTACGCGGTATGTGCTCAGGGTGTATCTTAGGATTTCGGACGTGTTTGGGCGACATTTACCGCCGATTCCCACCCGAAGTTCCATTCTACAACCGCGGGAAGTGAATTAATCTAAATGGCGTTCAAATCTATCTTTAGTCTGTTTTCGAGCGACCTCGCTATCGATCTAGGGACGGCGAATACACTCGTTTATGCAAAAGGACGCGGCATCGTCGTGTCTGAACCTTCTATTGTCGCAATTAATAAAGTTACTAATCAGGTTGAAGCTGTCGGACGTGACGCGAAAGACATGTTGGGCCGTACGCCCGGAAACATCGTCGCCATTCGCCC